>Ga0187864_10003294_pt1 | contig 13316 bp, 1 predicted proteins | sample June2016WEW_11_4_FD_132985 | JGI IMG/M metagenome (GOLD analysis project Ga0187864, IMG submission 132985) | Peatland microbial communities from SPRUCE experiment site at the Marcell Experimental Forest, Minnesota, USA - June2016WEW_11_40 | ecosystem: Environmental > Terrestrial > Soil >... | reverse complement strand
CCAATGATGTCCAGGTGCTGCTGGTCGGCCCGAACGGCCATGCCGTTGTCCTGATGGCCAACGCCGGCGGAGGCCAACCGGCCAGCGGCCTGACGCTCACGTTCGACGACTATGGGCCGGCCGCGAGCAGCACTGCGGCCTTGGCCAGCGGTTACTATGCGCCCCCGGTCCCGAACGGCGCCGGCGCCATCAAGAACAGCGTCGGCGTGAACGTGGTGCCGTTTCCATCCGTGGCGACAGCGCCGCCGCCCCAGTCGGCGGGCTCGTATTACCCGACCTTGGCCGCTGCCTTTAACGGCTGCCCCATCGCCGGCACTTGGAGCCTGTATGTCTTCGACGACAACTTCGGGAGCTCGGGCACCATCCTGTCGTGGACGCTCAACGTGTGGCAGGCCCCGACCATCACGGGCACCAGCGCCGATTCAAGCGGAGTGACCGTGAACGAGAACGGCCAAGCCGGCAGCGGGAACTCGCAGAGCTTCACCGTCACAGTGGCCGAACCGGCAGGGATGCCGACCGCTGCATACGGGAATCTGACGGTGTACGCAACCTGCACCCCGTCGTCACTCGCCACCGTCGCGTTGGTTCCCGCCACGCAGGGGCAGCAGGTCCAGACCCTTACGGTTACTCCGTCCGCCGACCAGAGCAGCCCCCCCACCGGCGCCATCAACGTCTTCGTGACGGACGGCAGCGGCGCGGTCGCGTTCGAGTACAGCAAGACCATCAACCTGACGGTAACGGAGGTGAACCAACCTCCCTATTTTGCCAATAACCAGATTACGCTTGCCGGCGCCGCCGTAACCAGCGTGACCGTTCCAGAGGCCGGCATTTCCTCTCCGTTGCAAATTACGGTGGGAGACTACGACGAAGCCGCCAGCAAGGTGATAGTGGCGGTCACCACCTCGGACAGCCCGCAGATCGTGACGCCTTCGGGCGTGACGTTTGACTCAACCACCGCGGCGGTGCGGAACTTCACGGTCGTTCCCAACGGCACGGCGTCCGGTACGGCCCATTTGGTCCTCTCGGTCTATGACCAGGCCTTCCCGGTCGGGAACCAAATCAACACCCTCCCGCTTACGGTCAACGTGACTGCGGCGGCGGCGGAATCGCCGCCCGTGCTCACGCCCATGTTCGCCGCCCCGAGCCAGATCAACCTGGCTGCCGCGGGAACGACGGTGTCCTCGACTCTGCCCGGCGTTTCCGGCCTGACGGTCAGCAGGCTGAGCGTTACCCTGAATGGCCTTTCGGGTGTGAACCCCGCTACGCTGGGCATTCAACTGGTGAGTCCTGGCGGCACAACGGCCAATTTACTCAGGCCCGGCGACGTAGCCGGGACCGGCCCGTTCAATTTCGCGCAGATCACGTTTACCGACTCTGCCTCACCGGTGGCTTCCTCGTCGCTGGGCGCCAGTTCCATAAACAACATCACTCTGCAGCCCGATGATCTCTCCGCAACCAAGTTCGGCCAGGCGAATGCGAGCGGCACATGGACGCTCAAGGTTACCGGCGGCGGCGCCAGCGCGCAAATCCTCGGCGGCTGGGTTCTGACCATAAACGCTGCCCCGGTGGTCCTGGTGACCACGGCTGAGGCGCCGGCCGGCGACATTATTGCCTCCCAGGATACCACAACCACGATCAACTTTACGGTCGCCAGTGTTGACGGGACGCTTTCCTCCTCGACCCCTACCCTGACCGGCCTGAATTCCACCCTGGCCACCGTCACCGCGAGTTCGTACACCTACCCCAACGGCTCCTTTACGGTAAAGGGCCAGCCCAATCAGTGGGGCACCAATGCGGTGAAGATCAGCATCAGCGACCAGAACGGTCTTACCGGCTACGCTTCGTTCAATTTGGGTTTTGAGTTCTTCAATCATGCCCCGACGATGGATTTCATTCCAAAGCAGGTTACCACCGCTGGCGTGCCGACCCAGCCGCTCACCTTCAAAGTGTATGACACCGACATCGACCCGGCCAAGGGCACCCCGGAAGGGACTGTACCCAATCAGAACCTGACGGTGACCGCCACTTCCGGCGACAACACCGGCTTGTTCCTGCCCAACCAGAATATCTTCCTCCAGCAGAGTCCCAGCGATCCGAGCGGTCGGACCTGGGTCATGACCCTGTACCCGCTCGCGGCGACGCCGCTCAATTCGCCGGTCACAGTGTACGTTACCGTTAATGACAACAGTACGATCGACTATCTGCCCTCGGGCGCCCAGTTGAGCGGCCCTCTGACTGCCAGCCAGTCGTTCCCGTTGGTCGTTAATCCGCAGACGGTCTCGCTCTTTTCGGTGGGCCCGCAGGCCATCGAGCTGACGACACCTCAGAACAAGGCCACTCCACCCTCCCCCTATCCCTCGGTCGACACGGTCGGCGCCGTCGCCCCCCTCTACGGACTCGTGTCCGACGTGAAGGTCAACATCTATGGCGTCAGCCACTCCACCCCCCAGGACATCACGCTCCTGCTGGTCCATACCGACACCACCACCAGCCCCGCGACGACCAGGGCCGCCCTGCTCATGCAGGGCGCCGGCGGCGCCTTTGCGCTTAACAACGCCGCGCTCATCTTCTCCGACTTGGCCCCTTCGGCCCTCCCGCAGGGGGCGCAGATTACCCCGGGCGCCTATAAGCCTACCGCCTACGGAACGCCCGTCACTTTCCCCTCGCTCTCTCCGTCGGTTTCGGGAGCATACGGCTCCACGCTGGACGGCACCTTCGGCGGGATGAACCCCAACGGCGTCTGGCAGCTCTACGCCTACGAGGCCGGCGGGGCGAACGACCCAGGGGGTGCGATCGCCGGGGGCTGGCAGCTCCTCATCACTACCAAGCCCAACATACAGCCCATTGGCTCTCAGACCATCCCTGAGAGTTCCGGGTTTGCGTACGTGCCGACGCTGATTGGCGTCACTGTGGGCGACATTGACCCGAGTGTTACGGTGTCCGCCGTTCCTGTGAACGACACCGCAGGCCTCATTAAGACCATCGCCGCGACGGCGGCGCCAGGACTGGGCCCCAATCCGAACGCCAACTTCTGGCAGTTGGCGGTTACACCCAACAACTTCAAATCCGGCGGTCCAGTGACAATCCAGGTGACCGCAGTGAACGGAAGTGGCCAAAGTTCCAGCGCCTCCTTCAGCCTGACGGTCGCACCCGAGACCTTCGCGCCGATCATCGAGCCTGGCGCCATCGCAGCCACCTACACAGAGCCGGCTGGCACGCCCGTGCAGTTCACTTTCAAGGCCTACGACCAGCCGAACCCGGGTCACATCGTCGTGAATGCGAGCAGCATTGGCTCCGCTCCCAGCGGCACCCTCGTTCTTCCGCCGGCCAATGTCTCGGTAGTCGCGGGGACGCCAAATGCCTCGGACTTTTCCACGCCCTTCACGGTTACCGTGACTCCCGGCGGCATCTCGTATGGGTCTTCGACCATCACCTTCAGCGTGACCGACAATCAGAACAACCTGTCCACGGCGGTCTCTTTCGTCGTGAATTTCGCACAGGCGGAGGCCTGGGCCAACACCACGGCGCTGGCCATCCCACCGGGCCTGCCCGTCGAGGGAGAGGCCTACTCCGGGGCCAACCCCGGCACCGCCGCCAATCCACCCGGCTATCCCTCCCAGATTTTCATCGGCGAGAATGGCGTGGCGAGCGTGCCTGGCATCATTGGGAGCGGGGGCGTGGGCGTCACTCTCGAGGGCTTTGGCCACGGGTATCCAGAGGACGTGGACATCCTGCTGGTTCACACCGGGCTTAACCCGGCGGCCACCAAGGCCGTGCTGCTTATGAGTCACGCCGGTGGCGGCTTCCCGGTCAGCGGCCTGAACCTGACCTTCACCAATACCCAACCCACCGTGCCGGCGATACCGAATGGAACCGCACTCTCGAGCGGGACGTTCTCTCCGGCCCACTGGGGCAGCCCTCTATACGCCGGCTATCCGAACTTCCCCAATCTGCTCATCACTACTCTCCCGACTCCCTACACTACCGATCTGACCACGCTGGATGGCATGGACCCGAACGGGGAATGGGACCTCTATGTCCTGGATGACACCTACCCGACGGGGGGCCAAATCAACAGCGGCTGGTTCCTGGTGCTGCAAACCGGACCCGCAGTGGCGTGGAGCCAGGGCACCACGGCCGCCAATGCGATAACGATGGCTGAGAACGCCCAGACCGCCCGCGTCGAGTTTGATGTCACTGACGCGGGGGCGAGTCCCGCGACATTCAACGTGACTGGGGTTAGTATCGCGAATCCCATTATCACTCTGAACGGCGTCCAGACGACCGTGCCCCTTATCACTCAGGCCGGCCTCACCTATAACCAAGACGTTAACACGGGCGTCGGCTCGAGCCGGTGGCTGCAAATCGTGCCCAGCGCCAACCTGCCCTCCGAATTCACCCTCTCGCCCTTGACGGCTACCATTACGCTCACGGTCACCGATGCCAATGGCAACTCAGCCAGCAGCCCGCCACTCTCCGTGACGGTCACCTACGCGAAGCAACCGCCGGTAATCACGGTCAATCCCTTGCTCCCGCTAGACTCAAACACAACGCCTCCGACCCCGATTATCACCGTCAGCGAGAGCGGAAGCGGCAACAATGTGACGACACCGCTCTCCTTCACTGTGCAGGACGTGGACTCGACCCTGGCTTTTGCCAACCTGAGCATCACCTCGGATAACGGCGCCATCGTGCCGGCTCCCAGCCTGACGGCAGCCAGCACCAGCGTTACCGGATTCAGCGGAACACCCTCGATATTGGCTTGGAGTCCGGGTCAACCGAGCACCGTGGGCACCGTGTCGGTTGCCGTCCAGGGCGCTCAGAACAAGTACAACATCAACTTTAATGGTTCCGGGAGTCCGACGTTGCTCCACATCAAGATGAACGACGGCGTCAATTTTGTGGACCAGCCGGTTGAGGTCAAAGTCATCCACGTCGAACAGCCGCCCACGCTGACCATTAACAACGTGCCCACACCGACGGGGTCGACGACGCCCACTATCAACCTGGCCGCCAACGGACAAACGACTTTCAATGTCACCGTCAACAGCGTCGAGGCGGCGGTAACGGCCATCGCCGTAACTGCCTCATCGAGCTCACCCTACGTCAGCGTAAGCCCGGGGAGCGCCAGCCTCGCCCCCGGCAGTACGCCTACGTTCACCGTGACTTCGGTCGAAGGACAAGCTGCCAATGCAGATATCTCGTTCACCCTGAACGACGGAAGCGGGCAGTCGGGCGGCACGGCCTCCTACCAGAACGCGGTGGCAGTCATCGTGGCGCAATCTCCTGGCGTCGCCAGTGGGAATTCGGCCGCGATTTCAGTAACCGTGGGTGCGACGCCCCCCGGCGCGGCAGCCTCGGCCGAGTATCCGTCTGTAATCAATACTTCAGACACCTGGCCCGGGGGAATCTATGACGTGTCTGTGATAATCCCAAGCTTCACGGCCTCGGACCCTGGGAAGGTCGATTTGCTGCTGGCCTATAACAACAACCTGCCCAGCCCCAACAACATTACCAAGCAAGTCATGCTCATGTCCGGCGCAGGCGGAAGCAGTGCCGCGGGCCCCATGCAGCTTAGCTTCGATAACCGTACCGGCACCGGGACGATACCCTCGCCCCTGATCGGCGGCAACTACCTGCCCACGGACAATAACCCGTCGGACGTCCTGCCGTCCGCGCCGAGCGGGCCCTACGCACCGACGAGCCTGGGGACCTTCAAGGGGGTCATTCCCCAGGGCACCTGGTCGCTTTATGTCGCCGATCAGGGGGCCAACGACACTGTCAGCCTGCCCTTAGGCTGGACGATCGTCATCTCAACCCTGCCGACCATCACGCCCCCCAGCGGCACCACCGCGGCGGGGATTACTCTGCCGGAGACGCTGTCAGAGCCGGGCGTGGCGCCGACGATCTTGAACTTCACGGTCGCCGAAGACCAGACCCAGCCCCAAGACGTGACACTCTTGTCGGCCGGTGTCACTACGTTCAAGGGCCTGAGCTCCCCGGTCAAGGTCAGTGTCGCGGCCTCTCCAACGGCCAACGGCAATCTGCCGCTCTCGATCACCCCGCTCTATTTGCAGGCTGGCTCAGATACGATAACCATCACGGTCACGCGCTCCTCCGATGGCGCCGTGGCGACGTACAACCTGCCCGTAACCATCACTCCAGCCACAGTGGCTCCGACGGTTTCGCGCATCGCGAACGTGACGATACCGCAGGGCGGTTCAGCGTCTTCCGGCGGCTCCGTACCCCCGGTGTCGTTTGTGGTGTCGGATCCGGATTCACCGGCGGTGAATCTCACTGTTGCGGCGACGGTGGTTTCGTCTTCACCGGCCGGCCTTCTGGCTAACAGCGGCCTGCTGTTTGTCGGCAGCCAGAACGGCAATAACACGATTACGCCCGGCCCTACCATCGTCGTCCCGGGTTCGGGTTCGACGGCCTGGCAACCAGTCCTGAACATCACCCCCAACGCGAACATGGCCGGCACGGCCCAGGTACAGATAAACGTGGCTGACACCGGGAGCAGTGAGGGAGGCCCCCCGGCGGCAAGCGCTCCGGTGACATTCACCGTGACCGTCACGCCGGCGCCGATTTTGCCGGTTTTCAGCGGGCTGCCCGCGAATAATACTGTTTTCGTCCAGGGCGGAATCCCTTACAATCTCAACGTCAGCGTGAGCAGCGTCAACGGTGCGATCACCAGCCTGGCGGCGGTGAACTCTGGCGCGCCGATCACCTCGTCGACCACTTCAGGCAGCGGCTCCGCGTGGGTCCTCGCCATTGGCACCTCGGCCGTTGGCGCGGTGACCGCCGGGACAGTCACATTGACTGCCACCGATACGACTGGCGCACAACGCGCAGCCATAATCAATGTCACGATTGTGCCCAGGAGAGATATAAGCTTCGCGAACACGGCAGTGGGCGGTACGGTGGGAATCAACATCGTCGACGATGCCCCATCGATCCCCTATCCGTCCGTGGTAACTGTGCCCTCAGGCTCGTTCCAGAGCGTCATCTCGAGCGTGCGCGTCACGCTCAACGGATTCCAGCACACCTACCCGTCGGACGTGGGGATCCTTCTGGTATCGCCCAGCGGCACGCCCACTGTCCTGATGGAAAATGCCAGCCGGGGCGCTGTGAGCGGACTGAACATTACCTTCAGTGCGAGCACGCAAGGCCAGCCGAATTACGTGCCGGAGTTCACGAGCCTGCAGAGCGGGACTTATACTCCCGCCAACTACAACCCCTCTTACGTGTTCCCGCCGTCCAACGCCAATCCGCCGCCTCCTGCCTCGAGCGGCTACGTCGGCCAGGAGTTTCCGAACCTGGGACAACTGACCGGCCAATCGCCGATAGGGAATTGGTATCTGTATGTCATTGACGAGGTGCTGCAGAACGCCGTCCAGATCACGGGCGGCTGGTCGCTGGACATCACCACCGCACCCCAGATCACGTTCACAAGCGCGTCGGTCAACAACAACGGCTCGCCCACCAAAGCGTACGTCCAGAATACCTTTACGATGCTCGACGATTCTAAGGTGCCGGTGGGCAGCATAACGCCATACTACAACTTTACCGCGTCATCGTCCGACTCGCGCATCACGCCGGCGAATATTAGCATCACGGGGAGCGGATCGGGGAGCGCAAGCCCCTACACAGTCACTGTGACGCCAACGACCAGCATTACTACCGCTTCACCCATAACTATCACTATCTCGGGCACCGACCCGGACGGCATGACATTCAGCGGCTCGTTTCTTGCCACGTTCAGCGCCTTCAACACGGGTCCTAACGTCACCGTTACCGGGGTGCCCACGAGCGGCACTTTGCCCATCACGGCCGGCACCGTTGGCGAGGTCTCCTTCACTTACTTTGACGACCAGTCGCCGCCGGCGGCGCTCCTCGTCAGCGCCAACGTCACGGCCGGTGCTGCGGGGAACATTCTACTGGGGCTAACCTACGCCAATAACTCGGGCACGCTGCAGATCGCGCCCAAGGCCGTGGCCGGGGTTAACGGTTCGTACACCGTGACTTTGACCGTATCGGAGACCTCAAATCCAAATGGACTGGGAGAGGTGAACACGTCCGTGGCTATCCCAATCAATGTGACTTCCTCCTCAGCGCAGAGCGCTGTTCCCTACCCCAACACTATCAGCATTCCGCTGATCGGGCCGGCGCTCGTCGACCCGTCGTCAGTCACGGTGGCAAACGTGGCAGGAACGGTCACCAAAGCCACGGTAGTGCTGGACGGGTTTTCGCAGGCATATCCGAGCGATGTCTCGGTATTGCTGGTGGGTCCGAATAACCAAGGCGTCGTTTTGATGAGCGATGCCGGCGCCGGATACGCCGTGAACGACATATTCCTTACCTTCGATGATACCGCGCCCGGTGGGTTGCCTCAGAACAGTCAGATCGTGGGTGGAACCTACCAGCCAAGCGCCTACCTGAGTCCTACCCCTAACTTCGCGCAGCCGGGCGCGAGCTCACCGGTGACTCCGGTGCCGCCGGCTGGGCCATACCAGGCCACGCTCGCGGGGGCATTCAATGGCATCAACCCGAACGGTCTATGGTATCTGTATGTCGAGGACGAGGTATCCCGCAGCGCCGGCTCGATCGCCAATGGCTGGACGTTGAACCTGCAGACCACGTTGATTGGAATCTCGGCCATCGGGTCTCAGGTGATCAATGAGAACGCCGCCACAGCGCTCCCGGTGTCCTTCAGCGTCGGCGCCTTGGATTTGGCGGGGAGTCTGCCATCGAGCGACAACATCCAGGTGACTGCCCAAGTGACCAGCACGCCGTCGGGCCTGATAACGGTAGGAACTCCGACAACTGCCGACGACAGGAACTTCACCCTTCAGATTAAGCCGGTTCCAAACATGCCGTCCTCGGTGCAAACGGGCCCTGGCACGGCCTCTGTCACCATCACCGCCACAGACACCAGTCAGCCCAGTTTGGCGAGCAGCACGATGACGTTCCCCGTGACGGTCATCTGGGAGCCGGTGGCGCCCGTTATTGCCGGCCTGCCGACCACCACAGTCATTACCCCGGCGAACCAGCCGGTGAGTGGGACCTTCACTGCCTCAACGACCGATGCGGGCTCGCCCGTCTTGACCGCTGTGCCGGCCTCCCAGGCAGTGAGCACCATCGGCACGCTTACCGTGACTCAGACTGGCGCGGGTGCCTGGAGTTGGACCTTCCAGCCGAATGGCACCACAGGCCAGGGCATCGCGACGGTTACGGTCAACTACTCGACCACGAGCACGCCGGCCTCATTCACAATCGCCACGACCGCCGGAATTGCGCCGACGATTGCCGGCCTTACGAACGAGTTCATAATTCTCGAGAACACGGTCGGCTTCTCTTACTTCACCGTGGGCAACCTGAATCTTGCCACCGGCACCACAGTCAAGGGGAGCACCGATAACCCGGCGCTGGTGTCAGGCGTTCAGGTCAGTGCCACTGCAAGCGGTTACGAGGTGGCGGTCAGCCTGGTTCCCTACCAGAATAACCAAACGGCCGGCCCCGCCAACGTGTTCGTCACCGTCACCGATCAGTTCGGGAGCTATGTGATGACCGTGCCGGTGACGGTCATCCCGGTTGCCTACCCGCCGGCAATCGCTCCGATTGCTGACCAGTACGTGGAGTTCGGAACGCCCAGCCTGCGAGTGCCCTTCACGGTGACGGATCCGGCGGTGCCGATCAGCAGCCTCACCTATACGGGCTGGCTATCGAACCCGACTCTCAGCAGCGGGCCGATCACCTTCGCCCAGAGCGGGCCCAGCTCCTACACCGCCAGCATTGGCCTGGCGGCGAACCAGGGCGGCGCCAGCACGGTCACGTTGATGGCCACCGATAGCCAGAATAATAGCGCCGCGCAGTCCTTTGCGCTGGTGGTGAGCAATCCGCCGCCGCCGGTGTTTGCTTCGATTGGCGACACCAACACCGCGGCGGGTACGTCCGTCACCGTGCCTCTCTTCGTCACCCCGACGGTTGTCCCGCTCAGCGGGCTGACCTTTAGCTACAAGCTCTCCAATAGCAACCTCGTTCAGGGGGTCATCATCACCAAGCCCGCCTTCCCCCTTGGCAGCGGCGCCACTGCTACCGCTGAGATCATCACGGCCAACAACCAGTTCGGCACTTGCGTCATCACCATCTCCGTCACCGATGGCTTCAGCACCGTGTCGCAGTCCTTTGGTCTGAGCGTCCCCGATTCGCCGCCAGTCTTCGCGCCGATCGCCAACGTCACGAGCACGCTGGGCGCGGGGCCGGTCACAATACCTCTGTTCATTACGCCGACGGTTACGCCGCTCAGCGGGCTGGCCATTACCTACAAGGTCTCCAATAGCGGCCTCCTTTTTGGTGTCATCATCGCGAAGCCCGCCTTCCCCCTTGCCAACGGCGCCACTGCTACCGCCGAGATTGTCCCGGCCAATCAGATCGGCACCACCGCCATCACCATCACCGTCACCGACACCGGCAACACGAACATCACGGCCGTTCAAACCTTCACCTATACGGTGAATAGCCCGACCGAGGTGCCGCCGGTGCTCGCCCCGATCGCAGACATCTCTACCCCGGTGAACACGCCCAGCGTCACCGTGCCTCTGTTTGTCACCTCGACGGTTACCCCGGTCAACCAGCTCACAAACTGGTACGTGCTCTCGAACAGCAAACTCGTCTCGAGTGTCATCATCACGGTGCCCGCCCAGCCCCTTCCCAGCGGCGCCACTGCTACCGCTCAGATCGTCCCGGCCAGTAACGTGGCCGGCGCTTGCGACATCACCATCTACTTCAGCGATGGCGTCGCTACTACGTCACAGAGCTTCGTTCTGTTCGTGCCCGAGACGCCGCCAATGTTCGCCCCGATCGCCAACGTCACGACCACGGTGGGCGCGCCACCCGTTACCGTGCCCCTCTTCGTCACGCCGACGGTAACGCCGCTCAGCGGGCTGGCCTTTAACTACAAGCTCTCCAATAGCAACCTCGTTCAGGGGGTCATCATCAAGGTGCCCGCCTTCCCGCTTCCCAGCGGCGCGACTGCTACCGCGGAGATCGTCCCGGCCAGTGACGTGATCGGCACGACCGCCATCACTATCTACGTCACCGACACCGGCAACACCAACACCACGGTCGTTCAGACCTTCACCTTTACGGTCAATAGCCCGGTCGGTCCGACGCTGGCCCCGATCGCCGACCAGCTAACCCCGAAGAACACGGCCATTCCCGCCTTGCCGCTCTTCGTGACGGACCCGGTGACGCCGCTTTCCGGCCTGTCCCTCTGGGGCACCAGTTCGGATGCGAATCTGATTCAGTCGGTCGTCGTCAGCAACAACGGCACCACCGCCACCGCCGCGATCACCCCGGTTACAGGCGCCTACGGGGCTGCTCTGATAACGATCTGGGTTACCGACCTCTACACGACTAACTCGCAGTCGTTCGCCCTGCTGGTCCTGCCCACGCCGCCCAGCCTCGGCACTATCACCAATGTGAGCACCGTCGTCGGCGGCACGATCAACTTCCCGCTGAATGTCCTCTCACCTGACACGCCGCTGAGCCAGCTCAGCTTTACCAACTCCACCACCAACCCCGGCCTGGTCAGTGGCGTCACCTTCGCCCTGGTTGGCTCGACCGAAACGGCCACTGTCAACCTCGTGCCCAATACGGCCGGCAACGCCACCGTCCAAATCCTGGTCTCCGATGGCTATTCCATCTCGTCGCAGTCCTTCACGGTGAACGTGGCCCCGGCGGTCGGCCCGACTCTCGGCGTGGGCCTCTCGGGCACGACCCTCACGGGCAAGGTCCTCACGATCACCTTCAAGGGCCTGCCGAACTCAACATACGTCATCCAGGGCAGCTCTAACCTGACGAGCTGGACCCAGGCCGGCTCCATCACGACCGACGCCAACGGCAATGGCCAGTACAATGCCACGGTGAACGGCTCCGGCGAGCAGTACTTCCGCGCCCTGTTCCAGTAACCGTTTGCAGTCATTCCGCCTTACACCAGTTTTTTGAGTTTGGGATTCTCGGCGAGTTTCCTGACTAATTCTTTGACTTTTTGGGCCTGGCTTTTGTGGGCCAGGAGTGTGGCGTCATCGGTTTGAACCAGGATGGCATCGCGGAGGCCGACGACGGCGATGAGGGCGTGGCGGGCGGGAGTGCGGGCGTCGAAGATGATGTTGCGGGCGGCATCCAGATGGATGAAGTCGGCGACCGCGCAGTTGCCTTGCGGGTCGGCCTTGAGGTGGCGGGCCAAGGCGGTCCAGGAGCCGAGGTCGTCCCAGGAAAAGGCGCCATCCGCCACAATCACATTCCGGGCTCGTTCCATGAGCGCGTAATCAATTGAGATTTTCTTGAGCGCGGGATAATCCCGGGCGAGGACCTGCTTGAGCTTGGCGGGGCTGCCGGCGACTTTGAGCCAGCGTTGGCAGGCTTCGTGCATTGCCGGCTGGTGTTCGCGCAGTCCCTGGGTGAGGGTGGCAAAGGACCAGACGAACATGCCGGCGTTCCAGCGGTAGTGGCCGGAGTTGAGGTACTCGAGCGCCTGCTCGCATTGGGGCTTTTCGACGAACTGCTCGGCGCGATAGAAGGCGGTAATGCAGGCCTTGGCGCCGCGCGGGGACGGGAGCGGTTCGCCAACGCGGATGTAGCCATAGCCGGTGGCCGGTTCGGAGGGCCTGATGCCGATGGTGATGATGGCCTGCGCGCGCCCTGCCAGGTCGAAGGCGTCCCCCAGGACCTGCTGAAACTTCTTCTCCTCCTCGATGATATGGTCGGCGGGCAGCACAGCCATGACACCGGTGGTGGAACGGGCGCCCACCAGCGCGGCCCCCAGCGTGACTGCCGCGCACGTGTCGCGGCCCACCGGTTCGGCGATGACGTTTTGCCGGGGGAGTTCGGGCAATTGTTTGCGGACTTCCGGAGCTTGGCTCTCGTTGGTGATGACCAGGATATTCTGAAGCGGCGCCAGGGGCAGAACGCGGTCGACCGCCTGTTGCATAAGCGAACGGTCCCCGAGCAGCCGAATCAACTGCTTGGGGGTCTTTTCCCGGCTTACGGGCCAGAAGCGCTCGCCTCGGCCGCCTGCCATGATGATCACGAAACGAAGAGTCTTTTTCATGTTCCGAACCTTGTCAGCTCTTCACTGCCGCAGCCAGTGGTTTTACAAATTCGGCCACGCGGCTGACGAGGGCGGGGTCGCGCCCGAGTTGGGCGATCTGATTGACAATAGCGCTGCCAACGACTACGGCCTGGGCGTGGGCGGCCACGGTCCTGGCCTGTTCCGGGGTGGAAATCCCGAAGCCTACCGCGATGGGCAGGCT
>Ga0187864_10003292_pt1 | contig 13318 bp, 12 predicted proteins | sample June2016WEW_11_4_FD_132985 | JGI IMG/M metagenome (GOLD analysis project Ga0187864, IMG submission 132985) | Peatland microbial communities from SPRUCE experiment site at the Marcell Experimental Forest, Minnesota, USA - June2016WEW_11_40 | ecosystem: Environmental > Terrestrial > Soil >... | reverse complement strand
GTAAGTGGAAACCACAAAAATCCCGGATCTTTATCTATAGTAAATCAGTATGATATGAAATAGTCTTTAAAAAAGGTCTTCCAAGAGATCTCTTAACTAAACTTGATTGCATTGTATTTTTAATATGATGGCACGTAGGCGCGGAGTGCCGGGGCGATATCGGTGCAATTTTCTTTTAAGGGAGGACAAATAAATGTTTGTAAAATTTCAATCATTGTGCACAATAGTAAAACGAATTATGTTAGAGTAAACCGCAAATTGTGCCGCATATAAGATAGGTAAGAGAAGCATAATGGTTTTCATCGACGAGGGAGTGCTCGAAAAGGCGTAAGTTATTTGCTCATCTTTCTCGACTCTTTGGAGCTAAGGTCCGGTTTTTGGGATGGCGGGAAAATACGACGTAATAGTGATAGGGGCTGGCCATGCCGGCTGCGAGGCTGCGCTTGCCGCTGCGCGACTGGGCTGCAGGACCTTGGTTATGTCCATTTATCTGGATACGGTCGCCCACATGCCCTGTTCGCCCTCAATAGGCGGAATCGGCAAAGGCAACCTGGTGAGGGAAATCGATGCACTCGGGGGAGAGATGGCTAAGGTTTCCGACCGGAGTGCGATCCAGTTCCGCTTGCTGAACACAAAAAAAGGACCTGCCGTTCGCGGCACTCGGACTCAGAACGACAAAGTGCGCTATCGAACTGCGATGAAGCACGAATTGGAGCTTCAGCCAAATCTGGAATTAAAGCAGTCCCTGGTCGAGTCCCTGCTTATCGAGGACGGAAAGATATCTGGAATAATTGACCAGTTCGGGGTCTTATACGAATCTGCGGCGGTTGTTGTATCAACGGGGACTTTTTTGCACGGGCTCATCCATGTTGGGAAGAGCCGGATTCCGTCGGGCAGGGCGGGCGAGTTCCCGTCCATCGCGCTTGCCGACCAGTTGCAGGATCTCGGGTTTGTTTTTGGCAGGATGAAAACGGGGACTCCGGCCCGAATCCTCCGTCGGAGTATCGATTTCCGCTCTTTTCGCGAACAGCGAGGCGAGCCCGAACCGAGGCCTTTTTCACTGTTCACCGAAAATCTGCCTCTACCACAGGCGTCATGCTACATCGGGCGCACTGCCGAACGGACCCACGATCTCATTCGCCGCCATATTCATCTTTCCCCACTGTACAATGGCGCCATTCAGGGTGTTTCGGCGCGCTACTGCCCGTCACTGGAAGACAAGGTGATGAAGTTTCCGCTCAAGGATTTTCATCAGATCATACTTGAGCCTGAGGGTTTGGATACTGAGGAGATATATGCCAGCGGCACGGGCAATTCGCTTCCGGTTGAAATTCAGCTCAATTTGATTCACTCGATCCCGGGGCTGGAATACGCTGAGATAATGCGGCCTGCCTACGCAATAGAATATGATTTCATTCAGCCTACGCAACTTTATCCCACTCTTGAGACGAAGCTGGTGGAGGGCCTTTTCCTTGCAGGTCAGATAAACGGGACCTCCGGCTATGAAGAAGCGGCTGCTCAGGGAATGTGGGCCGGCCTGAACGCCGCCCTTAAGGTTCAAAAAAGGCCGCCATTTCTTCTGGACCGCTCGGAAGCCTACATTGCCGTCATGATCGATGATCTGGTCACAAAAGGGACCAACGAACCATACAGAATCTTCACCTCCCGGTCCGAATATCGCCTTCTATTGCGTGAGGACAACGCGGATTTGCGCCTGCTGGAGAAGGGATACGAGCTTGGACTTCATGATTATTCAGTTTTCAAGGAGCTTCTAGACCGGCGTGAAGCGGTTAGCGCCGAACTGGAAAGACTTCGGAAAACATTTGTACGGCCTTCTTCCCAAGTGAGCAAAATGCTTGCCCGCAGAGGCTCGAACCAGCTCGATGAGCCGGTCTCGCTGGAAAAGCTTCTCAAAAGGCCAGAGCTTTCCTATTCTGATCTGGAAGCGCTTTGCGGGGCAGATCCGACGCTTTCGGAAAGAACGAAGGAACAGGTCGAAATCGAGTGCAAGTACGAAGGCTATCTGCGGCGGCAGGAAGCCGAAGTGAACAGGTTCAAACAGATGGAAGAAATGCGGATTCCGCCGGATTTCCGCTGCGATCAGGTACCTGGGCTATCAAACGAGGTCAGGCAGAAGCTCGTGGCAGTAAAGCCGGTTTCGATTGGACAGGCATCGAGAATACCTGGAATAACCCCTGCGGCCATTTCCATTTTACTTGTTTTTCTCAAGCGTTTTCGAGAGTTATCTCCTAAAGTGGAAAGTGCTGCTTAGAAATACACATTATTAGTAGATTTTGCTTGCGTAAATTCGAGTTTACATATAGTAAGAATTAGGGTCGTCCTATTGCTGCTCCCATTCATGCTCCAAAAACAAAGGGGGAAAGAGATCATGGAGGTGAAAAACGACAAAGATTTCATTGCAACCCTGAGAGATCATGGCCTTCAGGTAACCTACCAGCGGCTGGCCATCTATCAGGCCCTGTATTTCACCAAAGACCATCCGAGCGCTGAGGCTATTTATCAGCAGGTCAGGAAGCGCTTCCCAATGATTTCTCTGGGAACCGTTTACAAGACGCTCGAGAAGCTCTACGAGGTCGGCCTCATTCAGAAGGTGAGCCCGATAACCGAAGTTGCCCGGTACGACGCGATAACTGGTCCACACCACCACATGGTCTGCCTGGAATGTCAATCGATCCAGGATGCTGACAGTATAGTTGGAGCGCCGAAAATATCGGTTTCCGAGCCAGACGGATTCCACGTACTGCGGCAGCAGGTGGTCCTTCACGGGTATTGTCCGTCGTGCAAGGGCAGTATAATCGATTCCCAGTCTTAGGGTTCCCTGAGACCTCTCGTCCCGGTGGAACTAGTTTGCACATCCTGCCTTTAATGAGAAGAGGGGGTTAGTCAGCGCCCTGGTGGAGAGGTGTTGTCAAGCTCTCTATTTTACGCACGCCATTGTGCAGTGATTGAAGCTTACAACCCCTTGCACCCGGTGGCAGTGGGGTTTTTTATATCCTATCCTCCGTTCCTGTTCTGAACTGATTGGTATTCCGGAAAATTACCTTCAAAAACCGAGCTTGAATCCCAGCTTTCTTTTAACTTGCGCGATTTTCACGACCATGGTAAAAAACTCGCCAGCCGGAACGGACTGCAAGCGGAAAGCTGAATCTGGAAATCTACGTTAGACAGGAGGATGGTTCATGAAAATTGTCGTTGTCTTAAAACAGACCCCCGACACGGAAACTATTATTCGAATCGCCCCGGGTAACAATCAAATCGTAACTTCAGACGTCAAGTGGATTATAAATCCCTACGATGAGTTCGCCATGGAGGCCGCTCTGCGCCTCAAGGAAAAGCATGGCGGCACGGTCACGGTCATCAGTTACGGGCCCCAGAGGGTAGTTGAAGCCATTAGGACCGCTCTGGCCATGGGCGCTGACGACGCAGTGCTGATAGATGATCCTGACATGAAGCGTGCGGACTTCCTGAAGGTTACCGAGGCCCTGGCCGCTGCCGTCAGGGAAACGAACCCTGATATCATCCTGATCGGTTCGAGGTCGGTCGATTATGACCAGGGGCAACGGGGCGCAATCCTTGCCCAAAAGCTGGGATGGCCTCATATTGCGCTCGCGGTCTCTCTGGAATCGGATGGGACCAAGGTGATTGCGGATAGGCCGATAGAGGGTGGAAAAGTGACAATAGAGGCCCCTCTGCCCGCATTGGTTACGTTCGGCGGATCGCATACCGTATGGAATCCCCGGTACGCTTCCCTTCCCGGGATCATGAAAGCAAAGAAAAAACCTCTGTCTATAAAAAAACTTCCGGACCTCGGCCTGAATCCGGCGGATTTTGCCCCCGAAAAGGCAAGAATCCGGATTACCTCCCTGGAACCGCCTCCACTTCGAAAACCGGGCAAAATAGTGAACGGGGGACTGGAGGCCGGGGAAAAGGCGAAAGAGCTTGTCAAATTCCTGCATGAAGAAGCCAAGGTCATCTGATAAAGGAGTTATCCCAATGACAAAGAATGTACTGATAGTTACCGAGTTCAGGAACGGCGACTTTCGCCGCGTGACATATGAAGTGGCAAGCGAAGCTAGGCGTATCGCCGATGCGCTTGGGGCCGGGCTGATCGCTGTCTCGCTCGGATCGGGCGTTTCCGGTAAGGCGGCCGAACTGGGAAAATACGGGGTCGATAAGGTTTATGTGCTGGACGATCCAGCGCTGGAGTACTACCTGGCGGAAACCTACGTCCCGATTATCGCGCAGATGGTGGAAAAGACCCAGCCGGTTGCCATCCTTCTCCCGGCTTCGGTTGACGGTCGTGATATCGGCGCGCGGCTTTGCGGGACAATCGACGTTACCCTGGTCCAGGACGTAATCGAGGTCCGGGTTGACGGGGCCGGAAAGATAACGGCCAAATGGCCTCTTTTTGCAGGCAAAATCTTTGCCTGGAGCGAGTGGGCCCAAGGTGTTCCCCCGATGCTTTCAATGCGCCCGAACATCGTGCCATGCTCCGTGGTGGATGAAACCAGGAAAGCCGAGATAGAGAAGATCGAAGTACCTGTCCCGACTCCGCTGGCCCGTGTCTTGAAATTTGACTTAGATGTCTCCGGGAAGAAAGAACTGACCGAGGCTGATGTCATTGTTTCCGGCGGCAGGGGCATGAAAGACGCTTCGAATTATGCTATACTTGAAGATCTGGCCGGATTGCTCGGGGCGGCGGTCGGCGCCTCTCGAGCCGCTGTCGATTCAGGTTGGCGTCCACATTCAGACCAGGTCGGGCAGACTGGCAAGGTGGTAAACCCCAATCTCTACATTGCGGTCGGCATCTCAGGGGCAATCCAGCACCTTGCGGGTATGGGATACTCAAAATACATCGTGGCGGTCAACAAGGACCCCGACGCGCCCATTTTCGCCAAGGCCGATTTCGGGATAGTGGAGGACCTGTTCAATTTTGTCCCGGCCTTTACAGAAGAAGTGCGCAAGCTAAAGGCTTCGTGTTGATAGATCCTCTAGTGAATAGTGAAGGGTGAATTTTCACCCTTCACTATTTACTCAATCCGTGATTCCCTCACTTCGTTTTAATCTGTTTAAAAATCGCCCCTGCCATCGGCAGGGGAGACATGTTTTTCTGCAGCTTTCGAACCCCCCGGAATCCCGTGGAAAGTCCCTGGTGAAGTCGTCTTTGCCGTTTCCTGTTTCTGAACTCCGGCGCCCGGTCGATCCTGAGGGTCCTTCACTGCCCAATCCTGCAAAAGGTTCACTCCCGGACCGCCGCCTGTTTCTGCGTCACCCGTGCGCCCTTCAATCAGGACCATCAAACGGCTTACGAAATGGAGCATACGCTCAGCCTGCTCTTTCAACTGAGTTGAGGTGGCGGCGGCTTCCTCCGCGTTTGCCGCGTTTTCCTGGACCACTTTGTCAACCCCTGCAACCGCCTGATTGATCTGTTGCACGCCCTGCGCCTGTTCTCGTGATGCTTCCGAAATCTCCCTGATCAGGCTGCTGGCTTTCAAGACACTTGAAGCGACCTCCGAGAATTCGCCGCCCATGCTTTTCGCCAGATCAGCGCCGGTCTGGATCATCTTCACATTGCCCTCGATCAAGGCCGCAGTGTTCTTTGCGGCTTCCGCCGCACGCATGGCCAGGTTTCTCACCTCGTCGGCCACAACGGCGAACCCTGCTCCTGCCTCTCCGGCGCGTGCCGCTTCCACTGCCGCGTTAAGGGCCAGAAGATTGGTCTGGAAGGCAATTTCGTCGATGGTTTTTATGATCTTTTGAGTTTTTTCGCTGGCGCTCGAAATCTCCTGCATGAATTCCATCAGCCTGTTCATAGAGCCTTCGGCGCTCGAAGTAATTCCTTCCACCTGGTGCATCAATTTGTCGGCCTGGGTTGCATGTTCGGCGTTTTGCCTGGTCATCGCAGACATTTCTTCGAGCGAGGACGATGTCTGCTCGATTGCCGCCGCCTGGCTGGCCGTACCGTCTGCCATTTGCTGGCTGATGGCCGCTACCGCCCCGGAAGCCGCCCGTGCCTCTTCCACTGTTTCGTTAAGACCCGAAATCACGTGGCGGATCGGCCTGTCTACGAGCCTCGAAACTATTAAAATGAGAACCATGGCAACCGCCAGGCTACCAAGAAGTCCTATGAACATATTCTTGTTGCGCATAGCCTGAATGCTTGTGAACATGCCGTCGTTGTTCCGCTCCACGAGCAGCCCGCCCAGCATCGAACGGCTCGATCCATGGCAGTGGTGGCAGCGCTTCTCATTTGGAAGCGGACGCAGAATGCTCAGGTAGTGCGTTCCATGCCGTTGCTCGTCAAACCCGGCCTCGAACCTTTTTCCGGTTGCGAGCATGTCATCAAGCCCCTGAATGAGGTCTGGCGATTTGATGGTTTCGGATAACTGCGAATTGGTTTTGTCAGATTCCGAAGTGTAGGTGATGAGCTTATCGAACCCAAAAACATAGACTTTGACCTTGCTGCTGTTCTTTTCGAATTCCGCCATCTGCCGCACGATGGTTTCGCTGTCTCCGATGGCCATTGGGTAGACAATGGCGTTGTAGACCGCATCGGCCAGAATACTTGTTGAGTTTTGATATTGTTGCCTCATTTGTTTCTGCTGATAGAAAACATTTGCGCCGATGATCGATGCGAGCGTGGCCACAAGCAGAACAGCGACTCCCAGAACGATTTTTACCTGCAGGCTCATCTTGATTGTCTTCATCAGTGTGCGCCTCCATACACCAGGGGTTTGTATTTGAATGAATTTACGCGCTCCGCGTTGTGGCATACCTCACAGTCTTTTGCAGTGAGCTTTCCCTTGATGTCTTTGGGGTCGCCCGTTTCAGCATGAATGCTGCCCGGTCCGTGACAGACCTCACAACCCGCGTTCTGGAGCTGAGGGGTTTCCTGCTCGGATCGGAAGCCGCCCTCCTTGCCGTAGCCCGTGGTGTGGCATTCGAAACATTTCTTCACTTCGGCGTCTTCCAGGCCCTTTTTCAAGCGGGTGATACTCTGGAATGAATGGGCCTTCTTGTTGAATTGTTTGAAGGTGCGATACTCCTCTGCATGGCATTCCTTACACCCCTCCGAGCCGACATACTTGGGCTGATCGGCGCTCCGCGCCTTTTCTGTCTTCCAGCCGCAAAGCGAAAACAGAAAGAACAGGGCGGACAAGATAATAATGGAAAGGATCAGCTTGAATTTATCCATACCCGAGCCCCCAATTTGTGAATGAACGCACAATAAACCAGGAATTGACATACCCAATCAGCAACATTGCGGAAGCCTTTTGCGATGATGAAGTCTCTAACCCCACAAAACTCAAAAGTGTCTTTAATGTTGCTGAATGATGATTCGGATAGGGGGGACAATTTCTTTAGCGTTTTTGTATGAAGAAAAACCAACTTTCACTGAGAAACTTGAGAACCATCCAAGATGGACAAACAAACGCAAAAAAGCCGGAAACTCCCTCAGCTTCCGGCTTTGGTTGCGGCCGCCATCGCTCAAAAGAAGAAGCGAGCGTTGCATGCCGCACTATGCTGGATTCAATCAGGCTGGTTTCCCCGGGGAAAGGGTCCTTTGCCGAATCGGGAACCAGCTAGGCTTTGATTATCCTGGCATCCACCACCAGCATGCCTTCGGGATAGGCTATCACCGGGTTCAGGTCTATTTCGACGATTTCCGGGTGCTCTTCGGCGATAGCGGAAATTCGCAGAAGCCCTTCGACAACGGCGTTCTCATCTATCGGGGCACGGCCCCGGAAACCTTTGAGAAGAGGGGCTCCCCTGATTTGGCCAAGCATTGCGAAGGCGTCTTCGCGCGTGAGCGGAAGGAGATTCATCGAGACGTCTCGAAACAGCTCGACGGTAACTCCCCCCAGTCCGAACATGATTACCGGCCCAAACTGCGGGTCCCTGTTCAGTCCGATAAGAAGCTCCACACCTGGAGCGGCCATCGCGCACACCACCACGCCGCTCACTCTGGCGGCCGGAAACCTGTGTGCGGCATTTTCCATCATTTTGGCGTAAGCATCCCGAAGCTGCCCGGGCGTCTGAAGGTTGAGGCGCACGCCGCCCCAGTCGGACTTGTGGAGTATGTCTGGCGAATTGATTTTGAGGCCTACTGGAAATCCCATCCGGTGTGCAAGATGGACCGCTTTGCCGGGACTTGCAGCGGGGCGGGCGAAAATGCACTCGAAGCCCTTGGATTCAAGGAATTCAAAGCTCTCAATGGCGTCCATCTGTTGGCGGCCGGAGGTCTCGGGAAGCGTGTACTTGGCCTTCTCACCCTTTTTCCCGGCCGGGATGAGTTGCGAAAGAGCCCGAATGCCTCTCTCAGGTGTCTGGAAAACGGGAATGCCCTTACGCTGCATCTTCAGCCTCTCCGCTCTTTCGACCTTTGCGCCGCCGAGGAATATGACAAGCTCGTTTTCGTTGGGGGTCACCGATTCGGAGGCATTCTGGATAGGGTCTCCGAAGATAACTCCAACCGTGTCGAAATGGGGGCGCGCCATATCGATCACTTCTTTGAACATATTTGATGTGGCGTCACCTGTAAGGTCGAGCGGATTCGAGCGTATTGCATGGCCGGGGACAACACTCTCAAGCGAATCGGACAGTTGCGCCGGGAGCGGCGCCGTGTCGAGGCCTTCTCTTTCAGCCGCATCCGTGGCCAGAATGGCCGCTCCACCCGAAGTCGTTACAAATACTATCCTGTTACCTGACGGTGGTTTGAGATAGGCGAAAGCCTTTGAGAAGTCATAAAGCTCTTCGAAGGTTTCGGCCCGGTGTATGCCGTAGCGCGCAAGAAGCGAAGCATAAATCGCATCGGCCCCCGCAAGCGACCTGGTGTGGGACTCGGCGGCTATCCTGCCGCGCGGCGTGCGACCCGATTTAAGCATGACAAGCGGCTTCGTTGCGGCTTCAAGCGTGCTGCGGAATCGCTCGGGCTCTTTTATACCTTCGAGGTAGCATGCGATCACCTTTGTATTGGGGTCTGATTCGTAGTGCTCGATCAGGTCAACTTCATTTATGTCAGCGCGATTGCCCAGGCCCACAAAACCGGAGCATCCGAGTTCGTCCTCCTCGAACCAGTCGAGCATTGCCGCCCCGACGGTACCGCTCTGGCTGATAACGGCTACACGGCCTTTTCGAGTGAGAAGAGGCCAGGTGGCGCACATTGGGTGGTAGGGATTGTTCACTCCCTGGCAATTAGGCCCTACCAGACGCACCCCGTTTAGTGCGGCAACCTCCGCCAGCCTTGTCTGGAGTTGCTCTCCTTCCGGACCGGCCTCGCTGAATCCTCCCGAGATAACGATTGCGCCCTTTATGCCATGCTCGCCGCAATCTCGTATCGCCTGAACCACTATTTTCGCCGGGACTATGACCAAAGCCAAATCCACCTGTTCGGGGATTTGCTTGACATTCTTGTAACAGTTTACCCCAAGAATACGTTCCGTCTTGGGGTTTATCGGGTAGAGCGCGCCCGGAAAGCCCCCCTCTATGAGGTTTTTCAATATCTCGTGACCATACTTTCGTGGATCGTCCGAAGCCCCGATCACGGCGATGCTTGCCGGGCTGAATATGAATCCGAGTTTTGACGGCATGAGGGTCTCTCCATGGGGATGCCAAAATCCCCCAAAGCTGCATTGTTGCGTCGCTGTCTGCCTGTGGGCGACTGCCATCTAGGCCTTTTTAGCCTTTTCAGCCATCCTGGCGTTGAACTTGTCGGCAACGATTATAAACCGCTCGTGGGTGGCTTCTCCGATTTTTTCCACCTCATCGAAGGCCTCCAGTTTAAAAGTGAGCTTTCGTCCTTCGACGGCAGTGACTTCGGTCCTTACCCGAATCCTCATTCCAAGCGGCGTGGCCGCAGTGTGCTTGAGATTCATCGAAACCCCTACGGATTGTTCGCCCGGGTTGAGATGTTCGTTAATGAGCTCCGCCGAGACGCGTTCCATCAGGCCACCCAGGCACGGCGTAGCGAAGACGTCGGGGAGATTGGGGTAAAAACGGCGAGCGGAATCCTCCTGTGTGGAATCTACTGTCAATTCCCGGCTCATGCCTGGCTGAAAAGGTGAACTCATCAACTTAAACCCTCCTGGCTGAAAATGTTAGGTTATGGATCGCAGGTGTTCTTCCGGAAACTCCGGGGCATGCGGCTTTGGTTCAGCGAAACAGACGGCTTGCGCACTGCTTGCCCTTTTCCCGGACCGGCTTTAAGTGCCGGCCTGAAGTTAAGAAGATTACATGTTTCTTTTTTGCGGTCAAACCAAAAATTCAGCGATAGGTCTTGGGCCGTGTCCTGACTGAAGCCAGGCCATTTGACTTTGGATTAACTCCTTCTTATTTTCAAAGTCCCATCACCATAGCGGTGGCCAGGAAGCGCGTGTGGCCGTCTGCCTCAATATATTAATTTCTCAAACCAGGGAGTGCAGAGATGTCTAAGACCGAAAAGGACCTGATGGATGCTTTTGCCGGCGAATCTCAGGCAAACAGAAGGTATCTGGCCTATTGCCAGAGGGCCGAAGATGAGTTCCTCCACGGAGTGGCGAAGCTTTTCCGGGCCATCGCCGAGGCCGAAACAATACATGCCCTCAAACACCTGCGCACGGCAAGCAGGGTGAAGAGCACCAGGGAAAACCTGGAAGACGCGATCGCCGGTGAAACACATGAATTCAAGACTATGTATCCGGCAATGATAGCGCATGCGAAAGAGGAGGGGCAAAAGTCGGCCGAAATCAGCTTCGACTACGCCAACAAGGTGGAGGCCGTCCATGCTCAACTGTACAAGAAGGCGCTTGCCGATCCCGACAAATTTCCGGTGCAGGATTACTGGATCTGCAAAATCTGCGGGTATACTGCAGAGAAAGAAACGCCGGATGTTTGCCCGGTATGCGGCGCAAACATGAAGGCTTTTTTCAAGGTTTGATGTTGCTGGCCTCCGTGGGCAAAAGTTTATCCCGCCGAAGACCGCACCCCCAAAGGTTGTGGGCGCGATGAAAGCGTTGCCGGGCTGCCCTCTGACAGCCGGTATCCCTTCGAGACGGGGAATTTCCCTTTGAGAATGGATGCCGGCAATACCCCGCATTAATCGCTGACAGCCGGTATCCCTTCGAGACCGTGGGCTTTTCGAACCGCCCTGAGGATCGCCTCCCCTGCGGCTATGACCGCCAGCGCGCCGATAAGGCTCACTTCCACGCCTTCCATGGCACCGCAGCTCAAGGCAAAAACGGCGTCCCCATCGTATTGCGTGTGTGTAGGATAAATGGTCCTGGCAAGTCCGTCGTGGGTCATCTGGGCTACCTTGGTCAACTGGACCTTATTTAACAGAGCGTTGGTCGCAATCGCTCCGATAACGGTGCTTTCTCCGGCTGGAAATCCCCCCAGAAAGCCGGTCATCTTCATTAGGGCAGGAATGGTTTCGACCAGTTCGCGGCTCTCGCGGCTCTTTCGTGCGCCGGCAATTTTCATGCCCGTATCCGGGTCGATTATTTCTCCGAATGCGTTGACAACCATGAGCGCCCCAACTTTGAGTCCAGCCGCTCCGTGGAGCAAACTGCTTCCGATGCCTCCCTTCATGCAGCGCTCGAACCCAAAAAGCTTTCCGACTGTCGCTCCGGTCCCGGCGCCAGCGCTGCCTTCCTCCACAGGGTCCGAAGATGCGTTCCGGCAAGCCTCGAAAGCCAACTCCGCGCCGGGATATACTCCCGTTCTGTTGACCCCCAGGTCAAAGATGATAGCGCCTGCTACGATGGGTACCACTCCGTACCCGGTGACAAAGCCTTCATTGCGATCTTTGAGGTATTTTCGCACCCCGTCGGCGGCGCTCAACCCAAAGGCGCTTCCTCCCGAGAAGAAGATTCCGTTTACTTTTTCAACCAGATTGAGAGGGTTCAATGTATCGGCCCCAAAGGTTCCCGGCGCCCCTCCTCTGATGTCAACTCCAGCCACCGCGCCGCGTTCGGGTAAAATAACCGTGCATCCGCTGGGGATCCCTTCCAGTCGGGCGTGACCAACCCTTACCCCTTCTATAGCCGTAATTGTGCCGTTTTCCATCTGTCAGCTTTCCCTATAATGCTGGAGCAGGTATCTATAAACTTCTTTCCCAATTTCCATTCCGTTTTCAATGATCTCGGGGCCAAATTGCCGGCCGGTGGGGGTCCTGAAGGTTTCGATGATGCGAACGGTCCCCGACATTCCCCAGGGGAATTTTTCGATTAGCTCCTGAGGGCTGAGAGCCTGGTAATCCATCATGTGCCAGAGCATGTGCGTGAATATGTCAGCCCCCCATCGGAACTTGTCGGCATCATAGAGGCAGTCGCTGACAAGCTGAGCCCATTGGCTGCCGGCTGCGGCCGAAGGCCCGAATGCCTCGTGATTTCTTATGGCGTTGCTTATGCACGTAATTTCGTTCTTACTGAGCGAAAAGGCCGGAAGTATGCTCTTTGCTTTCTCAGCCCCGCACTCCGCGTGGTTTTGTTCATCTCGACAGATATCGTGCAGGATCCCCGAATATATGCCCATCACCATGAGCCGTTGGACCGCAACCGGCTTCATCCGGTCGCCATCGGTTTCGATAAGGATCAGAGCGGCGCAGTCGATGCTCACGCGCGTGCAGTGGAAGATGCCGTGGCCGAGTGCTTCCTTGTAGCCGGGCTCCACCATCCCACGGAGGCGCACAGCCCCAGGGTGCTTATAAAAAAGTTTTTTCGCAGCGGCAAGCGGCGCTTTGAACCGAGAGTTGAATTCGGGAAGCGGGTGTTTAGAGGCTATTCTTTGGGCTTCCCGTTGCAAATTCCAAATGACTTCGTTCATTTAAGTTGTCGACTCGATCAGCGGTAAACGGCTGGATGCGTCAAACCAGCATGTTACAGCAGGTTGAATTTTTCCGCAATAAGCCGCCTGAAACGAGGAGTATACAGTAGTTCGAAGGTCTCCTCCTTCCCGGGAAACAGCCTCATTGCCTGTTGCCGCACTGCTTGAACGATCCGGCGCGCCTCATCCGGAGACATGGGCGACTGGGCGATAAGAGCCAGAGAGAAATCAACCAGCCTCCTGAGGTGTCTGATTCGTTTGTTCTCTTCCTTGATTTCAGCTTCGGTATATTCACGTATGGGTCCGCCGCTTTCCATATTTATTGGCTCCTTTTAAGCCGGAAATCTCCTCCGGAAAGCACTTCTCGAAGTTTCAGCACCCCGGAGACAGCAGATAAGTGGTATAGTTAGTGTCCATCCGGAAACCCCTATTGTACTGAATTAATTTAACAAATTGCCAATTTTATCATTGCATTTTGACTCGTTTTCTGACATTC
>Ga0187864_10003289_pt1 | contig 13320 bp, 10 predicted proteins | sample June2016WEW_11_4_FD_132985 | JGI IMG/M metagenome (GOLD analysis project Ga0187864, IMG submission 132985) | Peatland microbial communities from SPRUCE experiment site at the Marcell Experimental Forest, Minnesota, USA - June2016WEW_11_40 | ecosystem: Environmental > Terrestrial > Soil >... | reverse complement strand
GGGCTCCGCTACGGGCGAGGCCGGCGAAAGACCAAAGCCAGAACAACCTCACAGCAATAAGTTCGAAAAGGGGACATTTCTAACGAGATAAGAAAGGGGACATTTCTAAAGAGCTTTGACATTTTGCATTTTCCGCTTGACAAGCCCACGCACCTGTGATAGCCTATGATGGTGGTCTTTTTGTGGACACATTGTCGTAGCTGGGCGCCGATTAGACACGCGGCGCAAGGGATGGCGGAGAGGTCCCGGCTATGGGGGAATGTAGGAAACTACAAAAAATGAAAAATAGTGGGAACGAAGCTAAGAAGTACCTGAAAACAAAGCACATCACTTTTTTGAGTGCTGCAAATTATGCGCGTTTTGCGTGCAATTCAGCACGAATTATGCACTAAATGGAGCAAAAACAGCACAAATTACACAATTGAACCGGAGCTTCCGAGGGCTGGTGAGTGACAAGAAGTCGGCTACAAATGACCGTTTCCCAAAGCGAGTCGAGTGCTTAATAGGTGAATGCGCCGTCATTAACGTGGCCCTTGGAAGGGCGGGGCTTCAGCCCCTGAGGCAGCGTGCCTTCAGGGCCTAAAGGCCCGACCCGTCGCGCTCCCCCGGGCGGCGGGGCTGAAGCCCCGCCCTTCTCGGCAATCCGCAACAGGGCGCGGACTTTCGTCAGCGGGTACTAAGGCGCTGTGAGTCTTCGGCTCGAGGCCCAATAGGGGATCAGGTTATGGACACCACGAATCTCAAACTCCGCAGCCGCGACTGGTTCGGAAAAGACGATCGCTGGGGAGTAGCGCATCGCGCCTGGCTGCGCGCCGAAGGCTTCAGTGAGCGCGTATTCGCGGGCAAACCGGTTATCGGAATCTGCAACTCCTGGAGCGAACTCAACAATTGCAACGCGCATTTGCGCCAGGTGGCGGAGGCCGTCAAGCGCGGGGTGTGGGAAGCGGGGGGATTTCCGCTCGAATTCTGCACCATCTCGCTGGGTGAAATGCTGATGAAACCCACCACCATGCTCTATCGCAACTTGATGGCGATGGACGTGGAGGAATGCATTCGCGCCTACCCCCTGGACGGAGTGGCCCTGCTTTGCGGATGCGACAAGACCACGCCGGCTCAGTTGATGGGCGCGGCCAGCGCCGATGTGCCGGCGCTTATGGTTCCCGGCGGGCCCATGCTGCGCGGCATGTGGCACGGCATGGAACTCGGCTCGGGAACCGACTTGCGCCGCTTTTGGGAAGACGTCCGGGCTGGCCGCCTGAGCGAAGAGGAGTTTTGCGAAATCGAGAGTTGCGTCTCGCGCAGCGCCGGCCACTGCACGGTGATGGGCACCGCGTCCACGATGGCCGGCCTCGCCGAGGCCCTGGGAATGACCTTGCCGGGGGCGGCGGACATTCCCGCCCCGGACTCGCGTCGCCTCTCGATCGCCGAGCAGAGTGGGCGGCGCATCGTGGAAATGGTGGCCGAGGGGCTTCGTCCTTCGCAGATTCTTACCGCCGCCGCGTTCGAGAACGCCATTTGCCTGCTCATGGCCCTCGGCGGGTCCACGAATGCCATTATTCACCTGGTTGCCATCGCCGGACGAGTGGGCCTTGAACTTCCTCTCTCGCGGTTCGAGGAGATTTCCCGCACCACTCCTATGCTGGCGAATGTGAAGCCTTCCGGCAAATACCTCATGGAGGATTTCAGCTACGCGGGAGGGGTGCCCGCCGTTCTGAAGGAGATCGCGTCACGGCTTCACCTGGAAGCGGGCACGGCCACCGGCAAGACCTTGGGAGAGAACATCTCCCGCGCGGCATGTTTTAATCGGGAAATCATCAAACCATTCAGCCAACCGCTCTACCCCGAAGGAGGGCTGGTAGTGCTCGGTGGCAACCTCGCTCCCTGCGGCGCGGTGATCAAGCAATCCGCCGCCTCCCCGCACTTGCTCCGGCACAAGGGCAAGGCCGTGGTATTCGAAGACAATCGTGATTTGCTGGCACGCATTGATGATGCGCATCTTCAGGTTGAGGAAGATTCCATCCTTGTCCTCAAGAACGCCGGCCCCAAGGGCGCCCCGGGCATGCCGGAGTGGGGTCACCTGCCGATCCCCGCGAAATTGCTCAAGGCCGGCGTGAAAGACATGGTACGGCTCAGCGATGCCCGCATCAGCGGCACCAGCTTCGGCACCCTTGTCGTTCACATCTCGCCGGAGGCCGCAGAGGGCAGTGCGTTGGCCATCGTCAAGAACGGGGACGAGATCGAGTTGGATGTGCGTGAGAAGAGGCTGGAGTTGCTGGTTCCGGAGGCGGTAATCAAGGCGCGCCTGGCCCAATGGACGCCGCCGGCCCCCCACTATTCGCGCGGTTACGGGAAAATGTACCTCGATCATATTTTACAGGCCCACCAGGGTTGCGACTTTGATTTCCTGCTCGGCCGCGACGCCGCAGAGGATCTAAGTCCCCTGCGAAGATTCCCTAACCCCGCGTTGTGATAAGTCTGTTTGTATGAGTGCATCGCCTCTTGACAGCTTGGCCTTAAATCGTGTATTAGGAGACCTAGGAAATAGAGTTCTCAGTAAGGTCGTCCAGAATTGCCATCGACGCGCCAGTGAGTTATGGCATCATTACTCTGTCCTAATTGCGGATCGGCGCGGGTCAACAAGTCGCCTAGCGGCCTGCACTTCATCTGTCTCGACTGCCAGCGAGTCATTGTTCAGGACCGGATCAAGAAGCCCCGCGGTCGGAGGACAAAAGGCCGACCGCCTCGATCGCTCCCGGAGCCCCGTCCAGAACCGGCGAGTTGAAGGCCTGCGCTCCTATTGACTCTTCCGGATTGCCCTGGGCATCCCGGTCAAAGCAGAAACCTGTCGAATAAGTTCCGTCAGCCGGTAACGTCCCGCAGAGCCTCCGCCACTGTAGCAATGTAGCCTATTCATCCTGCCCGCCGTCACCTTTGGCTGGCTTGGCCGCTCGCCACCCGGGTGTTGAAATCCCCCGACTTGCCGCGCGGGATGCTCAGCGACACCCAACGGGAAGACTGGAGATGCTTGGCCAGGAAAATAATCTGGCCGATGTGGAGCGCGTAGTGCGCCACTTGACGGTTGATCGCCTGCATCACCGAATGAGGCTCATTGCGAGTATAGACCGTGCGTTCGAGGTCCGAGCCGTGAAGCGGCTCGAGCGCAGTAAACACACACTGCCAACCCGCTTCCCATAACTCCATCAGCGCAGCCCGCGTCGCCGGCGGCGCGTCAAATTCACTGTCGCGATTCCGGTCGGGCTTCTCGCCGTCCGTGGTGAGGAAGTCCGTCCAGCGCGAACGCATGTTCCCCGCCAGGTGCTTAACGATAATCGCAATCGAATTGGACTCCGGATCGATGGCCAATTGCAGTTGCTCGTCGCTCAACTGCGCCATGGCCCGCTCGCCCAGAGATTTATACACTCGCAGGACCGCCAGCGAATCTTCCAGGTACGAAGTCAGAAACTTGTGTGCCATGCATTCAATTATAAACCCAGCTCATCAGTGCAGATAGCCCACAAAGCCTTCGGCAATGACTCACTTTGATGCGCCACCCGTGTACGGTGGTGTGGGAGGGGAGAGCGGGTGACCGCTCCCACTACCCGATCTAATGAGGTTGGTTTGACGGTGATGATTGTAGTTCGGCCTTGTCTGAATTACTCGTTTCGACGGAGCGAACGCTGAAGGTTCCGTCCGGATTCCGCGCGCGAGTGGTTTTCGTCTCCTCGGTACCGGCAGGTCCGGAAGTCACGACACCTGAAGTTTTGGTCATGACTTTCAAGTCCAGGCCAACCGGATCAATCTGCTCAATCTGTTGCTCGGTGGTTGTTCGACCTGCGTCGCCACTCCCCACAGTCGTAACGCGCTGGATCAGATGGAACTGGCCATCGCGACTTTTACCAGGAACATCCAGCGAATAGGTCTCAGCCGTCTCCACGTTCTGCCCGTGACTTTGCGTATCCTTAACGACTGTCCGTAAAACCTCCGAAAGGTTACCTTCCACGTCCGGACGCGAAATGCTTTCTTCGGTCGTTCGATTCTCGCCGTCTTGTTTGACCACCTTTTCACTTATCTCAGCAAGTGCCAGACCGCCCTTGCCGGAGTCCGCCGACTTTGTGGTCTTCGTCGTTTCTGTACGATCATTGTCGCCTCGCTTCTGCTGTTCATCTGTCTGCCGGACCGCAGCCATATTGCCGTTAATATTGCCGTCGCTATTGATCCGGTAGGTCGTGCTTTTGGTCTCCTCCGACTCCGGACCACTCTTTCTTGTCTCGACGACTTCGCGCTCTACGATCTGGAAATCTCCTCCGGGAGTGGGCTTCGATGTCGTTCGATCCACGTCGGATTCCCCGTTGGGCAAATGTTTTGTTTCCTCTTCTGTCACCTGCGTAAGCTGTTTCCTCCCACTACCATCCGGCCTGTAGCTGTGCTGGGTTGAGCGGGTAGTGGTGGCGTCTTCCTGGTCTGTTTCTGTCTCAATATAATAAGAAGGACGGTATCCGTCGGGGCCGTGCACCTCCTCGTTCTTTTCACACAGGGTTTTGCTGCCGGATTTACTGCACTTCTCGGTCGTTCGTAAAGGGGCGCCAGGACCTTTCGCAACCGTCGTGACAGTCCATGATTGGTCTGTGTTGTTCGAAACAGTTTGCGCTTCTGCGAATATGATCAAACTCAGCCAAGCAAGCAGAAGAACGATCGACCGCCGCGGGATCGAACTGGGGAAATGCTCCATGGGCTGCCCCTCCGAAGTAGAGACACCACACAGTTATTCTCTCACCCGTATTATGGGTAACTCAAGTTTATCATAAGACACTGTCTGCGGCGGAAGTTCGCCCACCTAGCGCGGGTGGCTCAGACATCAAAGAACAATGTATGCCCCACCCGCGCCAGCCGGGCAAAAAGCGGGAATCTCAGAGGCGCGAATAAGGCTGTGCGATGTCCAGCCCAGGCACTACACGAAAATGCTTGAGATTGAATGTAAAGAGGCGGGCGTTTCGAGTAAGGGCTGTCGCGGCGATGAGGCAGTCGGGGATGTTGAGGTCTGAGGCCAAGCGGTGGTTCAGAAGCAATTGATATGCTGCGGCGAAATCGGAGGCCTCCGGCCAGACCACCTCGAAAGTTGTCAAGAACTGCTGGATCCGCTCCAGCTCAGCCCGGTCTCGGCAACCCATCACCAGTTCCATAGCGGCTACGGCAGGGATTGCGAACGGCTGCGCGGCCAGTTGTCTGAGCCACTCGCGCGCAGGGATTGTTCCCCGCAGACAATCGACGAGGACGTCGGTATCGATAAGGTTCATCGGGCGGTCCTGCTCCATCCCTCGGACCGCAACTTCCCGGCGAACTCGACACAATCTTGGATGTCCGCACGGTCGCGCCACATCCCGAAGAATGCGGAGTTCATTAGGTCCCCGAAGGTGGCGGAAGGAGGGGACGCGGGGGACTTGACCATAATCACAATCGTGGCGGAGCCGGTGGGCACGTCCGCAGGCAGCGTGACGCGCAGCTCGCGGCTGGCTGGAATGTCCGTGTTAAGCGTAACCGTTTTTACCATGTGTGTCTCGCCCGCCTCCCACCTTATCAAAACCAACATGCATTTACAATGGCCATCAGCGCGGGCAAGCCGAGGTTAGGGGAAGAGCAAGGCGCCAGGTGTCAAGGAAGGGAAAAGGAAAAGGGACCTGCACCCTTTCGTCCGTAGCAGTGCTGTAATTTTGGCACCTGAAGATTATATCCCTCCAGGGGCGCACACATCACGACAAAAACGTCGCGGCGTATGCACCACCCGTACGTGACTCACAAAGGCTTCTTCTCAGTTGAGTCAGGAATACTGGTAAAATGTTGAAGTGAAACAACCTCGTCAATGTATCTTCTGTGGTGCATTGGCCGATAGTCGGGAGCATTTCTGGCCTGACTGGGTTCTGGAAAGGGTCAAACGTGCCAAGCGTCCAGCTTTCAAATATTCCGTAGGAGACCGCGAGTTTGTATCGCGCGCTATTGTCGTTAGGTGCGTATGCGGTACTTGTAACAAAGGGTGGATGAGCGATCTTGAAGTCCTGATTCGCCCAGTTGTCGGGTGTTTAATTCAAGACATCTCAACACCAATTGACCAGATTCAGCAATCACAGGTGGCCCTATGGGTGGCGAAATCATCGATGGTCATGGAGCGCGTTGGTAGGCCCAAGCGTACTCCGTTTTATACAGACGAAGAGAGGAAGAATCTTCGACTACAGGGTGCGATTCCTCCTCACACGCTGATCTGGCTTGCTCGCTATGGAGGAGTCGATGACATAGCATGTTTTGGAACTGACATCTGGGATGACGTGCCCGACCGTCCAGAAACTACCCATGGTTATGTGAATAACATCGTGTCCGGGAGGTTGGCAATTCAGGTTCTCACCCTTCACCCTCCGGGGCGGTATGATGATCGAAGGATTTTCGTCCGTCCAAATATCGGGCGCTGGAACGGGAATGTCATTCAGATTTGGCCGTTCCAGAGGAACCACGTTTGGCCACCGATTGCGACAGTTTCCGGCGCTGAATTCGATTCTTTTGCCAAGCGGTTTTCTGGTGGTGGAACCCTTGCGCTTTAAATTAGGGTGGTGGTGCAGTTTGAATAATCGTTGGCAACGAACGTGCCCTCATCGCTTTTTGTGGGACTGGTAACGGCGAGATACGAAGTATATCAGCAGTAGAGGCCAAATTAGTATCGGCCCATAATGCCCAATTGCTTCACAGATGGCGGTCAGTTTGGCTTCCATGTCATTTGCTGCCCGTGTGTTGCTGTCCTTGAGCTTACAAATCTGAAGCGTCGTCTTCAGGGGATTCGAAAATGTTGTCCGTGGAAGGACGCAGCGGTTCACCTACTTCGTCAAGCTTTTCGATGCGCTTTTGTAGGTTGCGTTCTCTCTCCTGCCCGTCGCCCCCGACCACTCTGTCGTCATAGGTGCGTTAGTGCGCCTTTCCGGTTGGTCGCTCAGGGCATGGATTCGCTCCGTCCTCACTCCCTTGATCAAACGACTTCAACACCAAGCTTACGGTCTTGGATTCCCAGGTCTTCGCTGTGATCTGCTCTGCGAAGGAGAGCTTGTTAATCTCTGGCTCCGCCTTCTTCATGGATTCGGGTACGGACTTTGACAGAGCAGCCTTGGTGTCTTTCGCCGCTTCGTTTCCCTTACCGGATATGAGAAATCCTGCGAGGTACGCGTGAGCGGCAAGGTCTTCGGTCTGCCTGAACGAGAAGAAGTCGAACTCCTTCGGCAAGTACTTTAGCGCCCGGATGATGTTGTCCACCTTGGAACGCACGCCCAGCCACTCGAAGTCCTCGAGCTTGTTGAACTTCACCCTTTCCGAGCAGGGTTCGGGTTGGTGAGCCCCCCTGACGCCCTGTGTCCAGCCTATCGATGCCTGCGCCAACGTTATTGTCAATGCCAGTAGAGCCGGAGTTCGTCTGCTCATGGCCCTTCCCCCCTCGCCTTCCCTCTGATTCTCTTGAGCCCGTCACTCCAGTACCGCCTGCATGCCTGTTTTTTGCGGTGGGATTCAGTGCCCACTTCTCCAAGGCTGCCCACGCTTGGAGTTCCGCTACTCGCGGCTCCGCCTACTTACTGACCTGTTGACGCCTAGCTTCTATGGCAGCACAGAACTCAGCGGTTTGAGAATTAAACAGGTTTGACAGCTCGTCTGAATAACCGGTGACTGCCCATGGTGCTTTGTTGGCCGCGTACAACAGGGTGGCGTCTACATCTTTTTCGTGGGCGGGGATTCGCGCACTGCCGCCATAGAAGACCAAAATCGCGCGGTAATAAGTCCCTGCAGGGATGACAAAGTAGACGCGCCTGTTCGTACGCTGCTTGTAAGCCCACAACAAATCCTCGAATCGGAAGACGTTAAACGCAAAGAACCTCTTTTCGAGGATGTACTTGTCAGTGAAGGTGAAACTCTCATGCTTAAATTTCCTATGGAACTCCAACTGACGCTCAATGTCGGCGGATACCGACATTGGTTCCCCCCACCCCTGGATTCGTTTTAACACCGGATGCGTATTTGGGTCTTGGAGCCAACGCAAGGGGCGTCGTACGTAATACAGGAGCACAAGTAGATACACTATGCCGACGATGATCGCCCAGTATCCGGTGTAACGGAATCCAGTTGTATCAAGGTAGAATGGGTAGAACTCAGGTACAAGCTGTATCTCCTCTGGAGTGGAGAAAACCTTGCCGTGCAGGTCCGAAGGGATTGTTTCCAGTGACCCCTTGACGGTTGTGGCCATTTGAGATTCACTTTTTACGAGAAGCCAATGGTCGCCTATCAATAGGGCGTAATAGGTGGCGGACACTCGCTTGCTAACTTCCGCGCCACCTCGTGTTTCGGTCTCGATTTCTTGAATGGCGGTGTCTACTGTTTTGCTCCCTGAGACTTGGACAAAATAGCGAGGCGCAGTTTCGGGATCCTTAACTTCGAGGAGATCACCTTCCGACATCTGAAATGGGCCACCCAGGAAATTTTGGATGTAACGCAGGTTGCAGGCGCAGAATGCCATCCCGCACGCTGTGGCTATTCCCCATACTAATACTCGCCTGAGCCCCACTTGACGACAGACCTTAAACACCCAAGAGTCCATAACCCCCTCCTGCTTTTCCAGACGCAAGACGACCCTGACTTTACCACGTCACGTCTTTGCCGACGGGCCTCGCTGTTGGGGTCGGATACCACGTTTACGCAGCCATGCCAACTATTGATTCATCCCCTCCATCGCTAGGGGTGACTTGCTCGCGTGTAATGACCGAACTTATACGCCTGACCCCTGGCTTTGTCAATGTGGCTCGCCCACCCCGTCCAAGAAAATCGTTCCGCCGTCTGCCAGCTCGAACCGCCCCAGGCGGAGCTGCATGGCTCCCATAAAAGCCCCTTTTCGTAGCCGAACAGCCCCGAAGAAATCAGCGATGAGCCTACAGGCGCAGTGCAGTTCCAGCTTGCAACTTCCACGAGCCGGAGTGAGAATCAGCCCTCTCAAGGAGGACCGGTATGATTCGCATAATCAAACACCTTAGCGTCCCTTCGTGGACGCTGATGATCATCTATGCGTTTTGTTTCCTATTGCCCGAGGCGGAAGCTAGAGCCGCCGACGCGAAATCAGCCACTGGCGATGTCGCTACAGTGGACGTGGACGCAGCAAGGGTGACCGGCAAGGTTTCACCCTACTTGTTTGGCCAGAACATTGAACACGAGCACGGAACCATCACCGGGGGAGAGCAGAATCTGGGCAATGCGCACGGTTTGCACAGCGGAGGCCTGTGGGCTGAGATGCTCAGGGACCGCAAGTTTGAAGAGGGCGACCTGGACGGCGACGGAGTCGCCAGCGCTTGGGTTCCGGAGGAACGTATCACTAACCGTTATTGGGAACTCGTCGAGGGGCGGGGAAAGAACCACCGCTATTGGATCGACCACCAGGAATACTACGGAGGCGGCGCTTCCCAGGCCATCGAAGTCGACGGGGACGGTTCAGGCCACGCGAGCATCTACCAGATCGGCCTCCACTTCACGAAAGGGCAGCGTTACACCTTTTACGTTTATCTGAAACGCCGCGGCAGCGGAAGCGCCTGGGTTGAGTTCGAGAAGCTCGGCGGCCCAACCTACGCACGTCACGATTACCCGCAGCTTACCGACGATTGGGCAAGGTACGCCGCGGATTTCACCGCCCCGGAAGATACCGACAACGGGCGCGTTCGCATCGCGGTTCAGGGGAATGGGATTTTCTGGATCGACTCGGCGTCGCTGATGCCGGAGGATAATTACCACGGCATGCGCCGCGACGTTATCGAGGCTTTGAAGCCTCTGGCCGTTCCTTTGATCCGCTACCCGGGAGGGTGCTTCGCGGACGCTTATCACTGGAAGGATGGCGTCGGCCCCCGCGACCGCAGGCCTGAACGTTGGTCGCCGATGTGGCACGAGTGGGAACCCAACGATTTCGGCATCGACGAATTCATGGATTTCGCCCAACAACTTGGGTCGGAAGCGCACATCACAACGAACTATCTGTCCGGTACGGCTCAGGAAGCGGGAGAGTGGGCGGAGTACGCGAATGGCGCGCCCGAGACTCCTATGGGTCGGCTGAGGGCTCAAAACGGGCACACCGCGCCTTACCAAATCAAGCTCTGGGCGGTGGGAAATGAAGCTCAGGAACTCTGCTCGGACGAGTATATCGGGGCGAACAAGATTGAGGATTATGCGCCGAGATTCCAACAGTATAAGGCGGCTATTCAAAAGGCGGACCCCTCAGCGCGGGTTATGGCCGCAGGAGCGCCGCCCGGCCCGCTGGGTTGGAATCGCGAGATGCTCAGGCTTATGCCCGTCGACCTCCTGGCCGCCTCGATCTATACGGGCGAGGGTGAGCGAAGGGACGATTACGACACCAAGATCATGGACCTCGACCATTTCTATCGTCGTGTGGTGGGGGAACCGCTGGACTTCGATCGGCAATTGGGCGAGGTTATCAACGCGCTCGGCGACCGGTTACCGAAAGACCGCCCGCTCATTGCGGTGACAGAATACCAGGCGTGGTGGCTGACGGAAAAAGTCGATGGGGATTTCCGGCTCTGCAATGCGCTGTACCTGGCCGGCGTTTTCCATGCCTTGATGAGACGGGCACAGCAGGTTGTGTTGGGAGAAATCGAATCACTGATCAACGTGCAGGGCATTGTGGAAGTCAGCCAGACTTCCTTGAAGTTGACTCCGGAGTATTTCGCTTGCCTTCTCTATCGGCATCACACAGGAAGCTCCGTTTTGGCCACTGCGACGCAGAGCCCCAGGGTGGCGTTTAATCCTCGTCTGCCCGCCCTGGATGCTCTGGCGACGCTGGGCGCAGACGGGCACACCCTTTACCTCGCCGTTATTAACAGGAGCGACGACCAGAATCTGAGCGCAAGAATTCGGATCGGCGACTGGAAAGCAGCTTCAGACCGGCCGCTGCGCGTTTTCGAGCTGAATGGCAAGGACAAGGTTGCGGCGAACCCCTTTGGCAGTTCCGTGAGCGTCAACATCCGGGAGAGAAGGGCTGCCGTCCAACGGGCGCCTTTCATCTACCTATTTCCCGCGCATTCCGCGACCGTGCTGGAGTTGCCAGGGTCGGTCGAGGCGGCGCCAGACTCGATGAGGAGGCTAGATAAGTAGCACTACAGTTGAGAGCCTAGCGCGACGCGGCGGGCCGGCGGCCGGGCGGGCCGGGAAGAACTTCACGCCTCAGCGCAGGGTGCGGCGGGCTCGCAAAGGGGTCCTCGGCGGAGGCGCCGGGAAGGGGGGGACATGAGACCTCTGCGCTTCACGGGCGTTTCAGTGCGGCCCCGGGGCGTCGACCGCCGGCGCGGCGGCTTCTTGAGTATCACTTTTGCTTTCAGGGGCGGTCGCGGCCTGGGCTGCGGGTCCGGGAGTGGGCATGTGGCATTGGCCGTCGAAGAAGCCTCCGGGATCAACGAGGAGGCAGGGCGTGTAAATTGAGCCCAGAACCACGCCGTGTTCCTTGATCTCCAGGCGTTCGGAAGCGTGAACATTCCCTTTGATCTTACCGGTGACGCTCAGGATCCTGGTACGAATGTCGCCATCCACTTCGCCCTGGTCGTGGACGACCACCGCGCCTTCGGAATCGATCTCGCCTTTGAAGTGGGTGTTGACGCGGATGAGGCCGGAGGCCACCTTCATTTTTCCTTCAACCTCAACGCCCGGGTCAAGCCAGCCGACCCAGTCGCCGGACAGTTCAGCCGCTTGACGTCGCGTGGACTTTCCTAAGCCGAATGGCATCGTTGCCTCCCATCGAGGGCTGTTGTACCCCTCCTGTGTATTATTGCCGCACGATCAATTCGTAAATCCTATTGAGATCTTCGGCGGAGAAATAGCTGATTTCGATAGCCCCGCGGCGGCCGTCGCCACGGATTTTGACTCGCGTTCCAAGCGTTCGTTCCAGTTCCTGGGCAGCGGCGCGCACATTAGGGTCCATCGGCGGCTTGGCCTCGCTCGGCCGGTCAGGCGGCTTTGACTGCCGAGGCCCCACAAGGCTTTCAACTTCGCGCACCGAGAGGCCTTGTTGTGCAATTTTCACAGCAAGCTGTAATTGCGCGGCTTCGGAGTCCAGAGCCAGAAGGGCCCGTGCGTGCCCATAGGTGATTTCCTCCCTGGTGATCATCTCCTGCACACCATTGGGCAGGCGCAAGAGACGCAGCATGTTTGTAACGGAGGAGCGGTTGATGCCGAGGCGCCCGGCGACCTGTTCATGGCTGAGGTGGAACTCATCCTGGAGCGTCTGATAGGCGTGGGCCACCTCGATGGGATTGAGGTCGCGCCGAAGCAGGTTTTCGGCCAGGGCGAATTCGAGGGCGTCCTGGTCCGCAAGCTCGCGGACGATGGCGGGCACAGTCTCGAGGCCAGCGAGGCGAGCGGCGCGCCAGCGGCGCTCGCCCACCACGAGCTGGAAGCGACCCTGCACCGAGGCGTTGCGGCGCACGAGAATAGGTTGGATGACGCCGCTGGCTCGGATGGAGTCGGCGAGCTCCGCAAGCGAGTCTTCAGGGAATTCGCGGCGCGGCTGAAACGGGTTGGGATCAATGAGGTCGAGGCGCACCTGCTCGATCCCGGCCGTAGCCGTCTCAACCGTCTGCAGAAGAGCGTTCAGCCCCCGGCCCAACACCTTTCTCGGCATGACTCATAACCTCCTTTGCTAGCTCAAGATAGCTCGTCGCTCCCTTGCAATCGGGGTCGTAAAGGAAGATGGGCTGACCGAAGCTCGGCGCCTCGGCCAAGCGGACGTTACGGGGTATCACGGTAGAGAAGACCTGGTCGCCGAAGAAATCCCTCAAATCGTCGCGGACTTGGTGAGCAAGGTTCGTACGTTCGTCGAACATGGTGAGAAGGATGCCCTCAACCGCCAAGTTGCGATTGTGAGCGCGTCGAATTCGGATCAGGGTGTCGATGAGTTCGGAGACCCCTTCCAGGGCGAAATACTCGCACTGGACAGGGACGATAACGGAATCCGCCGCCACGAGGGCATTAAGGGTGAGCAAGTCGAGGGCAGGGGGGCAGTCCAGGAGGATATAATTGAACTCGTTTCGGAAGCTCTCCATTTTCTTGCGGAGGGTTTTCTCCCGGTCGGGGCGATCGGCAAGTTCGAGCGTGGCGCCAACCAGATTCTTGTTTGAGGGGATCAGGTGAAGGCCCTCGATTGGGGTGTTGAGTACAAGGTCCTTCAGGGGAAGATCGAGCATAAGCGCATGGTACAAGGTCTTGCGCGCAGGGTCGCGGGCGAGGCCCAAGCCGCCGGTGGTGTTGGCCTGGGGG
>Ga0187864_10003283_pt1 | contig 13336 bp, 9 predicted proteins | sample June2016WEW_11_4_FD_132985 | JGI IMG/M metagenome (GOLD analysis project Ga0187864, IMG submission 132985) | Peatland microbial communities from SPRUCE experiment site at the Marcell Experimental Forest, Minnesota, USA - June2016WEW_11_40 | ecosystem: Environmental > Terrestrial > Soil >... | reverse complement strand
CTATCGCAAGCTGAAGGAATACCGGCCGGAAGAAGATTAGCCGAGAAGAGCGCCTGTCTCGCGCCACTATGCCGGGCAGGTGGCAAACAACAGGACATTACGGCTGCTGGTGGTGGAAGACTCCTTCGAAGACGAGCGATTCCTGCGCGAGTTGTTGGAGGAAGCCGCGGAGGCGAAGGTCTGGCCGCCGTCCATCGAGTGGGAACCGGCATTCGCCGCGACGGCTGCGGAGGCATGCGATCTGGCCATCGATGGCGGCTTCGACGCGATTCTGCTGAACCTCAGCCTGCCCGACAGCCGCGTGTTGCACGAAACATTCATGTCGGTTTTCGGCGTGGCTCGGTCGACGCCGATTCTGGTGATTGCCGACGAGCCGGATGGTCCTCTCGAAGCTCTCCTGCTGCGTGAAGGAGCGCAGGATTTCCTGCTGAAGTCCGCATTGGACGCGGAGCCGTTGGCGCGCCGGCTCAAGCATGCGGTGGAGCGGCAACGCTACGTCAATTCGTTTTCGATAACGAAGCTGGCGGATGCGGTTGCGGCTCCTCGACAAATAGCCGTGGGCACCCTGCCCCTCGATTTGATTGCGGTCGCGGAGGCAACGCTGGTGGAATAACGCAGATTCGGCGCCGGATGTCCGGCTTAACGCTCGGCTTCTTCGTCGATGGATATTTTGAGGGCCCTAAGGAACTTCTGATCCTGAGAGGTCAGGCGGATTTTGCCTGCTTCGAACCTGCGTTTGGTTGGCGCAGCCTCTGTTTCCTCAGCTTCCGATTCAGAAGACTCTTCGTCGCCTTCCTCGCGTTTGTTGAATCCGATGGTGGCCTCAAGGACAAGGAACACGTCATAGCCGGCGCGCTTGATTTCGCCGATCGCGCCCGCGATACGGTCGGAATCGGAAAGCGACTCATTAATCGCGTTTCCCAGCTCCTGCATCAACTCCTTGAGTCGGTCGTCCAAGTGGGCACCTCTCTTATTATCGGCTCCTCAGCGGGCTGGCCTCATCCCTGTATACGAGATGAGCAGACATTAACGTAAGTTTCGTTTTCCCTTCCACAACCATCATATCGTCCAGAAAGCAGCGTTTCAGTAGATGGTACACCTACCGTCCACCCCGGCGCCAGGGGCTTCGTTACACTGACAGCAGAGCATGTTTGCGTTGGCTGGCAAGTTTCTCCATCATATCCTGCCGGCAATCGTCCGCCCGATGCGCGTTCTTTGGAATGAACTCATTGGATTCATCTTTTTGGTGTTAGCGGCGTTCATAGGAATGGAAACCTGGCGGCGGAGCACCGGAGGCGGCCCGGCCCCGCTGGTACTGGTGGCCGGTTTTGGCTTCGCCGCCTTTCTGGCCTGCTTCGGAATCGCTTCGTTCTGGCGGGCGCGGCGGATTTCGCGTTCGTAGCTTCGCTATCCTCGTCACAGTGGTTCCCGTTCATGTTATTGGTGGTGGCCTTGCCGGCTCGGAGGCGGCACTTCAGCTCGCCCATGCTGGCGTGCCCTCGGTTCTGTATGAGATGCGGCCGATTCGGCAGACACCTGCTCATCAGACGGACCGGTTTGCCGAGTTGGTCTGCAGCAACTCGCTCAAGAGCGAACAGGAGAACACTGCGCCGTGGCTGCTGAAGCAGGAACTCCGCCGTCTCGGCTCGTTCCTGATCGACGCCGCGTGGCGCGCACGCGTTCCGGCGGGGCATGCGCTGACCGTCGATCGCGTGGTGTTCGCCGAAGAGGTATCGCGCGAGGTGGAGGCAAATCCGCTGATCGAGATTCGCCGCGAAGAGGTCGCGCGAGTTCCGGACGACGGCCTCGCCATTGTCGCCACCGGGCCGCTCACCAGCGACGCGCTCGCCGCCGACATCGCGCGCCTCACCGGCTCCGAGCGGCTGTTCTTCTACGACGCCATCAGCCCGATTGTTGAAGCCAACTCCATCGACATGTCCATCGCGTTCCGCGCGTCGCGCTACGGCAAGTCCATGGACAACTCGGACGATTACGTCAACTGCCCGTTCGATAGGGGTCAGTACGAGCGCTTTCTGGATGGTTTGATCGAGGCCGCCAGTGTTCCCTCGCATATTCCCGAGGACAGCGCCTGTTATTTCGAGTCGTGCCTGCCCATTGAGGAGCTGGCGCGGCGCGGACGAGAAACGTTGCGATTCGGTCCGATGAAACCCATGGGGCTGGCCGATCCGCGCGATGGCAGACGGCCCTGGGCGGTGGTGCAGCTCCGCCAGGAGAATCTGCGGGCGGACAGCTACAACATGGTGGGATTCCAGAATCACATGCGCTTTCCGGAGCAGGCGCGCGTGTTCCGCATGATACCGGGCCTTGAGCGAGCCGAGTTCGTTCGCTACGGGCAGATCCACCGCAACACGTACATCAACGCTCCCGCGCTGCTGGAGCCGACGTTGCAGCTCCGTTCGCGGTCCACAGTTCTTTTCGCCGGCCAGATCTCGGGCGTGGAAGGATACGTCGAATCGATTGCCACAGGCCTGTTAGCGGGCCGTCACGCGGCTGGTCTCGCTGCCGGGTGCGTACCCACGGCGCCTCCGCGAGAAACGGCGTTGGGATCGTTGTGTGCATACATCTCCGGCGCCAGCGCTTCCGATTACCAGCCGGCCAATATAACGTTCGATCTGCTGCCGAAGCTGGACGACGAAATGAGGCATCGCCTGCGGCACGACAAGCAGGGGCGTCATGCCGAGGTGTGCCGCCGTGCTCTGGCCGCGCTGGAAAGCTACAGGTTCGCGGATGCGGCTTGCTGAGGCTATCGATAAGTTCCTGGACGAACTACGGCGCCAGGATGCGTCGGAGCACACGGTGCGGAATTACGGCACGGATCTTCACGAGTTCCTCACCTATCTGACGCCGCCTGAAGGCGAGCCGCTGGCGCCCGCTGAGTTCGACGTGCTGCTGATTCGCGAGTGGATGGCGCATCTGTACGATCTGAACCTGACCACGGTGAGCATCCGGCGCAAGCTGGCCGCCGTACGCTCGCTGCTGAAGTTCCTTCTGCGCGAAGGAGAGGTGGAGAAGAACGTGGCGAAGCTGGTACGAACGCCGAAAGCACCTAAGCTGCTTCCGCGCGTTCCCACCGAAGAACAGACCAACGCGCTGCTGGATGGCGTCGCTGCCGGAAAGATGGAGCGTCCATTCCCCAAACGCGATCTGGCCATCTTCGAGATGCTTTACGGCTGCGGGCTGCGCATCAGCGAGCTGTGCGGACTAAACCTGGACGATTTCGATCTCTCGTCACGCTGGGTGCGCGTGCGCGGCAAAGGAAAAAAGGAGCGGCAGACGCCGTATGGCGGAAAAGCGGCGGTGGCGCTGGAGCAGTACTTCGGCGAACGGCAGGCCGCTGCTGGAGAGAATGCCGTGTTCGTGAATTGCAATGGCCGCCGGCTGACCGATCGCGGCGCGCGCGGCATCGTGGCGTTCTACGCGCGGTTCCTCGCGGGCGACGCATCGCTGCATCCGCACAGCTTCCGCCACGCCTTCGCCACGCATCTGCTCAGTGCGGGCGCGGACCTGCGCTCCATTCAGGAATTGCTGGGCCACGCGCGGCTCTCCACCACACAGAAATACACTCAGGTGTCACTGGCCGATCTGATGGCCGTGTACGACAAGGCACACCCGAAAGCGCGCAAATAGCCCGGGTCGTTGCTCTTCAGATCTGGTAATCCGGCACGTAGCCGTCGTTGGATCTTTTCGGAATCACGCGCACGTTAGTCGCTTCCTGGATGACCAGCGAGTTTGCGGGCACACTGGTGGTCAGGAACACGCTGGCGCCGATGGTGCTTCCTTCACCCACCACCGTGTCGCCGCCGATGATGGTGGCACCCGCATACACGGTCACGTGGTCGCCGAGCGTCGGATGCCGTTTCTGTCCGCGCAGAGCCTGCCCCGCCGCGAGCGATTTCGCCACCAGGCCGACACCCTGATACATCTTCACGTGGTTACCGATGATCGTGGTTTCCCCGACCACCGTGCCGGTGCAGTGATCAACGAAGAAATGGGTGCCGATGCGCGCGCCTGGGTGCAGATCCATTCCCGTTCGCGCGTGCGCCCATTCAGTCATGATGCGCGGGATCAGAGGAACGTTATCGAGATACAGCTCGTGGGCCAGCCGTTGCACCGAAATCGCCTCGATGAACGGATAGGCCACGATCACTTCTTCTTTGCTGAAGGCGGCCGGATCGCCGCTGAATGCGGCTTCCGTATCGGTTTGGAGAAGCTCCCTAACGTGTGGCAGCTTGCCGAGGAACCGGAGCGTCAGCGTGCGTGCAAAATCCGGCAGCTCGGCATCCTGTACGCCAGCGGGGCGCGCATACTCGAGGCTCTTTCGGATCTCCTCCTCGAGACGCGCCAGCACATGGTCGAGAAGATCGGTTGTTATCGCGCCAATCTCCGAGGAATGAATCGGGCTTTCGTCGAAGAAGCCGGGGAACAGCAGGCGCAGCAGATCGGAGGCAATGCCGGCGATGGCATTCCTGGACGGCAGGTTCTTGCCGTCCACGTGATTGATGCCGCCGCAGCAACTGTAAGACGCCAGCAGGCGCTCGGTGAGTTCCGCCACGGTCACGGTGCGGTTGTCTTCCAGTTTCGGCATATCGCGAAACACCCTGTATGTTTAGTCTACAAAGCCGGCGCCTATGGCATCATGAAATCGCTCATGACGTACCGGCAGGCAGTGGCGCAGTTGTACGCACTCGGCAACGAGGTCAGCACGGCGAAGCTCGGGCTGGACCGGATTCGCCTATTGTTGCTGCGGCTGGGCGATCCGCAGCGCGCAAGCAGTTACGTGCATGTCGCGGGGACCAACGGGAAGGGCTCCGTTTCGGCCATGGTGGAGGCAGGACTGCGCGCGGCCGGCGTTCGCACGGGCCTGTTTACATCGCCGCACCTGGTGGAGCCGACGGAGCGAATCCGGATCTCAGGTGAGCCGGTTTCACAAGACGAATTCGCGGCTGCGTTCGACGAAGTGCACGATGCCGCGGCCCGAATGATGGGCGCCGGGGGGCTTGACCTTCATCCAACCTATTTCGAGAGCGTCACGGCGATGGCGTTTCTGTTGTTTCGAGCGCGGGGCGTTGAGACGGCCGTAATGGAGGTGGGACTGGGCGGGCGTCTGGACGCCACCAACGTGATCTCGCCGCGCTTGTGTGTGATCACGCCAATCGATTACGACCATCAGAATTTTCTCGGTGACCGGATCGAGCATATCGCAGCCGAGAAAGCGGGCATTCTCAAAGCGGGCGTGCCAGCGGTATTCGCGCGGCAGGGCTCGGCCGCCATGCGCGTACTGGAGGCGCGCGCCGTGGAACTGGACATTCCCTTCGAGAAGGCCGAAGAGGCGCCGGTGTCGGATATCGAGATCACCACGAACGGAAGCAGCTTTCTGCTGAACGGCGAGCGAATCATGTGTCCACTGGCTGGCGAGCATCAGGTGGAGAATGCGATCGTGGCCGCGCTGGCGTTGAGGCAGCTTGGGTACTCATGCGGGGGCATCGCCGCTGCACGATGGCCGGGGCGTTTGGAACGAGTGGCCGAACATCCAGACATCATCCTCGACGGCGCGCACAATCCGGCGGGGGCGAGAGCGTTGGCACGGTACGTCCGCGAGACATTGGGAAACCGCAAGGTCCATCTGGTGTATGGCGTCATGCAGGACAAGCCTGTGCGTGAGATGACATACGATTTATTCCCTCTTGCATCGAGCGTGGTTGTAACTGCACCGGCGAACACGCGCGCCATGCCGCCCGATGAGGTGATTCGCGAGGCCGTGCCGCATCCATGCATCGGTATCGCGTCCAATATTGGCACCGCGATCGAGATGGCTCGAGACAGGGCGGGGTCGGATGGCGTGATCGTCGTCACCGGGTCCTTGTATCTCGTCGGCGAAGCGCGCGCGCTGCTCGTAGAATGAAGGTTCATGTTCCAGACCTTGTGGGCGGCGCTCGTTACCGACCCGCTGATTATTCTCGCCACAATCGTCTTCGCAACGGTTAGCGTCGCCGTCTCTCTGTTCGACGCCACCGGACGCCGCCAGGCCCGGATCGCCGTGGCGTGGTCACGCGCGCTGCTGAAGATCAGTGGCGTCAAAGCGGAGGTGGACGGTCTTGAAAACATCTCGCCCGATGGCGTGTATGTCTTCGCGAGCAATCACGCGAGTTACATGGACACGCCCGTGGTGCTCGGAAACGTTCCGGTGCAGTTTCGCTTCTTAGCTAAGCGAGGGCTGTTCATGATCCCGTTTCTTGGCACGCACCTGCAACGCGCCGGTCACATTCCGGTGTTTCGCGGCAACGCGCGCCAGAATCTGAAAACTCTGGGCATGGCCGCCGAAACGGTGCAGAAGCGCGGCATATCGCTGCTGATTTTTCCGGAAGGCGGGCGGTCGCAGGATGGCGCGCTCCGACAGTTCAGCGAAGGCGCCGCATACATCGCTATCAAGGCGGGCGTACCTCTGGTTCCGCTGACGCTGCTGGGAACGCGGGCAGTGTTGCCGTTCGGTTCAGGACTTCCCCGGCCGGGGCGCGTCCGCATGCTTGTCGGCAACCCGATCCCGACGGAAGGCCTCTCGCTGAAATGTCGCGACCAGTTGACGGCACAGGCTCGTGCACAAATCGCAGCCACACTTGAACGCCGTCAGGCGCCGATATAACGCGCGTATAAACTTCGTGCGATGCCCGGGTCCGTCGTACCTTTCACGATTACACGGCCGTCGGGAAACACCGTCATCACATAAGACGGAATCTCGAAACGCAGCGCAAACTCATTGGCGCGAATCTGCCCCAACGGACGCAGCCGGTCCGCCAACTCGACCAGATCGAGCGGCCGGCTCATTTCATGGATCTGCACCGCATCGCGGCCGCACATGCTGATGGGCGCTCGTCTGCGCCGTTCCAGCCACGTGAACTCACGCCGGACGCACGCGCGGCAGCCAGGATCGCGGCCGGGTTCCGCGATGCGCCGCAGGTCACCGGTCCAGACATCGGCGGTCGTGATCGAGACGAGCATGTCACCGGTGACAATCCACCGCAGGGCCGCGCTCACCTGCAGGCTTGCCACCAGCGACGTCGCCGTACCCAGCACGCCCGAAGTCTCGCAGGTCGGCTGCACGCCCGATGGCGGCTCTGGATAGAGGCATGCGAAACAGGCGGTGCGTCCGGGGATCACCGGCATCACGATGCCGTAACTGCCCACCGCGCCTCCGTAAATCCACGGAATGCCGCCGCGCACGCAGTAATCGTTCAGAAGATATCGGGTCTCGAAGTTATCGGTGCCGTCCAGAATGAGCTCCGCGCCCTCCAGCAAGTCATCGATGTTCGTTGCTGTGAGGTCGGCCACCTCCGCTTGCACCTGCACGCCGGCGTTGATGCGCGCAATCTGCCGCCGTGCCGCCTCCGCTTTGGGCAGCCCCTCCGCCGCATCGCACTCGTCGAAAAGCCACTGCCGCTGGAGGTTGCTCAGCTCGACATAATCGCGATCGACGATACGGATTTTCCCCGTGCCCGCGCGCGCCAGCGCAGCGGCCTGAAAGCTGCCAAGAGCGCCGCAACCTACGATGGCGACTGACGCGTCCAATATACGTTGCTGGCCTTGCCATCCGATGCCTGGAAGCAATATCTGCCGCGAATACCGGTCGCTAGTACCGCCGTCCATGAAGTAACGATGTTAACAATCCCTGCGATACTATGTAGGATTGTGCCCGCGCTCGCAGAACGCCATCTGTGTGTCCTTGCGGCGCTGAGCGTGTTTTGCGTCCTTCCCTCACTGGCCGCGCCCGGCGATTACGAGGGAAAACAGGTGACCGCGATCCTGTTCGACCCTCCACGGCAACCGCTGCCCGATGCCCGGTTGAAGGCGATGCTGCCGATCCAGGTTGGCCAGGTTTTGAAGGAAGGCGACATCCCGGCGGCGCTGCAACGGCTCTATTCAACCGGCGAGTACCTCGACATCGCGGTGGATGCGAGTGCGGCGGGCGAAGGCGTTGCCCTGCGATTCATCACGCGCGGCGCTTTTTTCGTAGGACGGGTGGCGGTGATCGGCGCGTCCGAACCGCCTACTACCGCCCAACTGGAAACTGCCACGCGGCTGCAACTTGGAGCGCCGTACTTGATCGACGAGGTCCAACAGGCGCGAAGAAATATCGACGATGCGCTCCGCAGGAACGGCTTTTATCACGAATCCGTCGAAGCGCGCGCGACGCCTCACGAAGACACCCGGCAGATGGACATTGAGTTCATCGTGCACACCGGCGCTCGCGCTAAATTCGACGGCATTCAAATAACGGGAAATCCGGGCCGTACGTTTGAGCAGATCGTTCACTCCACCGGCTGGCGTAATCCGTTCGGCTTTCGCGGCTGGAAACAACTGACGGAGGCGCGCCTCAACGATGGCGTGGACGGTCTCCGGAAAAGCTTTCAGAAACACGATCGCCTGCTGGCGCGGGTGGATCTCACAGGCGTTGCCTACCATGAATCCACGAACACGGTAACGCCCGAGCTGAGTATCGATCCTGGCCCCCTGGTTCTGATCAAAGTAACCGGCGTCCACTTGTCCCGTGGACATTTGAAGCAGTTGATTCCGGTTTATCAGGAACGTTCTGTCGACAACGACCTGTTAATGGAGGGCCAGCATAACATTGTCCAGTATTTGCAATCGGAAGGGTACTTCGAGGCTCAAGCCGATTTCAAACTGTCTGAAACGAATCCCGGCGAGCAGGTGGTCACTTATACGGTGGATCGAGGCGATCGAAGCTACCTGACACATCTCGAGATTGACGGGAACAAATACTTCACCGCGACGGCGATTCGAGAGCGAATGTATGTCGTGCCGGCAACTGCAATTCGCTACCATCATGGACGCTTCAGCCACGAGTATCTTGAACAGGACCTGAACTCGATTCGTGACTTATATCGCTCCAATGGCTTTAGAGACGTAAACGTCACCGCGCACACAGAGGCGAACTACCGTGGGAAGAAAGGCCGCCTCGCCGTATTTGTAGTTATCGCAGAGGGGCCCCAGTGGTTCGTCTCGCGGCTTAATATTGAAGGAATCGCCGCCGCGGACAGCGACACGATCCGCTCCGTTCTGCGGCTCAGCGCCGGCCAGCCTTACAGCGATCTCGGGATCGCCACCGACCGCGATCTGATACTCAGCCACTTCTTTGACGACGGATATGAGGATGCCACGTTCGATTATGTGGCCACACCTGATCCGGCGAATAAGCGCGTGGCCGTGACTTACACCGTTCATGCCGGCAACCGCCGCTTCGTCCGCGGAGTACTCATGACCGGCCTGAATGAAACCAAACAGAGTCTGGTGGCGCGCCGAATCAGCGTCAAGGAGGGCGATCCGGCATCCCAGGCGAAGATGAACGACAGTCAAAGACGACTATACGATTTGGGCATATTCGCCCGTGTCCAGACGGCGTTTCAGAATCCCGAAGGCCAGCAACCCGATAAGTACGCGTTATTCGACATGGACGAGGCGCACAAATACTCGCTTACGATCGGCTTCGGCGCGGAGATTGCGCGCATCGGTGGCGGAGCAACGGATCTAAGTAATCCCGCCGGCGCCCCAGGTTTCAGCCCGCGTGTAACTCTTGGGATCAGCCGTATCAATTTTCTCGGCCTGGGGCACACCTTAAGTCTGCAGAGTCAACTCTCCACCTTTGAACAATCGGGTCTGTTCACTTACCTAGCGCCGCAGTTCCGGGGAAATAGTAAGGTGGATCTCCAGTTTTCGTTACTCTACGATTATTCGCACTATGTCCGAACCTTTACGAACCGCCGCGAAGAAGCCTCGATCCAGCTCTCACAGCACCATTCTCGAGCTCTCACCTATCAATACCGGTTCCTTTTTCGCAAATCGGATATCATTGGCACACCGCTGATTTCACCCGAACTTATACCGTTGCTCTCTCAACCGGTTCGCGTGGGCAGCGTCGCCATGGGCATCATCGACGACCGGCGTGACGATCCCGTTGATCCCCACCGCGGCATCTACACTACACTCGATGTAAGCGTTGCCGGGGGCTTGTTTGGATCGAATACGGATTATGGAAAAGTCATCTTCCGAAATGCCACCTATCATCCACTTACTCGCTCAGTAGTGTTGGCTCGGTCCACTTACTTCGGGGACATCGCGCGATTCGGCGGTCAGCCAGACATTCCACTGGCCGAGCGTTTTTTCTCGGGCGGCTCCACGACCGACCGCGGTTTTCCGGACAATCAGGCAGGCCCGCGCGATCCGGAAACCGGCTTCCCGCTGGGCGGCACCACGCTTCTCATGAACACCATCGAGCTGCGCTTCCCGCTGATTGGCGACAATCTGGGCGGCGTTCTGTTTCATGATATGGGCAACGTGTACTCGGACCTGAGGGATCTGAGCCTGCGTTATCACCAGAACAATCTGCAGGACTTCAACTACGCCGTACAGACGCTTGGATTCGGCGTCCGCTATCATACGCCCATCGGCCCGTTGAGTCTCGATCTGGCGTTCAGCCCAAACTCGCCGCGCTTTTTCGGTTACCAGGGCACTTACGATCAGTTACTCTTTGGCACCGGACAGCAGGTGCAGCAGCGGATCGATCGCTTTCAATTTCATTTTTCGCTTGGGCAGGCGTTCTGATGCGGAAGAACACGTCATGGTCGAGGTCCTTCTTATTCGCATTGCTTGCCATTGCCCTGCGCGCGGAAATCATCGATCGCATTGCAATCACAATAGGCGATCATGTCATTACCGAGCAGCAGATAGCGCATGCGATTCGCGTGGCCGCTTTCCTGAATCGCGAGACGCCGGATATTTCCGCAGCGTCCAAACAGGCTGCCGCGGAGCGCCTGGTCAAACAAGAGCTGATCCGCCGCGAGATGGAGTCCACGCATTATCCATTGCCGGAGAAGAACGAGGCCGAGCCATTGGAGAAGCAGGTAATCGACCTGTATGGAGGAGAAGCGCCGTACACCACCGCCCTTGCATCAAGCCACCTGACTCGGGACGACATTCGCGATCAGCTATGGTGGCAACTCACCACGCTGCGTTTCATTGACTTTCGTTTCAAACCGGCCATACACATACCCGAAGCGGACATCGCGTCTTACTACGAGCAACAGGTCGATAAATGGAAGGCCCAGGGCCAGAAGAATATTCCTTCCCTTGAACAAAGTCATGACTCGATCGAAGAGATCCTGGCCAGCCGGCGCGTGGATCAGGCGCTCGATTCCTGGCTCGATGAAGCCCGTAAACAGGCCAACGTAAAATACCGTGAGGACGCCTTCCAATGAGCCGGCGAACGAAGCTTGTCTGCTGGTTCGCGAGTGGAGTCACTGCGCTCTGTCTGCTCGCCGTCTGCGCGGGAATCATCGTCGTCCGCTCTGACTGGTTCCGCGATAAAGTGCGCCAACGCATTATCAGTGAGGTGGAGCGCTACACAGGCGGCCACGTCGAGATCGGTTCGTTCCGTTTCGACTGGCACAATCTCACCGCCGAGTTTTCGCCGTTCGTTCTGCATGGAACCGAGCCTCTCACCTCGCGTCCTCTCTTCCGCGCCGACTCCATCCGCGTCGGGCTGAAGATCGTGTCCATGCTGCGGCGCGACGTCGACTTCCGCTCCTTGACCGTAGAGAAACCCGAGTTGGCAATCGTAGTGCGCCCCGATGGCTCAACCAATTTTCCGCTGCCGATGATCCCGCCGCAATCCGAGGAGTTCGTCGAACAAGTGCTGAAGTTGGCCATCAAGAAAGTGGCCATCAACAACGGCTTCATGGAATACAACGAACAGCGGATTCCCTTGGAACTCCATGGCGACAATCTGGCGATGACTCTCTTCTTCGATCGCAAGGGACCGCAATACCTGGGCAACGTTGCGTTCTCTGCCGTGCACATTAGCGCCGGGGCGGTACGCTATCTGACGTTCTCCCTGGCGGCGTCCATCGCTCTCGACAGGAATGGTCTGCACGTCGCACAGGGGCGCTTGTCCATGCCACATTCAGAACTCGCCGTGAGCGGGAACATGCTCAACTGGGTCACCCCGGCCGGAGATTTTGCCGCGCGCGCGCACCTGGCGATGGGCGATGTGCGGAGTGCTTTGGGACCCGGCTTCCCGGATCGCGGCGAACTGGCGTTCGACGGGAGGCTACAATTCTCAGAGTCCGGTTTTCGTTTGTTGGGACGAGCCACCGGTCGCGGTCTCGACCTGCGCTCAGCCAGCCTTCATTTGCCCGGCACCTCATTCTCGGCGAACGCCGATGTCACGGAATCGGTAGCGGACCTTAACAATCTGACGCTCTCCTCAGTGGGCGGGAGTTTTCAGGGCCGTCTGACAATCGACCGGCGGAAGACATTTCGTCTGGAAGGGCAGGGCCGCAATATTTCCATCCACCAGTTTGCGGAGGCCGTGCGATTGCGTCCGCTTCCATGGGATGGAACGGTGGATGGGACGTTGCGCGCGTCTGGTGTTCTCACGGGCGAAGGTATTCGCGACGCGCTGGTTGATACTGAGATGGACATCGCGCCCGCATCTGCCGGCCCCGTCGTTTCCGGTCACGTCAACCTGAGCTACGATCAACGCGCGGGCGCTCTCCGCCTGGGGCCGTCTCAGCTCTCCACCGGGCGAAGCGATATAACGCTGGAGGGCACGCTGGGCCAGCCTCTCAGCGCGAGCATTGCGACACGCGATATTGACGATCTGCTTCCTCTCGCCGTTCTGGCTGGCGCGAATCCGCCGGCGCGGGTCCCGGTGAGACTGGTCAACGGTTCCACGGCCCGATTCAACGGTGCTCTTGAAGGCTCACTGGACAACCCCACTCTGCGGGGGCGTCTTGATCTCGGGCAGTTTGAATACGCCAGGCAGAGCTTTAGTCGGCTGGCGGCCAACGTGCAGCTCATGCGCTCGCTTCTCAGTGTGAGCGATCTCGCCATCACCCACGATCAAATGCGCCTGAGTGGGAGCGGCCATCTGGCCCTCGTCGATTGGCACGTATCCGATGCGAGTGAGGTGTCAGGCGCTTTTCAGGTTCGCAACGGAGATCTTGCCAGGCTGATTGCGGAGGCCGGTGAGAGCTGGCCCGCCAGTGGCTCTTTTTCGGGATCACTGAACGTTAAGGGCACGTGGGGCAAGCCGGTGGTGAATGCCGCCGTGCACGGCTTTAACCTGACGGCATGGAATGAGAAAGCCGCCAGCGCACAGGCCGAGATTTGTTACGCGGCAAACGCGGTCGAGGTTACCAAAGGCGAAGGCGACGCGGCGGGAGGCCGTTTTCAGTTCTCTGGAACCTGGCATCATGCGGCTGGCCAATGGATGGATGCAGCCCTCACGTTTAACGTGGCTGCT
>Ga0187864_10003277_pt1 | contig 13348 bp, 12 predicted proteins | sample June2016WEW_11_4_FD_132985 | JGI IMG/M metagenome (GOLD analysis project Ga0187864, IMG submission 132985) | Peatland microbial communities from SPRUCE experiment site at the Marcell Experimental Forest, Minnesota, USA - June2016WEW_11_40 | ecosystem: Environmental > Terrestrial > Soil >... | reverse complement strand
GTCGAGCGTGGTATCGGCATGATAATGGGTGGCGATTCGCCCTTTCCTCACGGACCGGATTCCCCTCAGGATCAGCCAGTGATGGACCGCCCGGTAGGCGAACCAGTAGCCGATCAGGTTGGGGCCCGGCAAGGGCCACAGCAACGCCAGGGCCGCCGGGGCAATGATCGTATTGTAGCTCAGGCAGACGGCATGGACACGCCATCGTCGGGCAAGGTAGTCGTGCCAGATCCTGGCGACAGCCGCTTCCGTGTGCAAGGCCGGGTGATCCAGATCGACACGCCGGGTCGATCTCAGTCGCACCAGCATCGACTCGTCCGGGCGGGTCAGCGAGTGCAGCCAGTCCCAGCATCGACGCGCCTCCCGCGCCACTCCGGCATCGGCTTCATGAAAGACCTTCTGGAACCGGTACCAGCGTTTCTGGAGCCAGCCCCGGACGCCCGACGGGGGAGCCGGATCGCCCTCACGGGACTCGTCGGCTTCCGAGTCATCCGAGTAGAAGAAGAACTCCTCGTCGTTCACCAGCAGCAAGTAAACCTTCACGGCGGAGCCTTCTCCTCGATTCCGCAATCATACTCTGAAGCGGTGAGCTCTCGCAAAGGTGGACGGGTCACCTCGACCGCAAGAAGAATGGGCTCAGGGAAGGATGTCCGCGACCGCGATCCGGCCGGCTTCGGTCTCATCGATCACCACCGGGATCGACTGCCCTGGACGGAAGATCTCGCAATGGCGATAGCCAAGCGGTTCCGCAGTCCCGCTGGGCTGAGAATAAACCTCCACCTGATGATCGACCAGATTGATGATCCAGTAGCGCGCCAGTCCACCGCCGCCATAAATCCGAGCCATGAGCGTGCGATCTTCGTCGAGGCTCGAATCGGCGACCTCGATGACCAGGGAAACGTCGACTGGCTCAGGATGGCGTTTTAGATAATCCTGCGATTTTCCGCGGGTCACCACAATATCCGGTTCCGGAAGGCTCGCGCGCGCGGGAATCCGCAGCGGCTTTTCTTCCCTCAGATGCCAGCCCTTTGGGAGCATCGCCCGGATGGCATCTGCTGTTGTCACGGAAACAGAAGCGTGGGGAGGATGTTCGGTCATCTTTTCCACCAGCAATCCTTCGACTAGTTGAAGTCGATCACGTTTGGAGAAGACACCGGACTGGACTATCGCCTCGTACTTTTCCATGCTCATCCGGTACAGCAGACGAGGCGGCGGTGACGACATCGTCTGCAAGAGAGTTGGGGGATCGGTGGTGACGGTAGCCATTGCCGTTTGCCTCGAACGATAGGGACCCGGCTCATTTGTCTTCAGGTGTCAGAGCATCCACCGGGATCTCGGACCGCGGAACCGTTAGTTTAACATCTTACGGATGCCAGGATGGCAAATGGAACATGACACATGGCGGACATGCGGACGGGAAGAAGAGCTGCGATAAGCCCGCTGACCCGCTGAATCCAGACGACCTGAAGAGGTTCTCTCGGCGCGTGCATGCAGTTGTGATTGTCATGGTGCCGACGATTGCGGGGGACGATGCCGGAGGGTCGCTTTTTTCGGCAATGACTCATTCAGATGGCTTCTCTGTCCGATGGTAAACCAAAGGAATTGGAGATCAGGAACCACCCGGCGGAGATTCCTCGGCCGCAGTCGTCGGGGTATGCGTGCGAGCTGCCATTTTGGGTCCGGGGATCGTGGAACGAACCGGCCTCAGGGGGGCAGCCCGCACCGGCAGCAAGAAGGGAGTCTTGCCCATGAGTGGCGGCGTCCGACGGTTTTCATGGCGTTTCGTCCCGTCGTCCCCGTTGACGTCGAGGTCGGCCCGGGCGCGATACACGACCACGAAACCGGTCCTGGAATCGCTCGAAGGCCGGCAACTTCTGGCTCTCTTCACCGGTTTCAGCCACGTCCGGAACATCCCGACACCGACCGGCGTCTATTCTTTGCAAATCGACGGCCCCGGCGTGCTCAAGACGCAGCCGGCCGGCGGCGGTTCGTTCGACGTGAAGGTGCTGGGGACGACGGATGCTTCGACTCTGACGATCACGCAAGTCCGACCCCGGTTTCATGTGGCCAACGGACTGATGTCGATCGACAATCTCACCATCCGTTCCGGGCAAATCGGCAGCATTCTGGCCAGTCAGGTCGAGCTGGACGGGGCGATGAGTCCCGTGAACTCCGATGTGGGTACGCTCGAGTTTGGCGCACTCGGGCCAGGTGCGCAGATCAATGTCAATGGTAGTGTGAGCACGATGGACTTTGGGTCCGTGGAGTCAGGTGCGCAGATCGTTATCAATGGTAGCGTGAGCACGCTGGACGTTGGGTCCCAGGAGTCAGGTGCGATCGATGTCAGTGGTAACGTGAGCACTGTGAACATTGGGTCAGTGGGGTCAAGTGCGCAGATCGATGTCACTGGCAGTGTGGGTACGATGAATGTTGGGTCAGTCAACCTTGGTCCGGGCGGCCGCGTCGTGATCGCCGACGACCTGAACAGTGCCTTCGAGAGCCCGGATCAGAGCTCGACAACGACGGTCATGACTATTGCCAGCATGAACCTTGATGGGGGACAGTTCGTCATCGGCGGAGAGTCGCTGGCGCTGATCACGATCGTCGGCGACCTGAGCCTTTCGCAAGACGGCCTCCTCGCCATCCAGACGGGAACCCTGTCGGTGGGCGGCTCGGTGATCATCGGCTCCGGCGGCCAGCTCAAAGTGCGCGGCAACCTCACGGCCCTGACGGTTGGCGGCGACGTGTTGATCGGTCCGGGAGCGAGTGGGATCGTGGTGGGAGGCGACCTCAATGCGATGAGCGTTGGCGGCTATTTTAGCGGTCAGGGCTCTGCCACCGCGATCGACCTGGGCGTGGGCCTGAACTTGAACAGCCTCACCGTGAAGGGCAACGGCGTCGTCAACCCGGGCGGCATCCAGTCGGCCAACATCAACGTGGGCAAGAACATCAGCAACCTCAACGTCTCCCACGGCATCTTCCGGAGCTGGATCACGGCCGGGGTGTCGATCAATGGCGGCAGCGGCACGGGATCGACCACGGTCACAGTGGGAGCCGACGGCGTGACCGCCATTTACAACTCCGAGATCGATGCGGGTACAAGCATTATGAATGTGACCGTCGGCGGCGATGTCACGTCCGGCTTCCCGACCGATGATACCTCCGGTTACCCGACGCGGATCATCGCTGGCAAGATCCGAGCAGCCGCGCTCGGGTCCACGCCCGACCAGGGCGTATACCTGCCCAATGGATCGATCAGCAATCTCACGATCAATGGAGCCCTGATCGATGCGGTACTGGCCGCGAGCGTCGCCCCCTACGGCGGCAATGGCAGCCTGCCCCCACTGCCGGCCTACGGCCAGCCGCCCCAGAGCCCCAGCGCTCCGACTCCGGGGGTACCCACCAACTACCAGGCCCCTGCGGGCATGACCAACAATCTGCCGAACTACTCGATCCGCAACGTCACTGCGGGTGAGTACACGGGAGATGCGGCCTGGGCTCAGCCTCCCGACAGCCGGCATGACACTATTCTGAGCAACGGCACCATCACCGCAAAGATCACCGGCGGCGTGGTCTCAACACAGATCGACCAGACGGCCGACACGTATGACTATGCGGGGCTTTTCGCGGTCAACCCCTTCGGCGTTCCCCCCTCCCAGAGCGGATAGAGTTCACCCATGGTGTGACCCATGATGCTCCTGGTCAGGTCGCTCGACGTCATGGCCGCCGTGCCCGGCTTGCGCATCCGCGCGGGCCTTGAACGCCGCCTCGCCAGATCATGACGTCTCCCTTCACGATCCGTCGGCTCGGACTGGACCCCAGGGGGACATGATGACACGATGTGTCGAATCCCTTCCGCGCATTCTGACGCCCGGCCAGGAGCCGACACATGGGAACCACGAAGAAGCTTTGGCCAGGCACCCTCGCCTGAGCTAAATGGGGAGCCTGGGGTAAGGAAATGCCCTTGCCAGTGAGAATCCTCTGACCCAATTGAGGATGCGTGGCCAGGACTTGGCCGGCCAAAACACCCCTGGTGCCTCATTCCCCCTGTCTGTCCCAGTCGTTGGTGCGTGGCCTAACCGGTCGACTCATCTCCCCTATCTGCCCGAGTCGTTGGTGCGTGGCCTAACCGGTCACCCGAACACCACCTCGACTTCGACCTCTTCGCCCACCCGACGCTCACGCTCGAGGCGAAATACCTGCTCGCATCCCGGCCAGTCCGGTCTGAGGTATTCGGCCAGCCACGTCGTCGCTTCCAGGGTGCGTTTCTCCACCCTCGCGTGCCCCTTGTCCACCAAAGCCAGAAAAGGGAGGGCCATGGGGGTCAGAAACTAAGGGACGTGGGGGCAGGCCATAAGGGACGTGGGGGCAGGCCAAGGGACGTGGGGTCAGAGTTTGTGAATCAATCGCCGCTTCAGAACACATGCGAGGCGACTGATGGCTTAACTCTCTTTCGATTCACCAGTTGCGTCGATAGTGTTCATAAGAACCAGTATACGAATGACGAATTTTTCACAGCCTCTCAGGCCATGTTCTTAGTTTTCTTCCCCCGCTCTTGGGCTTGCGACATGATCCCTTGTCAGGAAACGACCATCTGTTGCGAAATCGATTCACTCGATCAGGCGTGATTTTCCCTGCACCCGGTTTCCTTTTGATGGCGATAGCTAGGGTATCTCGTCCGCCAGGAGGGACCCTGGCGCTCGGTTGGGTATGCTCAGGAGGAGGCGAGGATGCCCGGAGACGATTCCGCTTCCTGTTTGGGGTCGACGGGGCTGGACATTGACCCGGTCGTGCCAGGACGCCCATCCCGGCAGTTCGTGCCGCCGGAAACGCGATTGCGGCGACGGATCCGGATCTTGCTGGACGTGGCGAGCCTGCTGGCCGTGGTGACGGGCCTGGTCATCTGCTTGCGGGCTCGATCCAACGCCCGGTTCGGGCCGCTCCTTGGTCCGGTCATACCGGTGGGGCGGTTGCTACTGAGCGCGGACTACCGGCGGCGAGTCGAGGCTGCGGTCTTTCGGACCTGGGGGCAAGTGCAGCAGTTTAGCCGGGGCCAGGGGCCGATTCCCTGGCTGGCGGCTGTTGCGTTTGTCTCCCTCCCCTTCTTCCTGCTGGACCTGGCTCATCGTGGTTCCCTTGGTACGTTCGATACCCGTCCCGTGATCCCGACGGCCGCAAGCCTGGTGCGAGAGGGGAACTGGGACCTTAGCGAGTTTGACCAGGCTCGGCCCCGGAGCCTGCTTCGCGATTCTGATGGTCAGTTCCACTACTGTTTTCAAGAGGTCGGCGGCCGGATCGTCTCAACGTTTCCCCCGGGCATGGTCCCGTTTGCCCTGGCCGTGGTAGCCCCCGCGTACCATTGCGGCGCCGACCTCGATTACGAGAAGACCCTTCAGTACCTGGAGAAGGTGACCGCCGCCCTGGTTGCGTCGTTGAGCTTGGGGCTGTTTTTCCTGACGGCGGCCCGACTCGGCTCGCCCACGGCCGCAGGGATGGTGACCTTGTTCCTGGCCACCGGCAGCGGTGTGCTCACGACGGTCGGGCTCGGTATGTGGCAGCACGGCGGTGTGCTCACCTCACTATCAGCGGTACTTCTAGTCGAATTCTCCGCTCGTTCCTCGGCCGACTGGCGAGGACTGTTGGTTCAGGGTTTCGCACTGGGGCAGATGCCGGCGTGCCGGCCGACCGCGGGGCTTTTGGTCGCGCTTTTCTGTCTCTGGGTTCTGGTCCGATCCCCGCGCCGCGGCCTGCTTCTGGGCATGCTTGCTCTGCTGGCTCTGACCCCCTGGATCGCGTTTTACGAGCTTGTTTATCAGAGCCACCTGGGACCAGCCACGATCAATACCAACGTGTCCGCCAAGCTTTGGTCGTTCTTTCGGATCTGGCCGACGCTGGGCACTCTGGTCAGCCCCGGGCGAGGGCTTTTTGTCTATCAGCCCTGGGCCATTTTGGCGGTCGTTACTGGGATCGCCTGGCCGCGACTGCGAACGCGCACCCATCTCACTGCGGGGCCGCCGGGCTGGGTTGCCTTCGCCGGGCTTGCCTCGGTTCTTCACGTGGTCCTGATCTCGGCGTGGTGGGATTGGCCGGGCGGCTACAGTTGGGGCTCGCGACTGCTCACTGACATCCTACCCCTTCTGGGTCTGCTGGCCCTGCCGCCAGTTGCTCTCATGTTGGAGTCGCGAGTCGGAAGGGGATTGCTGGTCGGGTTGGCTCTGGCGGGACTGTTCGTGCACCTGCCATGCCTCCTGTGGGACGCCCACCGCTGGAACTTCCTGCCCGACCGTGACTTCTGGTCCTGGGCCAATGCCCCGTTCCTGTATCATCCTCCGAACTGACTGGGTCGAGAAAGGCGCTGCCAAGGTTCCGGGGCCGTTGCTCGTCGGGTCCGGCTCCGACTGTCGTTCTTGGGCCCTACGGCACCGGGATATGGTCGAGGATGCGCCCCAGGATATCGTCGGCACAGAGGCCTTCGGCATCGGCTTCGTAGCTGATCATGATCCGGTGCCGCATCACGTCGCGGGCGAGGGTCTTGACATCGTGAGGGGTCACATAGTCACGACGGGCCAGGAGGGCGTGGCCACGGGCGGCGCGGATCAGGGGGCGATAGTGGCGGGACTGGCGCCCAGCTCGAGCAGGGGGGCCAATCCCAGGCCGGTAGGCGGCGGGGTCGCGGGTGGCGCGGACGAGATCGACCACGTATTCCTTGATCGCGGGGGCGACCCGGATCGACACGGTCAGCTTGCGAAACTCGAGCACGTCGGCTGGGCTGAATAACGCGGGAATGGAACAGGGGACATTCCTGAATGTCATTGACTTACGCCGCGCAGCCGCATGATCGGCTGACACCGATTTCTTCTTGGGATGGAGAAAATTGTTCTTGACAAAAAGGTAAATTTAGCTAAACAGTGACCTCTAGGAGTTCTGGGTAACATAGGTGATAATCACCCAAGACAACAATTTGGAAGGGACAAGAACATGAGGAAACAACGGCAATTTCGACCTGCGGTCGAAGACGCGCGATTGGAGGATCGTGTGGTCCTGAGCACCAGCCACCACATCGCTGCGGCACACGCTCACGTGGTGAAAGCCGATCCTCCCCAGGCAAGGCTTCCTGTCGCGACCGCGTCCGAGGTCAAGGCGACGCTCAACGGCATTCACAGTGCCTTGGTCAGCTTCTCCAACAGCATGACGGCTTTCTTCAACAACGTCATGGCCCAGCTCAATGCGGGCACCATCGATCAAGACGGGGCAGTGGATCTCTTGGAAGGTTACGGGTTCAACATCAAGTTCCAACAACTTTTCTACAACATTGAGACAGCGGCAGGCCGCGTTCCCTATGGCGCTGGCTTCAACGGCTTTGCGACCAGCACACCGTCTGGTCTCGGCGTTGCCCCGCTTCCCTCCGGTGCCCAAGACCTTGTCACTTTGTTGACCTACAGCGAGACTGGACCGGGCCCGATCGGCACGATCGAAAACAATTTCGCGGATGCCCTTTTCGCTACGCCGCCCGACTTCAACGCCGCAGGCCAGGCCGTCTCTCACAGTGCGATCGTCACCGCTTACCAGGAATCGGTGCCTATCGTGCAACAATACATCGTTGATGGCGTGACTGCGGGTGACTTCCGCTTCAAGGGTTGATCAATCCTACTCTCTTGATCCCAACGGATAGGGCTGGGTGAGCCTCAGCGTATTGTGAGGCGCCCGGCTCTTTTCATGCGCGCCAGGTATGCGCAAGCCCATGCCTATGGCATGAGCATTTTTGGCAACGTCGCGCCGTGATGAGTCCCTGTGCGTATCCCGGCGACTCGCGTCTGATCGGCTCTGACCGGGTTCTAGCCCCGTTCTTGTCAGTTGAAAAAAAACCCGGCGCCAGGGGTACCGGGTCGGTGGATAGACATCAGGTGAGGAAAACCGGAATGGGCTTCCCGGAAGTTGGTCGCATCAGGTGTTCCTCAGGCCGAAGAAGCGTAAGTCGCCCGGTCCGAAGTACGCGACGTATTCAGGGAGAATACCGATGTAGCCATCCGCGGTGACGCTGAAGGACAGGGTCTCGGTCCGGACTGTATTCATCGCGGTTAACAGCGTTGACGCGGACGTGACACTGGGACTCTCAATTGCGTACTCCATGAGTTCCGCGACGGAGCCGCCCGCCCCAGTGGGGTTGGCGGCCTGCAGGCTGAGCGTACTCGGATTCGTCGTGGTAAGATCTGTCTTGTTCGAAAGTCCCGAGCCACCGGTTGGGTTCTTGGCGCCCAAACCGCCGCCCCAGGGCAACCTGAACTCGGCGGCTCCCATTTGGGCGTCAAGGCTGGCAAGCAAACTGCCCGTGGCGTATGACCAAACGTTGACGCCCGTTCCAAGGGTGTTGATGCCGACCGCCGTGTTGAAGGCGGCGGTTTCTCCGCCGTCCTGGTTGTACAAGTTGTAGACGGTCTTCTCGAAGTTCCCGATGGCCGTGTTGACCGTGGTCTGCAAGTTCTGGTAGGTCTGGCTGGTCAGAACAAATGCTCCTCGGAGGCCAAGAGTCGTGACCGGGCCGACCACGCCGGGGAAACCGAACCCGCTCAGAAGGGCTCGCTCCTCCATTGGAACCACCTGACCAGGAGTGAACTTGTGCTTCGACTTCATGGTTGCTTCTCCAGTTGGCGAAAAGATGTTCTTCCGCGATAACGCGGACCCGAAGACCAGTCGAAAGACTCGCGGCTGTGACCCGACTTCAACCGCTCTCAGCAACACAGTCGGCGAATCCTGGCCGGTTCATCGACTCCGCACGGGGGAACGACGATGTTCCTGCCGGTGGGCCCGCCCCAATCGCTTGGCTGCCCAAAGGATTATAGACGGTCAACTCTGTTCCTGTGAACTTCAACTGGTTTAATTTGTCTTCACTGCAAAGAAGCTTTGGCCAGGCACCCTCGCCTGAGCTAAATAGGGAGCCTGGGGTAAGGAAATGCCCTTGCCAGTGAGAACCCTCTGTCCCAATTGAGCATGCGTGGCCAGGACTTGACCGGCCAAGACACCCCTGGTGCCTCATTCCCCCTGTCTGTCCCAGTCGTTGGTGCATGGCCTAACCGGTCCGCCTGGTCGATCGTGACTCCTGAGGAGTACGCCCCGCGAGCCGAACGATCAAAGGCCGAGTGTCGTCCGGCATGTGATCGATAGGGCAGGGACGCAAAAAAACCCGGCGCGAGGCGCCGGGTCGGCTCGAGGAAGCAAAGTGGGTGACAGCGATGTCTTGCTTGGAGACCGCGCCGATCACTTAGGTATTCTTCAAGCTGAAGACTGGAGTGGCACTGCCGGACCCAAACTGGATGACATAGTTCGGGAGAATTCCAGCTCCGCCATTCAGAGGCGACGCCGCGTTCGTAATGTGGAATGCCAGAGCCTCTCCCCGCCCCAGCTCGAGGTCCTGGGAAAGCGTCGCAAGAGTACCCCCAGCAGCGTTGTTGATCTGGGTGTCCATGGCGATCGCGACCGAACCAACCGCGAAGCTCGAGTTGTTCAGACTGCCGGTCACGATAACTGTCTTGTTGGACAACCCAGCGCCAAGGGTCGGATTGGCTGCGCCGTTGTTACCGCCGCCGAAGGGCAGCTTATACTCGAGAGCTCCCATCTTCGCGTCAAGGGCTGCCAGGAGAGTGCGTGAGGGATACGACCAGAAATTGGGGCTGCCAGCGCCACCAATATTGGCCCCAGCGCCACCACCCCCATTAAGATCGGTGCCGACCCTGGTGTCGAACGCAACCGCGTTGAAGTTAACTGTCCCCCAGCCGTCCTTCTTGGCTTCAGTGATCACAGCCTTCTCGAAGCTCACGATGGCCGTGTTGGCCGTGGCCTGCACGTTCGCGTAGGCGAGGCTGGTCAGGACCAGCGCTCCCCTTTGGCCGGGGAGAATGTGGACCGATCCCACGACTGCGGGGAAACGGAACCCGCTCAGAAGGGCTCGCTCCTCCAATGGAACCACCTGACCAGGAGTGAACTTGTGCTTTGTCTTCATGGTTGCTTCTCCAGTTGGCGAAAAGATGTTCTTCCGCGATAACGCGGACCCGAAGACCAGTCGAAAGACTCGCGGCTGTGACCCGACTCCAACCGCTCTCAGCAACACAGTCGGCGAATCCTGGCCGGTTCATCGACTCCGCACGGGGGAACGACGGTGTTCCTGCCGATGAGCCCGCCCCAATCGCTTGGCTGCCTCAAAGGATTGTAGACGGTCAACTCTGTTCCTGTGAACTTCAACTGGTTTAATTTGTCTTCGCTGCACAACAAGTTGAAGATGTACTCACGGTTTTGGGCACGCTCAATGCCGGCCCGAGACGTCAGCCCTCGGCTCGGACGGTGGAGGGGAGATCGAACCCGGCCGGCCGGGACGAATAACAGCCCCGGCGCCGCAGGGTGCGACGAGCAGCCCCACGGTCCGTTAGACCCCCCGAAAAATTCCTACACTTACTAATTCCCTTTTTGCTTGCAAATTGAACCTCTCCTGGAAAACAATATGAGGAGAATGAATAGGCCCTGAATGGCCACGGCGATGGGGTGTGATGAAATGAATGTAAAGACTGGGCAAGATTTGCCCCTGCTGCTTGTCCAGCGGCAAAGCACTCCTGCTTGAGTCTCTTGGTTCCTTGCCTGTCAGCCCGGCGTACTACATATGGAAGGCACATTCCGCGATGATGCGAAACAGCGAGGTGAGGCATTCAGCGCCAACTGATCGGTCAAAGAGTCCAGCGGTGGAGTCATTGATTGGTTCAGCTCGGGACGGATCATCCGAGGCGCTGGGATACCTCTTGCAGACCAGTCGCGAATACCTGCTGCTGGTTGCCAGTCACGAACTCCCCACGGGCCTGAAGGCCAAGGAAGGGGCCTCGGACCTGGTTCAGGAGACGTTCTTGGTCGCGCAGCGGCAGTTCCACCGGTTCGAGGGGAGAACCCGGGCCGACCTCCTGCGCTGGCTCAGAGCGATCTTGCGGAATACCTCCGCGCACATTCGCCGGAGTTTTCGGTCCGGCCGCCGCGACGCCTCGCGCGAGGTGTCGCTCGAGGCCGACGGTTCTCTCTCGCACCAGCTCCGTGACCACGGGTCGTCGCCTAGCGTTGCCGCCTCGCATCGCGAACTGGCCGGTATCCTCAGGTCCGCCGTAGAGCGACTCTCCCCCCGCGATCGCCAGGTCATCTGGTTGAAACAACACGACGGACTGACCTTCGAGGAAATGGGCCGTCGCCTGGCAATCTCCACCGTCGCGGCTCGCAACGCATGGCTCCGAGCCGTTGAACACTTGCGACAAGAGCTCGAGCCGCAATTGAAGCCAGCCGCCCGTGATGGGGGAACCCGATGGGGGTTCCTGGACTGATCGGCAGATCGAGAACGCTGCCCACGGCCGGGAGTGAAATCATCATTAAGCCAGGTTGCTCCTCGGATCGTGGCGACCATCCCGAGCCTCGCAAGCTTGGGACCAACTCATCAGAGGAGAGAATGGCTGATTTCCGGACCGGAGAAGAACTCATCGATGCTGTCGAGGAACAACTGGTTTCCCTGTTGACTTCCTTCGAATCGAGCTCCAACACCGAATCCACGCCCTCCAACCTCTCGACGCTCGATCCGGAACTGCGATCCCAGGTCCAGAAAACGCGCGATTGCTTGCAATTGCTCCGGCGGATCTGGTCGGAATGCGAGAACGCGACGTGCGCGTCGTCGGATCGAGGCGATCAGGCGCCGGCCCCGGCGATCTCCGGCGCGATCGCAGGGAACATGCCCGGATTGACGGGAACGATCTCGGCTGGTGCCGAGGAGAGGTCGGCGGATTCCGCGGAGCCTCGCGAACCGGGAACCGATCTCGCTGTCAAGGAGCCGCGGAAGTTCGGGCGGTTCACAATCCTCGAGGAGCTGGGAGAAGGGGGATATGGAATCGTCTATCTCGCCTACGATCCCGTCCTGGAACGCCGGGTGGCTCTGAAACTCCCCAGGCTGGAAACCCTGGCATCGTCGAAACGGCGCCGGCGATTCCTGGTGGAGGTCCGCGCCGCGGCTCGGCTTGATCATCCCAACATCGTGCCAATTCATGAGATTGGCGAACTGGGTTTGCTCGCAAGTTCAGGGCTGTACATCGCGATGGCCTACTGCGAGGAAGGAAACCTGGCCACGTGGGTCGAGCGCCAGGATGCGCCGATCGCTCCCCGACCGGCGGCACAGTTGATGTTGTACCTGGCGGCAGGGGTTCAGCACCTTCACGATCAGGGAATCCTCCATCGTGACCTCAAGCCGAGCAACGTGCTCCTGGAGCGGTCGACGCGATCGCCGCATCGTGCCGGGCCCGCTTCCATGACAGACACGAAGCCCACCGAGCAACCAACGGTGTCGCTCGAGTTCATACCCCGGGTGAGTGACTTCGGGCTGGCCCGGTTTCTCGACGGCGCGGGGGAGGCGACCATCAGTGGCATGCCCCTCGGTTCACCGCAATACATGTCGCCCGAGCAGGCCCAAGGGGACCTCTCGGCGATGGGGCCGGCTACCGACGTCTACGGTCTGGGCGCCATCTTTTATACGATCCTGACCCTGCGGCCCCCGTTCCGGGGTGAGACGGTCGCGGACACGATCCAGCGCGTCATCCAGGATGATCCCATCCCGCCGCGGCGGATCTGCGCCGCAGTACCCCGGGACCTGGAGACCATCTGCTTGAAGTGTCTCCAGAAGAAGCCGCCCAGGCGCTATGAGTCGGCCCGCGCACTCGGCGAAGATCTGGAACGATTCCTGGCCGGCGAGCCGATCCAGGCCCGGCGGCCTTTCCGGCTGGGCGGGGGATGGCTTCCCGTCCGAACGTCCCGGTAACCATGCCCACGTGCTTGTTCGTACCTGCCGTGGTCCTTACCTGAGATCTCGTTTGCCAAGCCCTGCCCGGCGGCGGCTTTGCACGAGGATTACATCTTTCGCGGAGCAGAAACGGGGACGCAGCTTGAATCAAAAACTAGCTGCGTCCCCGTTTCCAGCCATGGAAGAGGTCTTCCGGACCATCAGTACCCTCGAAAAGAGCCCGATCAAGAGTACGATCCGCACCCGCTACGACGAGCATTTCGCCCCCTCGGCGGGCCTGGCACTGGCGCTGCTCTTGATTGACCGGTTCCTGGTCGGCGGCCCACTGAGCAGGCTCCCTTGACGGATTTGTCACACAGAGCCGTGGCCCGGTCGCCCAGGTTGTCGGCCGCGATTGCAGATTTTTCCCCGGTGGGAGCGCCTAGTTCTACAGCGCCGGGTCCACCACAAAGAACGCCGTAAAGCATTAAATCTGAGTACGTTAGAACGCATCGATCATTTTGAATAACGAGCCGTCGAAATCCAGAGAAACGCCCAGTTACT
>Ga0187864_10003271_pt1 | contig 13367 bp, 11 predicted proteins | sample June2016WEW_11_4_FD_132985 | JGI IMG/M metagenome (GOLD analysis project Ga0187864, IMG submission 132985) | Peatland microbial communities from SPRUCE experiment site at the Marcell Experimental Forest, Minnesota, USA - June2016WEW_11_40 | ecosystem: Environmental > Terrestrial > Soil >... | reverse complement strand
TGGTAACGAATCCGTCCTTTTGCGTCGACGAAGTAGTTTGCGGGCCAGTATTCGTTCCGGAAGGCCCGCCAGATCGAATGATTGCTGTCGATCGGGATCGGGTATGCGACCTTCAAGTCAGACACGGCATTCTTCACGTTGGTTGGATCTGCCTCGAAACCAAACTCAGGCGCATGGACGCCGATCACCACCAGGCCGGCATCCTTGTATTTGGCTGCCCATGCTTTCATGTACGGCAGTTCTCGCAGGCTATTGATGCACGAGTACGTCCAGGAGTTGACCAGCACCACCTTCCCGCGCAGCGCCTTGTTGCTCAGCGGGGCAGAATTTACCCACGCCACCGCACCATCCAAAGCTGGCATTTGTCCTTCGTCTTTCGATCCGGATGCCATTGCGACGACCCCGCAGATGAGAGCCGTGGCGGAGATCAAAAAGGCAAGATTCTTCATAACCGACACTCCTATCGCTTTAATGCGCCTCCGGTTACTTCGCGGCAGGCACCGTAATCTCTACCGTGCCCTGATCAATCGGTTGATGGATGGCATTCGCCAGCTGGATCAGGATCTTATGCGGCCCCGGCGGAAGGCCTTGGATGATGACTGGGTTGCCGCTTGCATCCGCCCAGTGCCAGGGGGCGTCATCGACCGTCACATGGATGTGTCCGACCCAGGGAGACACGGCAAGCGCGGCAGGTCCGAATACCGGAACGATGTGCAGATTTTCCGTGTGATAGGGAATAAACACAACGCCACGCGAGAGCGGTTCGGCAGCCGGCGAATCTATGACGATCTTCGGCTGTGGCTCACTTGGAGGACGGCGGGGAGCCATTTCATGCGCCGCGCTCGCGGTGTGCGGGGGGGCTGACGCAGGCTGAGGGACGGTGAACTCGACGGCGCCCTGATCGAGCAATTGATGGTTCGCACTCTGCAATTGGATCAGGATCTTATGCAGTCCCGGTGGCAGGCCCTGGACGATCAACGGTTCTCCGCTAGCATCGGCCCAGACCCATCGTGCGTCATCGACCGTCGCATGGATGTGTCCGACCCGGGGAGACACGGCAAGCGCGGCAGGTCCGAATACCGGCACGATGTGCAGATTCTCCGTGCGATATTGAATTACCACGACGCCAATCGATAGGGCTTGGGCCAGCGGCGGATCGATAATGATCTTCGCGGGCGGTTCGTTTTGAAGGGGCAAGAGAGCCGCTGCTCCAAGCACCTCCCTGGCGGTTTGCGCGGCTGCTGATGCAGCAAACAAGCAGGCAATCATCATTAGTTTTTTCATACGTTCTTCCTTTTTCCTTTCTCAAAAGACCTCAAAAACCATCGACGTCGATTACAGCCTGCGCAAAAGCTTGCGGCGCTTCTTGCGGCAGGTTGTGACCGATGCCTCCCTCGACTACCCTGTGCGCATACTTACCCGAGAATTTCTTGGCGTAAGAATTGGCGTCCGGGTGAGGTGCACCATTGGAATCACCTTCGAGCGTGATGGTGGGCACGGTGATTACCGGTGATTTGGCAAGCCGGTGTTCGAGTTCGTCATACTTCGGCTCGCCTTCAGCTAGGCCAATCCGCCAGCGGTAGTTGTGAATCACGATGCCGACATGATCCGGGTTGTCGAAGGACGCCGCACTGCGATCGAACGTCGCATCATCGAATTGCCATCTCGGTGAAGCGACTTGCCAGATGAGCTTGTTAAAGTCACGACGGTACTTCTCATAGCCGGCTTGGCCGCGTTCCGTCGCGAAATAGAACTGGTACCACCACTGGAGCTCAGCCGCCGGCGGCAGCGGCGCCTTATTGGCGTCTGGGCTGCCGATCAAATATCCGCTTACCGAAACCATGGCCTTGCAGCGTTGAGGCCACAGTGCCGCCATGATGTTGGCAGTCCGCGCCCCCCAATCAAAGCCACCGATGAGCGCTCTATCGATCCCGAGCGCATCCATCAAAGCGATGATGTCGATCGCCACTGCCGATTGCTGCCCGTTCCGGAACGTTTCGCCGGAACGAAAACGTGTCGTGCCGAAGCCACGGAGATATGGAACGATCGCCCTGTAGCCTCGCGCCGCCAGCAAAGGAACCACATCGACGTAGCTGTGAATGTCGTAGGGCCAGCCGTGCAAGAGAATCACTGCCTGGCCATCGGCTGGCCCAGCTTCGGCGTATCCAACATTCAGAAGGCCTGCATCGATCTGATAGAGCGAGCCGAATGAAGTGTTCGTGCCCGCCTCGATCAAAGATGCCTTCTTGCTGGATTGCCCTCTTACGGAGCCGAGCGTCGCCAACTCAGCACCGGCGAGAGCCATTACGGCATGTCGCAAGAAGCCGCGGCGATCCTGTTTGATTGGTTCAGACATTTTAACTGTCTCCTTTTGCTGTTCATGTATTGCTGCAAGTTCCAACGCAATTGAGAAGGCATCCAAGAGGCCAACGAAAGCGGATTGAAGGCAAAGAGGTTAGCGCGCCGATCTGGCTTCTGTGTGCTGCAAGCTCGTCATTTTGCTGATGGCGCGGCATCGCGCCGAGTGTCAAGCCACGCCGCATCAGTGGGTTACGAATGGCAATTCCAATGCACATTCGAATGCTGCCAGAGCGCGAGGAATCGCAGTTCCGGCAACAGATTTGGGAGGGATCAGTGGACCGTTCTCGAGACTGCTCGCAAATCCATGATCCCGAGTCTCAACCAGGTGCGCGCCGCCGAGCGTTATCGCAACGCGGCGCAATCAATCACATCAATTCTCGATTTCAGAAAGGACTACGAAGATGAACAAACAACCGATGGGCCTTGCCGTCATCACCGGCGCCTCCTCAGGGATCGGCGCGGTCTACGCGGATCGCCTGGCGCGCCGCGGCTACGACCTACTCTTGGTTGCACGAAACCAGGAACGGATGGCGGATTTGGCGAAGAAACTTGTCAGCGAGACGGGAGGGAATGTTGAGATCCTGGCCGCCGAGTTAACGGATTCCAACCATTTGGCCAAGCTGGAGCGAATCCTTCGCGAGGACTCCAGAGTCACCCTGCTCGTGAACAATGCGGGCGTGGGCGCTACTGAGCCACTACTAACTTCGAATGTCGCCGCCATGAGCCGGATGATCGCGCTGAACGTGGAGGCACTGACACGTCTCACCTACGCAGCGGTGCCTGGGTTAGTGAAACGTGGTTACGGCGCAATTATCAACATTGGCTCCATAGTCGCGATTGCTCCCGAGTTGCTCAATGGTGTGTACGGTGGCACGAAAGCCTTTGTTCTTGGTTTCAGCCAATCGTTGCGGCATGAGTTGGTCAATACGGGCGTTAAAGTCCAGGTCGTACTGCCCGGGGCGACTGCCACGAATTTCTGGAACGCCGCCGGTAAACCGGTTGAACATCTGCCGCCGGAAATCGTGATGTCCGCCGAGGATATGGTCGATGCGGCTCTCGCTGGCTTTGAGCAAGGGGAGTTCGTGACGATTCCAGCGCTCCCGGATGTGGAGCAATGGCAATCCTATGAATCCGCGCGCCAGGTACTGATGCCCAACTTGTCTCGTGTCGAACCGGCCGCCAGGTATGGCATCGCCCGCGCCGAAGTTTGAGACCATTTTCTGGTGCGTCAAGACCCTCCGAAGGTGATCAGATGAAGGTGATCAGATAATGTTGCGGATTGAAAAAGAGTCCGAAGGATGCGTCACGCGGCTGCTGCTCAGCGGCCGTATTCAATCGGATCGCATCGCCTACATTCGATCGGCAATGAACGACAGCTCCGCGCACAAAATCCTGGACCTGAGCGAGGTCACCCTAGTAGACGTCGCAGCGGTTCGCTTTCTGATTAGCTGCGAAAAGGAGGGCATTGAGTTGGTGGAATGCCCTCCTTACGTGCACGAGTGGATGCTTCGCGAGTGCGCCGAGGGAGTGGAACTCGGATCTTCGAATGCCACCTGACTCGATCATTTCGGTCGCTGCAACCCGGCTAACGGCTAGTCTGCCCAACAACGTGCGGTTGGACCTGACAAACAAGTATAATGCGGAATGGCCGCAACCGGCGCGTTGGGCACTTGCAACCTCCTTGGAGTCAACTATGAAACCGAGTGACGCCCAAAGCGGGGATCTGGAACTCCGCGCTTTTATCGATGGCATACCAGCACTTGCCTGGTCCTGTAGTGCCGACGGCGTCCCGGAATTTGTTAACCAGCGACTTCAAGATTATAGCGGCCTTTCGCCGGACCAGATTTGCGAAGAGTGGAAGTCGATACTTCACCGGGACGACGTGGAACAGTTCGAAAAGTGGTGGCAGGGTCTCCAGAATTCGAGGAATGCTGGGCAGACAGAACTCCGCCTTCGTCGCTTTGACGGAGAGTATCGCTGGTTCCAGATCGCGGCGGCGCCGGCCCACGATGAGCAGGGCAATCTCGTCCGCTGGTATGGCATCAATACCGACATAGATGACCGGAAGCACGCGGAACAAGAACTTCGGGAAGCTGAGCGCAACCTGCGCACAATCACGGATGCCATTCGTCAATCGATCGTGGTGCTGGCGCCGGATGGCACCACACTCTACGCGAATCGGATGGCGCTGGATCGCACTGGACTCACTGTCGGCGAGGTGAACGAGGAAGGCTTCTTTACGCGTGTCTTCCATCCTGACGATATAGACCGGGTGCGCGAGGAGCGTAGGGTGGGACTGTTGGAGGGACTTCCGTTCGAGCTGGAAATGCGCTCCCTGTTTAAGAGCGGGCAGTATCGCTGGCAGCTCGTTCAGTACGACCCCCTCAAAGACGAACGCGGCAAGATCATCCGCTGGTACGTGACGGCAACCGACATCGACGACCAAAAGAGGACGGAGGAGCGGCTCCGGAATGAGAACCTCGTTCTGCGAGAGGAAATCGATCGCTCCTCGATGTTTGAGGAAATTGTCGGTTCCTCGAAGCCCATGCGCCAAGTAGTGAAGCAAGTGGAGAAAGTCGCGCCATCAGATTCGACGGTCCTCATCCTGGGCGACACCGGAACCGGCAAAGAACTGATTGCGCGTGCGTTGCATCGAAGGTCCAGACGCGCAACCAGGGCCTTCGTCCGAGTCAACTGCGCCGCGATTCCACAATCGCTGATCGCTTCCGAGCTTTTCGGGCACGAAAAAGGCGCCTTCACCGGCGCACTCCAACGACGTCTTGGAAGATTTGAAGCCGCCGACGGCGGGACGATCTTCCTGGACGAAATCGGCGAAATCCCAATGGAAACGCAGATCTCGCTGCTGCGAGTGCTGCAGGAGCGCGAATTCGAGCGCGTGGGGAGCAATCATCCGATCAAGGTAGACGTCCGGCTGATCGCGGCAACCAATCGGGACCTGCCGGCGGCCGTTGCTGCCGGAATCTTCCGCCAGGATCTTTTCTACAGGTTGAATGTCTTCCCGATTGCAGTTCCGCCGCTCCGCGAGCGAGCCGACGATATTCCATTACTCGTCGAGTATTTCGTTGGCCGTTACGCCAAAGGGACAGGGAAGAACATCCGTCGTATCGGCAAGGACACATTGGAGCAGCTACGGGCCTACAGTTGGCCCGGGAACATCCGCGAACTGCAGAACGTCGTGGAGCGCGCCGTGATCTTGAGTGACTCCGACACCTTCGTTGTGGACGAGAGCTGGCTAAAGCGCGAACCATCAGACTCTCCGAGGCCGCACGAAGGGCTTTCGGCGCTGGCTGATCGTGAAGTGGAGATGATCGAAGCAGCTCTCGCTGAGAGCCATGGGCTGATATCCGGACCTTCGGGCGCAGCGGCGAAACTCGGCATTCCCCGTCAGACGCTGGAATCGAAGATTCGCCGCCTCGGCATCGACAAGTACGGACAGAAGCGTCCAACCTCCAAATAGCGTCACGCTCCGTGGCCTCTTGCTTCGTTCGGCCTCGGTGGCCGACGTTACCGGAGGTTCTGGCGGCATCTGGGAAGGACTGCACTACGACTGGTCGGATCCCAACCGCGTCGTCCCCACAACGACCGACTCCAACCTGTGGGGAGGCGCGTCCGGGCATACCTGCAGCGTCACGCACCAGCCCAACGGCACGACCGCAATTGAACATAATTCCTCCAACATTGTTAGCGAGCAACGATGATCGTGTTCCGCTCAACCCGGCAGATGAATCCCGATCTCCGCATTCTCTTCACGGCTTGCCAGCCAGTACCCGTACTTCGCGTTCGTTTCCAAGAGCTCCTTCATCTGTTCCGGCGTTGACGGGGTTATTACTGGATGTTGGTTTGGTTCAGCAGGCACCGCAAGATCACGGAAGAAGTCGTACAGGTCACCGCCCGTGAATGCAATCGTCGTCACATCGCCTGCTGTCGCGTTTCGTAGCGCGTGCTTCTTATTGCCGGCGATCACGGCGACTTCTCCAACACCCACGGTATGCCAACCGTGGGTTTCGAGAAACACCTCCAGGCTGCCGCCAACGACATAGATCAACTCCTGGTCCGCGTGGCTGTGGAGCGGAACGATCACTCCGCCCCTCATGGTGCCACGAACCAGTGCAGTATCACTCTGCGTGTCGCTAGGCCCGGCTAGGAATTCGATGAGAACTCCCAGCACATTCCATGTGCCCGATAAAGATGTATCGGGCGGAGAAAGCTTCACGTCGAGCCGCCCATCGTCGCGGCGTGAGGAGCCGTCGCCGCCGCCGGCTGTGTGCGCCTTGCCTGTGTAGAGTGTTTTGTGAGTTTGTGGCATGTCGCTGCTTATATACGCAAGCCACGTGCCGTGTGTATGTTGTTGAAGCAGCCTCGGTGGCGATCGAAACCGTTGCCCGATCCTCGGCAGTTTGCCGAACCTGCAGCATCGGTCAAGCTCTCCCCGCATTTCTTTTCAATGCAACGCGAATGGAAGATCGGATGCTTCTAACGAATCTGCCGCGACGTATCAACACACCACTGTCGCGGCGGAAAAGCATATGTCGTTATTGAATTCGAACTTGTCTGCAACCGGAGCTCAGTCGACTGGCGAAGATTTCGCTGAACGTGTGCGCCGCAATCAGCAACGCCTGCGGTCCGAACTAAAGCCTGCATACGACTTCATCGTGTGCGGCTCTGGCTCGTCCGGCTCAGTCGTGGCGGGCCGACTCGCGGAGAACCCGGAAGTCAATGTACTGCTACTGGAAGCCGGTGGCCATGACGAAGTGTCATCTGTAGTCAACGCGAATCAATGGCCGCTGAATCTTGGCAGCGAGCGTGATTGGGGCTTCCACGGGCAGCCTAATCCTCATATCAACGGCCGTTCCACTCCCTTCTCGATGGGAAAGGTACTCGGCGGTGGATCGAGCATCAACGTGATGGTTTGGGCTCGCGGGCACAGGGCCGACTGGGACTTGTTTGCCTCCGAAGCCAACGACCCTGCTTGGAGCTATCGCTCCATTCTTAATATCTACCGTCGCATCGAAGACTGGCATGGTGTGCCTGACCCCGTCTATCGCGGCACCGGCGGCCCCCTCTTTGTGCAGCCTGCGCCGAATCCGAATCCTCTCGCTCCGGCCACGGTCGAGGCGGCTCAATCGGTCGGACTTCCTGCTTTCGCAAACGCCAACAGCAGCATGATGGAAGCGCCCAGAGGCGCGTCGATTTCTGACGTACTCGTTCGCGATGGAAAGCGCGAATCCGTCTTCCGTTCTTACGTCTTCCCCCTCATGGACCGGCCCAACCTGACAGTTCTTACAGATGCGCTTGTGACGCGGGTAGCCTTCCGCGGCAAGCGAGCCACCGGCGTAGAAATCGCGCACGGAGGTGCAACGTATCGCATAGGTGCGGCAGCCGAGGTAATCCTGTCACTAGGTGCTATCCATACTCCGATGGTGCTCATGCAGTCAGGCGTGGGCGACGAGACTGAAGTGCGCCGCCTGGGAATCCCGGTGGTGCAACATCTTCCGGGAGTGGGGCACAACTTTCAGGATCACGTCGCTTTCGATTGCGTTTGGGAATATCAGACCGCACTCCCGCCGCGGAACAATATGTCTGAAGCGATTCTCTTTGCAACCACCAGCGCGGCCCTTCAAAGTCCGGATTTGTTTGCCTGCCAGGCCGAGGTTCCTAAAACAACTCCCGAGAACGCTGCCCATTTTGGTATGCCCGCAGCCGGTTGGACGTTATTCGGCGCGGTGGCACATCCGGCGAGCCGCGGGCGTGTTCGCCTCACCGGACCAGACCCGTCCGACCCAGTTCTGATTGAGGCCAACACCTTATCGGAGCCTGCTGACATGGCCGCTGCGCTTCGCTGCATCGAGCTTTGCCGCGAAATCGGCAACGCGGCCCCGCTTCGCTCCTTTGTCAAACGCGAGGTGATGCCCGGAAAGTTGAAAGGCCCGGAGCTGGAGCGCTTCGTCCGCAATGCCGCCACAAGCTTCTGGCACGAGACCGGCACCGCAAAAATGGGCCGCGATGCGATGTCGGTGGTAAACGGTGACCTGAAAGTCCACGGCATCGAGCATCTTCGGATTGGGGACGGATCCGTCATGCCAAGAGTGACCGCCGGCAACACCATGGCTCCCTGCGTCATCATTGGCGAGCGCGCGGCAGAGATGTTGAGCGACGCGCAGGATCTCACGGCATTGACATCTCAGCCGCTACCGGCCGGCTGATCGAGCATTTGATCCAATGATAGGCGGCGATCTCGAAGCCGCCCGCATGGAAGTATCTGAATCTATCGAAGTGAAGTGAGGAACGAGGCAATGATGTTGTGGCGGGAATCAATACTTCGAGAGCCCAAGGTGCCAGCCGGCCTTGGTTATGAGGTGTCGGGAACGATCGAACATGGCCCGGCGGCAGCGGCTTCAAGGCCGGAGAAAAAGTTGCCACTTTCTTGGCGCAGAACCAGAGCGAGTACCCGGCCAATAGCGACTGGGCGATCACGCCGGCCGCGTCGGTGGCGCGTTATCCCGTTGGGCTCTCCGACATCGAGGCAGCGTCCTATTGGACCCCGTACCCGAACGTCATCTACTTCAATGAGGTCGACAAGGGCGGCCACTTCGCCGCGTGGGAGCAGCCTAATCGAGCCTGAAAGGCGGCGCGCACAGTAACGCACCGTCTTCAAAACTCAGATACTGGGGATCCCATCGCACGCGGGTCGACTGTCGATGAATTCGTCAACTTACTCGCTTAACGCATCGCGGAGTCCCCGGCCGTGCCGAGTCGCCTGAGCCGCGCGAGAGTCGACCGGTCGTCTGACGAGATTGCGGGATGTCCAGTGAGTGACACACCCAGACATCGACCGGGAATGGGACCGTTGATTTCTAAAGGGAACGTGGAATGGAAGCCTGCTTGTCATCTAGGCCCGATGACCGCAAGTGCAACTGGAAGTATTCGAGCAAACGGCAGACGAGGTCGAGCGGGATGGAGTCGGATAAACAAAATGAAAGTCCTTCAAAAGGCAAAACAATCCTGGAGTGAGGTTCGATGGAAGATGCTGGTCATTTTTGCGTTCCTCAGCATTATTTCCACACTCTTGGTTGTCTCCTGCGCAGCCGCCCTGCTGAACGTGGTAATCAGGCGCGCGAATGCTTCCCTAATGGAAGAACAAATCAACGGAGTTATGGACAGCTGGAGCCGCTTCACTCCATTGCTTCTTGAACGGGTTCCCTGCGGGACGTCTCCCTCGGATTCGTTGGTACCGCAGATATATCCGACCACGACGTGGCCGGAAGGGCGCATCTCACTAACCGTGGCCCCAAGGGGCGCGCTCGTCCCGATGACCGCGGCAACTTGGTTCGACGACGGCTCTCTTGCCGGTATTGTTAACGACCGGGGTAGCCTTGAGATCCGCGCTTTCCGTTCGGTAGAACGAGAGGGATGCTCGATCTCGGTGCTGGTCCAGATACCGCTCACCGAATCGCTTCTGAAGCTCTTGTCTAGAGAAGTAGGATTAGAGATCTCCGCCACGAAGACCGTACCGATGCAACGCTACCGCGCGGAGAGGGGACTCACTGGTGAAATTGAGGCCAATTTCGTGCCGGGGTCGGGTCGCGCGATTCCAGTGCTGGTGAGCGCACAAAACTTGGAGACGGGGCGATCCGAAGATTGAACCGTGTGCCAACTCAGACCCACCTTCACGCGCACGGTGGAGGGGTTAAGCCGTATGGGTCTGCGAAAAGCGTCCTGGATCTCGCCATTCGGCGGGATCGCATTCGGACTCGCTCTCGTATACGCCGCCGGTTTTCTTTTCTCCGCGCGCCTCGGACAACGCATCGTAGCTGCGATTGACGGGTTAAGCAATGCGGCACGGCGCGTCGGAAGAGGCGATTTTTCAGTCAGGCTGCCGGTTCGAGAACGGGACCAGTTGGGAAACCTCGCCTCGTCCTTCAATGAAATGACGCGGGATCTGGAAATCTTACGCGAAAAAGAAAAACGAAATGCGGTTCTGGAAAGCGACATTGCTTTGGCCCATGAAGTACAGGAGTATCTCTATCCTCGCACCCGGCCTGATTTGCCAGGCATCAGTGTTTGGGGAGGGACTACGCCGGCTCGCGTCCTCAGCGGCGATCTATATGATTTTCTGTCTTTCAAAGATGGTAAGGTTGGCTTGCTTTGTGCGGATGTGAGCGGCAAGGGATTGTCGGCCGCGTTGATGATGTCCCATCTGCAGGCGATGGCCCACGACCGCTTGCTCCCTGCCGACGAGGCCGACAGGCAACCTGAGCCTGCGGCATTTGTCGACGGACTCAATCAGGGGTTGCGAGGCCGTTTCGGAAACAGCCGATACGCCACGATGTTCTATGGGGAGCTTGACTCGCGAAGCAAGGTGCTGAGGTACATCAATGCCGGACACTGTGCTCCGATCTTGATCTCAGAAACAGGCGAAGTGAAGACGCTTTCAGGGGGCGATCTGCCGGTAGGTCTGTTCCCCCACATTATGTATCAGGAGCTTCAGCTTGATTTATCAAAAGGGGGCACTGTTATTGTGTACACAGACGGAGTAACAGACGCACTGAATTCAGAGGGTGAGGAGTTCGGTGAAGCGCGCCTGATCGGTTGCTGCAATTCGTTACCGGAGGGAACCGAGGCGCAAACGATCGGCAGGCTGCTCTTTGAAAAGATCGCCCTGTGGACCGCGGGAGTGGAACAATTCGATGACACCACCGTGCTTGTGTTGTCGGTGGATAGACTTCAAAGTCAAGTTTCGGGTATCCCGGGGCGGGACGGCCATTCGGGAAGCGTGATCGCAGAAAGTCACCAAGACAGAAGCTTCGCATCACGGACTTGAAAACGTCAGAACCACAGTAATTGCTTTTAGTTCGCAGACTCTGGACTTTGGCTGGTGCCCTCGACATCAGCCGGGGCCTGTAAACGCCTGAAGTGGGATTGCTTTACCGCATGGATTTTCGATATCACGGGTGGGCAACCCTTGGAGCAGTATTTAATACATACGCCGCCGCGTTCGCGCCCGCGCCGAGGATCAAAGACGTCGCACACATCGCACCGCTTTCGCCGGGTGCGGCGGCGTGCGCGAGGCTGCGGGGTTCCGGCACCTTCCGCCGGGACTCGACGAGGAACAACCGACTTTCGCCACGCTCGCCGCGAACTCCGGCGCCACCCGACCGGTTCGGGGGCGAACGCATTTGCACCAACAGCCAAATCCGCGCTGAGTGGCTGTAGAGCGCAAATTGGGGGAACGTATCGAAGATCGTAAGGAATCCCGGAATCCTCGGTCAAGAGGACGTCGCCAGCGACGAATGCAAATCGCGAATCGAGAGTATAAATGGCCTAAGATTGCAACTCCAGAAACTGCGGCACGGCATCGAGCGACTAATTGATAGTCTGGCCGAGGGAGTGACTGACAGGGACCAGTTTACGGCCCGCATGGACCGCACGAAGATCCGCATAGCCGAGAGTGAAGCGAAGCTGAGCGCACAAAAGACTGGTGAGGAACGCCGCGCCCACGTCTGCTCGTCGATGAGCCGTCTAGGCGAACTCTCAAATCACATCGAGTCGCAATTGAACGATCCAGATTGGGCGACCAAGCGCGAAATCATCCGCGCTGTTGTGCAACGCATTGAGGTTGAGCCCGCTAAAGTGGCAATCGTCCTCCGCCTGCCCTTGGAACCGAGCGCCCGCGGTTTGGAGCCGATTATGGTGACATTGTCCAGGGCGTGAACGCGCCGGTCCGGGGTGTGGGAGACGAGATAGACCAAGCGGCTCCGGCGTTCGAAATGGCAAGCCTAGCGGCGTTCGCGGTCGCGCAGATATCCTCCACGTAGACTGGAGCGCAGTTGAGAACACCATTCCAGCGACTGCTCTCGGACCGACTACCCGAATCAGCGCCGAGGCAGTCACCGAACCGCACAACTCGACTCGCGCGCACTGACTGGTGGTCAGTTTGCAGAGTGTGCCACGGGCGCATGGACTTTGATCCCGAGAACAGGAATGTGTGCGCCTAGTCTAGTGCGCCGTTCATCTCGCAGACGACACCAGCAGCAGATAAACGGAACCTGGCTGCCTATGACTCAGGGAAATCGTGAGGTGTGCTGGTGTCTTTTTCGCCAACAAGGCTGCACGGGTTCTTTGCGCTTCGTCTTTTAGAATGAATAACGGTGCTTCCGGCGGTAGAATCGCGGATTCTCAGGCTGGCCAATTTCGTTGTTGCGCGCAAGTTGCTGTTTAAGTTATACTTACGAGAGGAGTTGAGCGGGAGTAATTCAGTTGGAAGAATGCCAGCTTCTCAGGCTGGCCGCAACTAGATTTTTGTGCAGCCCACCCAATTACCCACCCAGATTCGCTCTCTCACGCCACTTCGGATTCTGCTGGGTATCCTCCTGTAAGTGATTGAAAAGGCTTGTCGGAGTGAGTGGATTCGAATCACCAACCTCCTGGTCGGTTGCCAGGCGATCGGCGCAGAACTCACAACCATTTCTGGGCGCCTGCAAGCTCCATCGCGCTGCCCAGTGGCGACGACGGCCAGCGCGGCTATGTGAACACATGTACAATCCTTTCTTGACACTGAGGATTGCGATTCGTGCGATCACGCCCCGAATGTTCGCATGAAGGCAGACAGTACAGAATCTTCCTCAGCTACTCGCACCATGATCTATCCATTGCGAAGGCTATCGACCGCATACTGAAGGACAACGGCTTAGCGCCGATGTGGGACGAGAACTTTGCATACGGCCGGGGCTTTCACGTCAGATTCTGAACCTGGAACATTATCTCGACGCGCTGGAGAAGAAGCCAGGTGCCATGGCGGGTTCGACTCCCCTGCAACAGTGGCGGCAGGCCAGCCGCTGGCCCGAGTGTCTGGATCGCATCTGGCGCCAGTTGGAGCAACGGCTCGGCAAGAATCGAGGCGCGCGCGAGATGATCACGCTGGTGCGGGTGGGATCGGTCGCGGGATGGCATCGGCTGATCGCGGCGGTGGAAGAAGCGTTGCCGTT
>Ga0187864_10003267_pt1 | contig 13385 bp, 15 predicted proteins | sample June2016WEW_11_4_FD_132985 | JGI IMG/M metagenome (GOLD analysis project Ga0187864, IMG submission 132985) | Peatland microbial communities from SPRUCE experiment site at the Marcell Experimental Forest, Minnesota, USA - June2016WEW_11_40 | ecosystem: Environmental > Terrestrial > Soil >... | reverse complement strand
GAACCATTTTACACCAACTCTTCCCAGCTACCAGTGGATTTCGCCGGGGACCTCTTCGAAGCGCTGGAGCATCAGGAAACTTTGCAGACGCTCTACACTGGAGGTACCGTGTTTCACATTTTCCTCGGCGAGAGGCTTAACTCTTGGAAAGCTGCCGCTGAATTAATCAAAAAAGTAGCTTGGAACTCAAAGCTGCCCTACTTCACGCTAACGCCGACTTTCAGTGTTTGCCCAACCCACGGCTACACAAGCGGCGAACACAAACTTTGCCCAACCTGTGGAGCAAACTGCGAAATCTACTCGCGAGTAGTCGGCTACCTACGGCCAGTTGACCAATGGAACGATGGAAAACAAGCAGAATTTAATATACGCAAAACCTTCGACCGATCAACCGTCACGGTTTCGGCACCCCTAACCGTTTAAAGAGCGACCCTAAACATGAAGTTTAGCGGAATACAAAAAACCAGCCTTCTCGACTACCCCGATAAAGTAGCCAGCGTGCTGTTCACTCCAGGCTGCAACCTGCGTTGCCCGTTCTGCCACAACTGGCGCATAGCAGTAAATCCGCAACCGCCGTTTCTGCAAGAAGCTACTGCATTAGAAATTTTGGAAAAGCGCAAAAAATACGTTGACGCTGTTGTAGTGACTGGCGGAGAACCATGCATGCATAAGGAGTTGCCGAAATTCCTCGCTAAACTTAAGGAACGCGGCTTTATGGTTAAATTGGACACGAACGGTTTCTACCCCGAAGTGCTTGAGGAATGCCTTGGCAGTGTAGATTACGTAGCTATGGATGTAAAAACCTGCAAGGAAAAATACAAGCTGCTTGGCGCACAAGACACGGCTGGGCTTATGCGAACTATGGAAATCCTAAAGATGGGTAAGGTACCCTACGAGTTCAGGACAACGTTGGTGCCAGAAATAGTCACCGCCCAAGATGCCTCATGCATTGGCGAATTAGTAAAAGGCTCAAAAAACCATACACTCCAACAATTCATTCCGCAAGATACGCTGGATAAGAGATTCCAAACCCTCAAACCTTATTCGCCAGAAACAATAAACGAGTTCGCAGAAACAATACGCAAATACACCGAAAACGTTAACCTCAAAATTTAAAAATTTTATTCTTTCATTTTAACTTACTGCCGATAAATCAAAAAGTAAACATAAAGGTTAATAGATAAATAATCGAATTTTATCGATGGTGCTTCCTGGCTCATGCAGCTTCAAATTTATCTGCAAGGGACAGCTGATTAGCTCAAAAGAAAGGTACATGGATGGTTGAGAATGAAGGTCTACGTTAAAACTCCAGCCAGACTTCATTTAGGACTTATTGATTTAGGAGGCGAGTTGGGGCGGGTTTTCGGTGGAATAGGCGTAGCCATAAATCGTCCTAACGTTATTCTTGAGGCTGAATTGTCCCAAAATTTTGAAGTTAAAGGCGAAAAAAGCGAAAATCTACGACTTATAGTAGAGCAATTTCTCAAGAAATATAACATAAAACCCCAAGTATCCATCAAAGTAAGGCAAACTATTCCCGAGCACGTTGGATTAGGATCCGGAACTCAGTTATCGTTAGCCGCTGCCACTGCATTAGCAAAGCTTTTCCGCATGAAAATGTCAGTTGAAAGTCTAGCTCACGCAATGGGAAGAGGGCAGGTTTCTGGTGTGGGAACAGCGCTTTTTGAGCACGGCGGTTTTGTTGTTGAAGCTGGATTAAAAAGTCAAGGAAACAAGCCCAATCCCCAAGCCTTGATAAACCTTCCGCCAGTAATATTTCGTCAGTCATTTCCAGAGGATTGGTTTTTTGTTGTGGCTATTCCCAATGTTAAGAAAGGAGTATCTGGCCAAGCTGAAGCCAAAGCCTTTACGCATTTGCAGCCTATGCATAAAGAAAAAGCTGCTCTCATAAGTCACCTGATAGTTATGGGTCTGCTACCAGCACTCATGGAAGGAGACATAGAAACCTTTGGAAAAGCCTTAACCGAAATTCAAAGCATAGTGGGAGACTACTTTGCAACGGTTCAAGGAGCCCGATTCTCAAGCTCCCGAGCAGGAAACTGCATAAAGAACATGCTGGAAAACGGTGCCTATGGAGCTGGGCAAAGTTCCTGGGGTCCAACAGTTTACGGACTTGCCCAAGGAGAGATAGAAGCAAAAAAATTATCCGCTTCAACTAAAATTTTCCTGCAAAAAAGCGCTGGCGGGCAAGTATTCTTCACATCAGCAAACAACAAAGGAGCTTACATAAAATCAACAACTTCATAGAATCTGACTTGGCAGAACGCAAAAAGCAAGGCACATTCAGAATAACTTGGGGACAGAAAACGTGAACTTTACAGTAGATGATTGGTTGCCGTGGTATAACAAAATTCTTGAAACATTTGGGTACGATCAGTCCGAAGACCAGCGGGCAACTGACTTGCTAAGCAAATTGCTGGCGGGGCGGGCTGGGCATGTAGCTAAGCTGAGGAAGCTGATTGCAAATAGACCTGTGTTGGTTTTTGGTGCTGGTCCATCTCTTGAAGAAGCCCTCAAAGAAGTCATGAAAGAAGGACTCTTGCAAAAGACTGTAACTGTTGTAGCTGATGGAGCAACAACAGCTTTCGTTCAAATATCAGGAACAGCGCCAAATGCAATCGTAACAGACTTGGACGGAATAATCAGCGATATTATTTACGCTCAAAACCTAGGGGCCATAGTGGTTATTCATGCGCACGGAGATAATATTGATAAGCTGAAAAAATATGTTCCAGAATTCTCCAAAGCTATAGGCAGCACACAGGCCCATCCTCGCTCCAACGTCCACAATTTTCTGGGCTTCACTGACGGCGACCGAGCAGTCTTTCTAGCAGCAGGGATGGACGCTAAAATGATTGCATTAGCAGGAATGGATTTCGGACACACCGTAGGCAAATACTCCAAGAACCATGTAGCATCAATTGAGGTTAAGAGAAAAAAGCTTAAGATCGGTAAAGAATTACTTGAATGGCTAGCCGTTGAAAATGGCGAAAAAATTAAACTTTATAATATCACGTTTAACGGGGAAAACATTAAAGGATTTAGAAACATCAAAACCTCAGATTTACACAAGTTTATCTGAAGCGCAAAATGGTGAAAAACAGACTTTTTTGGTGAGAGAGCGTATGCGTGTTCCTAATCGTCTTGAAATTGGATTTAGTCGAAGTTGAATGCCTGCTAGACAAATCTTATTAGCGCACACGCTTAAGCTCAAATTATGAATTATGATAATAAGAGTCTTCGACGTGTCGATTATCTTGGCGCGCGCGGCATGTTTACTATTGCTAGTGCTTGTTTCATTCAGCGAGGATTCAAAAACAGATTTTTCACTTCATTGTTGGTCATTAGCGGCGTCGGTTTGGTCGGCATAGGCGTGGTTGCAGAGAATATTTTTCTACCAATTCACAGCGTTTTTTCTGTGGTTGCTCTTTTTTTCGGAGCGGCTTCTGCTATTAAGTCCTATAAATTCGAGAAATCGCCTCTTTCCTACGTATCTGTTATCTTGGGTGCAGTAACACTTTTAGCGGACGTCCTTTACCTTTCAGGAGGCCACGTAAGCTCAGGTTTCTATTTAGGCTTAGGCAAAGGTGGAATGGAACGCTTAACGATCTACCCCTTTTACCTCTGGGGACTTGGCTTTGGAGCCTACTTAATCGGAGAATCCAGCGACATAACCAGAACAAGCAAAACATAGAATCAGCCAAAAATTGCACTGCGTGTGTGCGAGACTTAACGAATTAAAAATTTAGGAACAAACATGTGCGCGGTTTTAGGGTTTTTTGAAAACATCTAAGCCTTTTTTCACCGCTTCGCCAAGATAAAGATTATCAAAGATTGTTCCTTCACTTTCTTTTAGCTTCATGACGCGGATTATTTCTTCAAATTTGCCATGAGCTATCCCGTTGGCAAACACTGCCGCGCCTTCTGCCGCTTGTTTAGACACCTTTGCCTCGCCTTGAAATCTAACGACATCTACAGATGATCCGATCTCGCTAAAGAAACCCTGCAACCTGACTTTTATTGCTTCAAGGAACTGCGGCATATTTACAAATCTTCCACTCAGCATAACTTCCTTAGGATTAAGAGCGGGTAGAAGTGAGGCAACATCCTTAACTATAGATTCCATCATGAGGTCATATCCTGCTCTCACATTTACGTTGCCATTAGCAGAATTAACGAACTCTTCTAAGGGCTTTGAGGAATCAATTCCTGCAACCGACGCGCACCCTCCAGTGAAAAGCATGAGTTTTGAGAAATCTTTGACTGTGTTAGCTATGGCGTATGCCAGCTCTGAATCCACAAAGCCCATACTTAAGTAGGAGGGAAAACCTGCAGTTCCAGCCATGGCATCTACTATTTGGCCGTTTCTAACTGCCAGCGCCGAGGTGTACGCAAATCCTATTTCCAAAAGGATAAAATTGGTTTCTTCATAACGGATTTTTAGTCTTTCTGCTTGATTTTTGACTGCTAAAACGGCGCTGAGAACTTTATCAGATGTGCCCATGTCTATTTTGTTAGCCTTTCTGTACTTGGGAACCGTCGTTAAGTGAACCACTGACGGCGTAAACCACACTTCTAAGTCTTCGGTGCGCTTCATCATTTGCATGGCTTCTCTTAAGCCAACAATCTTCAACTTCCTTTCCACGTCAGCCTCAGTTACAAAAGTTGCCAAGGCTATATCGGCATAACTTGTATCTCTGGCTCTTTGAAGAGGCATTCCGTAGCCAGAAGGTCCGACAATTGCATCTATGAAACCTGCAGACTGTTGGGTTTCCCTGAGCTTTTCAATTATGAGGCTGGGGTTTTTGGTTATTTCCTCGCGTGGGATGGCTAAATCAATTAGAACTTTGCCGTCTTTATCGTCGAAGCCGTAGATGTCCATGGTTTTTGTTCCAGAATCTATACCGATGGATCTGACCATTTTTTACGCCTTCAAAACTGAAGCGCCTGAATTATTCGCTCTAGTGTAGAATACTTCTCCGCCGCCGTTTTTATCCAAATATTGCTTTAACTCCTCTGTTAGGCGTTTTGCTTCGGTCTCTCCTTTTACTATGGAGTAGAAAGTTGGTCCCCAAGAAGTTTGGCATGCGCATGAGCTTCGGCTTAGCATAAGTTTGACGCCTTCTTCTACCACTTGATTACAGTAGGTTCCTTCTTGATAGTCCTTCCAAAATCGACCGAGCTTTTGATTAAACTCGGTTAGTGCTTCCCCGAATTCTTCGAGATTTTTTTCCATGAAGGCAGGCATGAGCTTAACTAAAACCAGTCTTGAGAGCTCGTCGGATAACTCTTTAGGCATCACCTTTAGGTTTCCGAGAATTTCATCTTCCTTTTCTCGGAGCTTAGCTATTTTAATTCTGGATTTTTCTGGAACAGCTACGACGAAAAACCAGTTTTTCGGCAACGCGCTTTGGAATATGAGCGGAGGGACCATCTTTTCTCTTTGGTCAACTTTGAAGCCGCCTTCGATTATGAATCCGCCTGTCTTGAATGCGTACACGCCTAAGGCAGTTATTGTTCCCCTGCCCATAATTAGAGCCACATCTTCAACGCTCAAATTCAATTCGTACAGCTTGGATAATCCAACGCCTATCGAGAGCGCTAACGTAGTGTGAAAACCTAAGCCGACAAACTTTGGAATCTTTCTCTTAATCCGAACTTCTGCGCCTTCTATACGCATTTTTTCCACAAAGCGTTTCGCAAATTTGTATGCATCTTTATCTTCAGCTTTGATTCCCTTAGCTTTGGCAACTTCAACTTCGAGCGGAAAATCAATGGCGAAACCTACAGTTCCATAGAGTCTACCTAAATCGCCAGTTAAATCAAAATTACCTGTGTGCAAATGCGCCGGAGCGCTTATCGCCAATTTCTCCAATTAAACCACCAAGCAATTTTTGAAGACGCAATTAATTAAGTCGAAACTAATAAACCTATTAGATTAGCAAAAGTTATCTTGCACAATCAAAAATGCAACTTATTAATGGGCGGCACACATAACAAATATCTGGGCGCACTAAAATAAAACAAATCCGAAAATCATAAAGTAAAGAATAATAAGCCACAACAACATTGCGGTCACTTGGATACGGGTAAAATGGTGGAAACTGGAAAATTGAGGGCCAAGACGCAGGATGATAAAGGGGTCTTGACTATCGATGTTCAAAATCAAAAGCCCGAAAACGAGATTGAGCTAGAAAAAGTTGGCATTGAAGGTCTAAGAAAACTAGTTTCCTTGAAGAGATCTAAAGCTACCTATAATGTTATTGTCACCATAAACAGCTACATTACCTTGCCAGCTAATCTTCGCGGCGTTCATATGAGCCGTTTTGTTGAATCAGTTAAGGCGACACCCACCACAGCTTCGTCAATAGAAGATTTAGCTGAACTGATTTCAAAACAAGCATTAGAAAAACATGGATTTGATTGTCAGACTGAAGTCTTTGGGGAACTTCCTTACGAAAGGACAAGGCCAAGTGGAGAAAAAGAAAGCTCAATTGCTCAAATGTTCGCAAAATTTTCTACTAAGACAAAAAGGAAAACTGCAGGCATCCAAATCAATGGAGCCTTAGCTTGCCCATGCTCAAAAGAAATGTGCAACGGCCTAACTCATAACCAAAGAGGCAGCCTCAGCGTCGAAATAGACTCAAACCAAAAAATCCAACTGCTAGACGTAATCGAGATTTGCAGTCAGAGTTTTAGTTCACCTATATTTTCATTATTAAAAAGGTCTGAAGGAAAGAAAGTGGTGGAAAAAATGCATGAAAACGCCAGATTTGTGGAAGATGTGACGAGAAAGTGCGTGCAGCTGTTAAAAGAAAAGTATCCCGATAGGTATTGTAAAGTTAAATGCGTGAGCATAGAGTCCATTCACGATCATAACGTTTTTTCAGAATGGCGAGGAGTGTTATAACCGAGGTTTACAGCATGTATCGACTGAGAGTTGAAACAAGTTTTGATGCAGCCCACAATATTCTCGCTTCCAATGGCAAATGTGAAAGGCTACATGGGCACACGTGGAAAATAGAACTCTTCGTTATAGGCGAAAAAATAGAATCCACCGGCATGGTTGTAGACTTTAACGTTCTAAAGTCAAACCTGCAAGAATTAGCGGAAAAACTTGACCATACATACCTAAATGAGCTAACAGAAATCGGCAACCCAACATCTGAAAATATTTCAAAATACGCTTTTGATTACCTTAAGAAAGTATTACCCAACTGCGTAAAACTCGAAAAAGTGAGAGTCTGGGAAAGCCCAAAAAGTTGGTGTGAATACTCAGGGTAAGCCCAAATAAAAAGAGTTTTAGACGATATTGAGTTTTCAGAAAACTGTTCATCGCTTCTATGAGCCGGGACTGCAAAAAAGCAAGAAGGAGCAAACAAAAAAACAATCATTTTCTGCACGTACGCACTCGCCAAAGGCAGCACATTCACAATTCTAGAGCAGAAACTCTCCAAAAAGGCTGCACGAATCTGTTATCGGTGTCCAAAAGAGGAGTGAAACCCAACAAAACTGACTTTTCGGTTGCGCTGAGCGAAATAAACAAATGCATGGAAAACTCAGCCGGACCATCTGGCACATAATTCACCCCATTGCGCTAAGCAAAAGCTGGCGTGACAAGGCTTAAATTTTGTGCAAACTAAACTTCACTTAAGTAACTCAACATTAAGTTTTCACTCCGCACTATTCTGTTAAGAATGGTGCATTTGTGATAGCTAAAGATTACGAGAGAGGCAAAGATTTAGACAAAGCGAATTTAAAGGAGCAATAATTCTTTATCTTTTGGAGATCCAAAATGGAAAGAATTTTTTCTGCAGAAAAAGGAAAAATGAATCTTATTTTGCTCGGAAAAGCGTGTTATAGAGAAATATCTCCAAAGCCAACAATAATATAGACATTTTTGGAGACTTTGAATGGTTGGAAAAATATCCAAAACTGATGTTGCATTTATTCAGCAATTACCCGTGTGCAGATTAGCTACAGTAAACGAGGATTGTGAACCTGTGGTGAGGCCTGTGTGGCCCGTTTTTGACGGCTTGAATATTTACATAGCATCTGACCCTGAAACTCCTAAGTTGGAGCATATAGAAGCAAACCCCCAAGTATCCTTGGTATTTGATGATTATGACAGAAACAACTGGTCAAACGTCAAAGGCGTCCGTGTTCAAGGTGAAGCAACCGTCCTGTTGAATGGCAAAGAATACCGTTATGCACATTCTCTTCTCAAAGAAAAGTATCCCGAGTACCAAACTGAGGAAGGCTGCTGGAAAGAAGGCGACATACCAATAATCAAGATAACGCCCACATCTTTCACGAAATGGGCACAAGGCGAATGGGCAAAATAATCGCTCCATCAAAAACTAATCTCTTTCTCTAAGTAAGCGAGCTATGTCTTCTAAGTTCCCCTCTTTTTAAAAGGGTAGTATAGTATGTAAAAAAGCGGCTATGTGAGATATTTCAGGCAAAGTGGCGACGTCTTCGCAACCTATTATATTTTTTTGATATCAAGACACGCTCATCGGTTGGAATCGGCTAAGGGATATCGGCTCATGGCGGCGAGTATTGCTTCACTGAAAGTTTTTTTGCTGAGGTGCCTAGCAAAATCGGAAGCGGCTATTATACCGACCAACACGTTTTTCTTCGTAACGGGAAGCCGCCTTATTTTGTACTTAACCATTTTCCTCGCAGCATCTTTGATTGAGGATTCCTCTTCGATTGTTATGAGCGGATCTGACATTACCTCAGAGACTTTAGTATCAAGCGGTTTTTTCTGCGCCATCACCCTTCTAACTAAGTCTCTTTCAGTAACTATGCCCTTAGCCACAACACCCTCCATCACTACAAGATCACCCACGTCTTGCTGGTGCATCAGTTTTGCAGCCTCAAGCACAGTTCCCGTAACATCGATTGTAATGACATTCGTTGTCATAAAATCTCTTACAGTTGGCATCACTTTACAAATCTATAAACTATCGTATAAAAGTTTTGTAACGTTTGCTCTGTCTCTAATTTTGGTGCTGTTATCGTTTGGGTAGAACAGCAACAGTTGCGTTGCCATTTTTGATCTGGCTGTTTTGGGCTGCTTTTTTGGAGCAAAGCTTAAACCGTTTGCAGGTTGCGTACCAAAAAGGTCTAAAAAGGTAATTTTAGATTGCTGCTACTCGAAAGGTTAGCCTTTAATTGGTCGTTTCAGATGAGGCCGACGTTTACAATCTGAAGCGGTGGAGAGTCCATGACTAAGGTAGTCCATAACCCTAACTCACTGTCAAAAAAATATTTAGACACAGAGTCGTGTCGCTTCAATTCTGGACCTGGGGGTCCAAATATGTTATACCTTATTTCCCATACAGGAAATGACATAGAAAACACATAGAAAAGTACAATATTTACCTTGACCAGTGGAAAATTGAAAAGACAATACATGTTGCTGGTGAAATAAGTGCATGAATTACATGCTTTTGTACGTTTTCGTCGAGGCGCCTCTCATTGATGATGTTGCTCAAGCCTTTTCCAAAATAGACGCAGTGGAGGAACTCTGCGAGGTAACAGGTGAATTTGACATCCAGCCACAAAGAAAATACCGAGATCCACATCAACATTGAACCAACAATCCTTGAAGCATCCGGAGACGACTTTACAGTCAAAGTCTCAGAAAACTCTGAAGAAATAAAAAGCCTCTTGGAAGTAGGATTCGAATACGTCTGCCAAAAAGATACGTTAATATTCCTGAGGAAACGAAAATGATAGCCGTTAGAACATCGCCAGTGGGCGAAGTGTTCCAAAAAGCGGCCGAGGTGAGGTAGCTTGGTAGCCTAGAGGCCTGTGGAGCCTTTTGCCAGGGTTCAAATCCCTGCCTCGGCCCTCCTCAAATTTGATCCGCACAAGTGCAGGGGTCGCCGAGCATGGTCAAAGGCGTAGAACTGCTCTCCACAAGAGGGCGGTACGGTAGCTTCAGGAGCCTATCCTGCAGAGGTTCGTGGGTTCAAATCCCACCCCCTGCACCAATATAAATAAAACGTATGGGGATCCAACGGGCGATGATTTCTTGTTTTGCACGCTTTAGCTCAAGTGTCCTTAATCTCTTATGGCATGCAAACTCAACAACGTATTCCCTATCTTTTTTCTCCGCTACTACCGTCTTCTTGAACAAAAACTAGATCATGCTCTTTTAGCTTCATCTCCTACCAGAGTTTGATGTACGGAATAGTATAGATGGCTTCAACATTCGCTTGAGGAACCAAGCATGCTCTGATCTTGGAGAAGCTTGAAAATCTCTCAAAGCATTCGGGAATCTTCCCGTTTGGCGCATTAATTTGTCGATTTGTTCTTAGCAAGTTATATTTGGTGCGCTTGTTTTACATAAGGTGTTGATAAGAGCGGTAAGAACCGTCGACGAGTGAGGTCTCTTGGAAGAAAAAACCAATGTTTTAGTCGTCGGAGCGGGCGCAATCGGTTTAAGCGTAGCAGGCTGGATTTTTCCTCATAATGAAAACTTGAATCTTCTAGCACGAGGAGAAAGCGTTGCTGAGATTAGAAACCATGGGGTACGACTTTGTCAGATAGGTCAAGAAACCACAACTTTTCAAATACCTGTGAAAGTAATTGAATTATTAGACGAGATTCCTCCCCCAGACATTATAGTAATTACCGTGAAAAACTATGATCTTGACCGAACGGCACAAACACTCCGGCACCAACTTGGAAATTGTCAGCCAATCGTTGTGAGCCTTCAAAATGGCGTGGAGAACCAGCGGATACTGCCTAAGTATTTTTCCAGAGCAACATTTGGCGTTATTTGTTACAACGCATGGCGTGAGGGTGTTGGGAAAGCAACGTATGTAAAACGAGGATCCGTAATTATTGGGGCTCTGAGAAATGATCTGCGATCTGATCTTCAAAGAGCTGCAAGCGTCTTCAATCCTGGCTTAGAATGTTTTGTAACTGATCGTTTGCAGGATGCAGTTCACTGCAAACTGGCAATCAATCTCATAAACGCCTTGATGGCGTTAGTGGGATTTCGAAAACGGTCCATTGAGTCTGAAAAGATTCTTGTGCACATGACAACTAGATTGCTGGAGGAAGGAATTAACGTGCTACAAGCGTCAGGTTTTAAGGAGCACTATCTCGGTAGTCTGCCTTCTTGGAGCGATATCCGAATAGCTGTTAATATCCCAGAATCGCCTGTAAATCCCCTTCACGACTTCATCGTTAATAGAATCGGACCGACTAGCATGACTCAAGACGTATTTAGCGGAAAGACAACCACAGAACTGGAATCATTGAACGGATATATGCTTGAGTTAGCCCGCCGAGTAGGCGTTCTGATGCCTATTAATCAAGCTATCTATGAGATCGCTAAGGAACGTTTCTGCTCCGGCTTCAGACCTATCGAAGAAAGTGACCTTTGGGAAATGATAAACAATAGAATTCTCGACTGGTCGTACGCCCTGGACCGAGAGCAGACACGAAAAAGGCCATAATTACCCGAAAAACCGCAAAGAAAGAAACCAAGAGGGGAGAGTCCATTGATTGACAATTATTGCGGCTTTGGTCATAATTGCAGGTGCAGTTGTTCTCTTTAAGATGCAAAAATGGAAAAACATGCCTTGTTATCCTACTTTTTCCTTCAAAGTCACTATTCCTTGTATGCTCTAAGGACATAAAAAAAAGAGGGAAGAGCGGGTGACATCTCCACCTAGGCAGGGGTCCAAATCTATCAGAGCTCAAATTAGTACTGGGGGTTATACAAAACCCGCTATACTCAAAAATAGTCAATCAAGCGTTCGTTCCGCCCAAAAAACTGAGTTTTTTGCGCACTGGTTGAAACCTCTCTAATAACTTTAAATCTCTATCAACTTCAGCCAATTACCCAATTCTTCGGTGGTGAAGTTGCTACGATCTGCTTTCATATATTTGATTAATATTCAATTCGTCTCTTATTTATCATTTATAGATCCGCGCTGAATTATGTGATTTTGAAGTAGACGCGTTTGTTGTTTTTTCCTTTGTTTTCAGCTTTGATCAGTTCGATCCTACCCACTTCTCTTAGACTGTGCACATGCGTACCTCCATCGGCTTGTCTATCTACGCCTACTATTTCTACGATGCGAAGTACAGGTATATTAGGTGGCAGGGCTTCCGCCATCTTAACTATACCCGGGATTTTCATCGTTTCCTCTTTCGGCAACTCATACCATTTTACAGGAATATCCTTACTGAAGAGCTCATTTGCCTTAGCTACGTATTGGTCTAAAATTTCCTTGTCGAAGTTTTCGAAGTTGAAATCAAAACGGATATAGTCTTCCTCAAGCTGATTGCCAGTGACGAGAGCTCCAGTTCCCACACATAAAAGTGAAGCAAACAAGTGTGCTGCCGTATGGCTCCGCATAAGCTTGTACCTTCGCGCCCAGTCCAGGGTGCAGTGAACTCTATCTCCTTCTTTAAGACCTGCTCTATCCACTTCATGAGAAATTTCTCCTGAAAATTTTCCCACATAAACCAAATTGTAAGTTTCATTGTCTTTGACGATTTTTCCAGTATCCCATGGTTGACCTCCTCCTTTAGGATAAAAAATGGTCTGGTCAAGCACTACGTATTTTTGGTCCTTAACGGAAACCACAACAGCGTTGCACTCTTTGAGATAACTGTCGTCTAAGAACAACATTTTTGTCAACAAGAAGGCTGCCTCACTTCTACAGATATCTAATCTGTTTAGGTTTAGAAGGATATATTTGATCATTTTGCCTAAAACTTATTGCCTAATAGACCTCGAAGCAACAAAAAAGGAGGGAATTTCGGTAGAAATTACGTTCAGGGAACGGTATCTTCCTATGTTACTAACATTCTAGGTCCTTAGATAGCCTCGGTAAAAAAGGAAAATGGGATTGAAACTTCAAAGCAACATTCATCATCAAAACCCTTAAGAAAAAAAGTTCATATAAAATCATAACAAGGGAAAAAATTCATGCGGACGTCAGGCTGGAGAGGAAAGCAGGCAAAAGCCGTTTTTCTCACTGTCTTAGCCGGTGTTTTGTGGGGGACCTCTTTCCCCGCCATAAAAATCGGTTTGAACTACGTTAACTCGTACGTATTTGTTTTCTTAAGATTTCTTTTAGCATCAGTGCTGATGTTCTTGATATTGCTTTCCACTAAGAAGCTCACTTATCCAATAAAACAGAAGAAACTAATTTTCTTCCTAGGTGTTATCAATGGAGTTGCGTACCTATTGCAATACATCGGTATGAACTCTACTTCAGCAGCAAAGGCAGCGCTTTTCGTAAACTTAAGCGCTGTCTGGGTGGCATTACTAAGCCCAAAGCTGCATGGGGAAACACTGGGAAGAAGAAAAATATTGAGTGTTTTAG
>Ga0187864_10003266_pt1 | contig 13385 bp, 12 predicted proteins | sample June2016WEW_11_4_FD_132985 | JGI IMG/M metagenome (GOLD analysis project Ga0187864, IMG submission 132985) | Peatland microbial communities from SPRUCE experiment site at the Marcell Experimental Forest, Minnesota, USA - June2016WEW_11_40 | ecosystem: Environmental > Terrestrial > Soil >... | reverse complement strand
GTACGCCAAGATCGAGAAGAAGTAGCGCGGAACACGGGCAATAGAGTTATTCGCGAGAAAAGCCTCCGTGCAGGCGGAGGCTTTCTTCTGCCTTTTTGCGCCTGCTAGATCGGATTCCAGAGATGCTGTACCCCAAGAGATGTACGTCATTCCGAGCGAGCGACGCCTTGCCTAGAGAGTATTTAAGCTGTGCTGCCGCAATGCGCTCACGAGCTGTGTGACAAATAGCACATCGCTCTCCCGGTCGCGAGTCGAGGAATCTTTTGTGTTGCTTTGCCGCGGGAAGACAGCGGGAAAACACAAGATCCCTCCACTCTGCTTCGCTTCGGTCGGGATGACGCCTCCCTGAAACATCGGGGTATACCAACTGTGGAATTGTTCTAGTCGCGGGCAGTCCAACGCGCAACGGCGCAGCGGGATATATCTTCCGCGAATCCGGTCTAGAATAGAGCTGCGGTGCACAAGTTCTACGACAACCCGGCAGAGCGCACAGCCTCGACAGAGGCGAGGGTCGCGGCGCGCCTCGAAATCGGCGGCGTGGCCATCGCTCCGGCCACTGTGCTGGCTCCCATGGCGGGCGTTACCGACACGGTTTTCCGGCGCTTCATTCGCGAGATGGGAGGCTGCGGCCTGATCATGACCGAGTTCACCTCGGCCGAGGGCGTTCTGCGCGGCAAGGATCGCAAGGCGAAGCGCTATCTCCACTTCTACAACGACGAGCACCCGATTTCGGCGCAACTGTTCGGCAGCAACCCGGAATCGCTGGCCGAGGCCGCGCGCATGATCGAGGGCCTTGGCTTCGACCTGGTCGACTTGAACCTTGGCTGCCCGGCAAAGAAGGTCGTCAAGTGCAATGGGGGCTCGGGATTGCTGCGCGACCTGCCGCTGCTCGAGCGCATCTTCCGCTTGGTTCGCGCGGCCGTGAAGATTCCGTTCACCGTGAAGTTCCGCGCCGGCTGGAACGAAAATGAGCTGGTCTATCCGCAACTGGCGCGGCTGGCCGAAGAGTGTGGACTGAACGCCATCGCCATGCACGCCCGCACTCGTGAGCAGGGCTACAGCGGCCAGGCGCAGTGGCATTGGATCGCCGAGTTAAAGCAACTGGTGCGGATTCCCGTAATCGGCAACGGCGACATCCGCTCACCGGAGGACGCAGCGACAATGGTCGCGGAAACCGGTTGCGACGCGGTGATGATCGGGCGTTCGGCGGCGTCGAACCCCTGGATCTTCCGGCAGATTGCGGAGTACACGGAGCGCGGCTGCTATGAGACGGCGACCGAGGCCGATCGCTTCCACATGATCCATCGATACTTCGAGATGTTGATCGAAGAGGAATATCGTGACGCTCCAGGGAAAATGAAGCAATTCGCGTCCTGGTTTACGCACGGCGTCCGCAACGGCGCGCAGTTGCGCAAGGCGATCTACCACGCGCAAGACGAGCGGCAGATCCTGGAAGAGGTGGAGCGGTTTTTCGGGCGCCTGCCGAGCGCCGCCGATTCTAGTGTGCCGCTGGCGACATCGGCCACCGCCACCTGCGGTGGATAATTCTCGAGTCTTTCTAGGCACGCCGGGGTCCCCGACGCGCGCCGTGGTTGCGAGTGGCGGGGTGGAAGCCCTTCCATCGCGGTTCTCAGCCGCTGGCTGCCAGTGCGCGGTACTGCTGGTCCGCATTGGGTGAGAGCAGCACCCAGATGGTGTAGATGGCAAGCGCCGTTCCAAACGGAAGTTCAAATAGAGACAGGAATGCAAGGAAGAGCGCCAGCGCTCGCGCCCATGCGGCTCGCTTTAGAAGTCCAATGCCGGCCGCGACACCGAGCACACCCTTGCCCGAGATCAGCAGCGCGGTGGCGATCAACGGGCGCACAAAGAGCGGGGCTGCGTGAGAGCCATGCTGGAGAGCCACCAGAAAAGCACTGGCAGCGGCAAATAGGAAGAGGCCGGCTAACACCTGCAGGCCCGAGAAAACCAGCCAGAAAATACCCAAGACATGGATATGCTGCCGCACGCGTCCGCCGGGAGTGGCGCGGGCTGCGGCGAATGGGTCGGGCGCAACCGGTTTGCCGCAGGTGGAACAGAACCGCTGCGCGGGCTGTAGTTCGGTGCCACACGCCTCGCAGAACATGGGTCGCCTCCTCTGGAATGTGGGCAGTATAGCGCAGGCATGACCGCGGGGTGTCAGGGTCGGGATACAAGCGGCGGGGCGACCCAGGAACTGATCGCGGGCTCGAAGGTATAGTGGTTGTTTTCATCCTGCCTTAGATAGGCCCAGGGCACCCGTAGATCGTGCGCAAAGGCCACCAGCCAATTCTCAGCAATAGCATTGCTGTAAAGCCGTAGGCGGCTTTCGATCGACTTCACGGGATCGAGATCGTAGGCCATGATCCAGGTTGGCGGCAGATGATACGTGCTGGGCACGATATCGCTCACAAAGCAGGCGGTTTTTCCGTGACTGCGAAGCAGTACGGCCTGGATATCGCGCGTGTGTCCGGGATACAGGCGCACCGAGACGCCGGGAAACAGTTCGCAGTCGCCGTCCAGCAGGCGCATGCGCCCCGATTCGAGCAGCGGTTCGTAGTTGTCGGGCCGGTAGCTGACGCGATCGCGCTGCAGTTGGAGGCGCCCATGCTCGACTTCGCCGCGCTGGACGTAATAGGTGGCACGCGGGAACGTCGGCACCAGGCGACTGCCCTGGTAAGAGGTGTTCCAGCCGCAATGGTCGAAGTGCAAATGAGTGTTGATGACCACGTCGATATCGTCGGCGGCCAAGCCGAGATTGGCGAGATTCTGGAGCAGGCAAGGGCGTGTTTGGTAGAGATCGCTGATCTGTTGGGGCAGCTTGGGGCCGGCGCCGCTTTCAATCAAAATAGTGCGATCATCGCTGCGGACAACGAGCGAGTTAAGCGCGAAGGGAAGCAGATTGTCCTGGTCTGGCGGATACTTCCTTTGCCAGATTACCTTGGGTACGACTCCGAAGACGGCTCCGCCATCGAGTAGAAAAGTCCCGTCAGTGACATGCATCAATTCGAAATCGCCGAGGGTGGTCTTAAGCAAGTAGCATCTCCACGGGCTTGCCCGGAAGATCGGGCGGATGATCAAGGGCGAAGCGCCGACTGCGAACGCCGCGTCCTTACCTAGACCGGATTCGCGATAGGTATACCCGCCGGGCAGCCGGGCTTCTGAGCCCGGCGGTGATTGGGGGGTACACCGACTCTGCAAGCGCGTTAGATGCCAGGCGAGAGTGGAGCGATGCGGAACGGGAGTCGGGATATAAATCTATATATGTAGATAAATTAAGTAGAGACTATCAAATTAGCTCTCTCGCCCCAGCACTTCCACGACCCGGTCAAAGTCTTCCAGCGATTTGTATTCGATGACAATCCTTCCCTTCCCTTTGTTGTCGGTAATCTGCACGCGAACTCCAAGTGCCCGCTGTAGTTGACGCTCCGCCTCCCGCACATTGGGATCGATCTGACGCTCAGCTTTTTCCCGCTTGGGTTCCGGATGCACCAGGCGATGCACAGTGCCTTCGACTTGGCGGACGGACATGGAGAGCGCCACGGCACGGTTGGCGAGCTTAAGAACGGCTTCAGGCGAGTCCAAACTCATAAGAGCCTTGGCGTGGCCGAAGCTGAGTTTGTTCTCTTCGACCAGGGCTTGCACTTCGGATGGCAGTTTGAGCAGGCGGAGAAAGTTGGCAACGCTGGAGCGTTCTTTGCCGGTACGCTGTGCCATTTGCTCCTGGGTGAGACCAAATTCGCGGCCGAGACGCTCGTAGGCTCGCGCCTGCTCCACACAATTTAGATCCTCGCGCTGCAAGTTCTCGACAATCGTCATCTCCATCGCCTGCTCGTTGGAGACCTGCTTGACGATGGCTGGCACGGTCGTTTTGCCGGCACGTTGAGAGGCAAGCCAGCGGCGTTCGCCGGCAATGAGCTGAAAACGTCCGCCGAGCTGCGGCCGGACGAGAACTGGCTGGACAACGCCGGAGGCTTTAATGGACTCGGCCAGCTCGGCCAGCGCGGTCTCATCGAAACGGCTTCTGGTCTGGTAGGGGTTGCGGTCGATCTGCTCGACCGAAAGCTGGTGAATCATTTCGCCGGAAGCGGGGTGGGCGGCGGTGGCGGCGCGGGCCGCCGGAATCAGCGTGTCGAGACCGCGGCCAAGAACCTTTCGTTTGTCATTCATTGCAAAAACCTCAGAGGTCATAAGTTCAGTGATTCGCCTCGCGGCTAATGGCCAGATTGGGCGCCTCTGACCGGGGTGGCGAGGCCGCTCGGGCTTGCCGATCCATTAGTTCCTTGGCCAACCGTATGTAACTCTCGGCTCCCCGTGAACGCGGGTCGTAGGAGATGACAGGGCGGCCATGACTGGGGGCCTCGGCCAGGCGGATATTCCTGGGGATCGAGGTTTCGAACAGCAGCTCGCCAAAATGGGTTTTTAATTCGGCGGCAACATTCTGGGCGAGATTGGTGCGCTCGTCGAACATGGTGAGCACGACGCCCTCGACCGCGAGCCTGGGATTGAAATTCTGGCGGACACGTTCGATGGTGTCGAGCAACTCGCTAATGCCTTCCAAGGCAAAGTATTCGGCCTGCATGGGAACCAGAACGGAATCGGCGGCCACCAAAGCATTGAGGGTGAGCAGGTCGAGCGCCGGCGGACAGTCGAGCACGATGTACTGGAAGCGCGGGAGAAGGGGCTCGATGGCGTTGCGCAGGCGGTATTCGCGATGCTCTGCACTCACCAGCTCGATATTGGCGCCGATCAGGTTCTTAGTGGATGGAATCACCCAGAGGTTTTCGATGGCGGTGAGCTGCAGGGTCTGCTCGGCCGGAATCTCATCCACCAGCACGTCGTAAGTACTGAGGCGGGATGGATCTTTTGGAAAGCCAATTCCGCTGGAGCTGTTGGACTGCGGATCGCAGTCGATGAGCAGGGTAGGCACTTCGGCAGCGGCGAAGGAAGCGGCAAGGTTGATGGCGGTCGTCGTCTTGCCGACGCCTCCCTTTTGGTTGGCGATGGCGATCACCCGGGCCATGCAGTTAGTCCTTTCGGGTTCGAGACACCTGCACATTGCGGTAGACGACACGAACGGGAAGCGAATGGCAGATGATGCTTCGGCTTCGAGAGTAACGGAGGCGGAGACGGGCTTCAACGGTGATCTGCTGTGGGCGACTGTGGATTCAGTGGATAACGCGGGAGAATCCGCTTTTTTTGAGCTGAAGAGGATGAGCGCACGCCGAGTCCGGGTCTGCTATGGGTGGACTCGGTGTGCCCGACGGTCGACTGCGGCGACAGCGGCTCGGCCAGAGATGTTCCACGTGGAACGGCGGATGCAGGCCGACCCTCGCGAAGGTAGGCGGGACATGTGGCGAGGTCGACCGTAGGTGTATCCCCATGAAGCCCGGCTTCGGCGGTAAACCTATTCTGAACCCACCAAGGTGGGATAAAGGTCCGTGTCCTTAACGACTTACGGACAATGTTCCACGTGGAACACCAACTGGCTGGCCGACCGAAATCATGCTTGCCAGATTGCCAACACCCGCGACTTCGACTCAGGAATCGCGACCGACCGCCATCGGCCATGCAAAACAGATGCGGCAGCCGTGAGCTGGCTGGCGCCGATCAATGCGCCCACCCGGCCACCCGGTGCCACCAGCGAAGCGGAAGTGCAAAGAATGCTTTCAAATTTTTCCACCGCCCGGAAGGTAATCAAAGCTGCCCTTTCCTGGAGATGCTCAGCCCGCTCCTGCACGACTTGAACGTCGCTGAGGTGCAGTGTCCGTACCAGTTCCCGCAAAAAGATTGCTTTCTTTCCGTGCGACTCCACCAGCGTCAACCGTATGGACGGAGCAAAGATCTTGAATACGACCCCTGGAAAGCCAGCCCCCGAGCCAAGGTCGATCACGCTATCCGCCGCTTCGGGAGCCAGCAGGTGGCGGGCGGCGAACAGCGATTCGCCAAAATGACGCCGCACAACCTGATCAGGCTGACGGATCGCCGTGAGGTTAATCACTCGATTCCACTTCAATATTAAATCTATATATGTGGATATTACACCGAGCTGATCAACCGCTAGCGGGTGCCCATCCAGGTAAGGCAACAGCAGGTCGGAGATTTGTCGCGGCTCCAGCATGAAGATGCAGCATAGCACCGCCGCCTCGGCCTGGTTCACCAAGTAAGCGCGCAATACCGGTTCCGGGGCACCTGCGTTTGGCTGGTCAGCTTCGCTGAAAAGCTCTCTCGAACAGAAAACCGCAGGCCTGCCGGCGGTCGCCTGCAAGACTACATTCCGGGGTGGCTTTCCGCGTCCGCATTGGGTACCAACCGCAAATAAATCGCGTTGGGAACGCGGGTTTGCCAGTGGCCGCTGATGCGAGCGTAGCCAACCAGCCCGAGAAAAATCGCGGCGACGCATGCGGCCATGGCCCACGGAGTGATTGTCCCCTTCCGGCCCAAAAGGCGCGGCCTCGGTGAGTACCGTGCGCCCTTCAAAACCGAGAGCTGCAGCGCGCCCTGAGCCGGACACACCGCGACGCACTCCATGCAGGCCGTGCATTCGGCCGAGCGAATCTCGACGAGCCGGTCCACGGGAAGCCAGGCGGGGCAGGCTTTCGCGCACTTGCCGCAATCGATGCAAGGCTCGGGCTCCCGCCGAATGCGTGTCGGGCTGAACAGCGCAGCCAGACCCACCAGCGCGCCGTAGGGACACAAGTAGCGGCACCAGAAGTTTTGCACCACGAGCGAGAAAAGCGTCAGCACGGCGAGCACGATGGCGCCGGTCTGGCCGATGTGGCGGAGAAGTTCAATCTTCACATCGGCGATGATTCCGTAGGGGCCGGAGAGGAAGCCGGCGAGCGCTTCGACGGACATTCTGCCGATAACCCAGACGAAGAGCGCCAGCAGCAGGTACTTCAAGCCGCGCAGCGGAATGTCGAGCCAGCGAGACAACTGAAAATTGCGGCGCTGAATTTTGCGGCCAAGTTTCCAGAGGTATTCCGAGAGCGTGCCGACCGGGCACAGCCATGAGCAAAACGCTTTATGGAACAGCAGCGAAACGCCGAGAAACGCCAGCAGCAGAAACATTCCAGCCGGATGCACGCGCGGCACACTGCCGGTAAGCAGTGCGAGTTTCAGGTTCATGAGCGCATCGATGGGCAGCCAGCCGTCAACCCCGGCGGGCCGCTCAACGTACTTCGTCACTCCGCCGCTCTCGAAGAAGCGAACCCAGGCGTAGAACTCGATGCCGACCCAGAGATTAAGCGCCAAAAACGCGAATTGCACGATGCGGCGGACCAGTTGCGAGCGATCTTCCTCCCGCCTGCGCACGAGCTTCTTTTTGGGAACGGAGGAACGAACCTGCTGCGGAACGGGCTTGATTACTTGAACGAAATCACTTGTGGAAATACCGCGAGTTGCCATACCAGTTCCGAGGCTACCGGAGCCGGTTGGCTGGGCCAATGACTTTGGTCACAACTGGCGGGAAAGACGTAGACTGCAAACTTCAATTCGTGAGCTGCTTTGGGGTTCTCGGCAGTGGCTGAAGCTGACGCTTTCGCCCAAGGAACCCAAGGAAACAGTACGGCGATTGCCTCTTTCAGAATCTCCACTTCTTATTGAATTTTTCTAAGCTCGCCCAGAATTTGCCAAGCCTCTGCGGTTTCGTATGACTCTGCGTTGGTGAGGTCTTGTGCCTTGCAATAAGTGCCCTCCAGCCGCAGTACCCAAAATACGTTCGGCTCCTCTGGAAGCCTCTGTTTAAGAACTACTCCGTACCAATCTTCGGTTTTGTGTCTTACCACGTCGCCTGCTTTCAGTGGCAGCCCTTGATACGCCATATTTGGACCTCCATTTGGCCGTCGTGATTTAATCACAGAATTGGAGGGCTAGCCACATGGATCAAGATAAGCAGAAAAAATTGAAGGCGCTTTTACGCGAGCTTGAAAGCGACGAATTATCTGTGGATCTCACACTTCGTTCCATGCCTGTCTCTAACCTTAATCGAGACGATACGAAAGTCAGATTAGCCAATCTGAGGAAATGGATCGCGACTCTAAAGGATGTACTTGGTGAGCCCGCCTGATTGATGGGCGCGGCGACGGTCCTGGATTTCTATATAGACATTGATCAATGAAACCGCTGCGGGCGTCACTCCGGGAATGCGGCTGGCCTGTCCCAGGGTGCGCGGTAGAACCCGAGTGAGCAGTTCTTTCATCTCGCGCGAGAGGCCGCTGACCGAGGTGTAATCGAACCACTCCGGAATACGTCTTTCTTCCGCCTTCTTCAGGCGCTCAATCGCTTTCTCCTGCTGTTGCAGATAACCGGCGTACTTGATTTCGGTTTCGATCGACTTGAGTTCGTTGCGCACGGCAGGCGGAAAATGGAGCGGCGCGTCACCTGGCGACGGCGCTTTCTGGGCACGGGACGAAACAGCAGATCCTTCGCTGCCGCTCAGGATGACACCTTGGATCTTGCCGACACCTGGAGGTGTACGCTGCGCCGGCAACGGTGACTCATCTTCAGCGGCTCTCGCGTGCAGTGCCGGGGATGGCGAGCCATTGCGTTCGAAGAATTGCGGATAAAGTTTGACCAGCGCCGGCGTCAGCTCGTCGATGGAAATTTCCGGACGGCGCAAAAGTTGAGCATAGCTCAGGCCCGAGACGTTTCCCGCTTTCTCCAACACGCCTGCGGGAAGCTGCCCGTCGACGCGCGAGTTTTCCAGCAGCCTGCGGAGGCATTCAAGTCGCGCCTGCTTGGCGAGAAAATCCTGCCACGCGCCGTCCCCGATCAAGCCAACGCGGCGGCCATAAGGCGTGAGGCGGGTGTCGGCGTTGTCGATGCGCAGGTGCAGGCGAAACTCGGCGCGCGAGGTGAACATGCGGTAAGGCTCGTTGGTTCCCTTGCTGATCAGGTCGTCGATGAGAATCGCCGTGTAGGCCTCTGTGCGGTCGAGCGTAAGCGGCGGCTCGCACTTGGTCTTGAGCGCGGCATTGATGCCGGCCATGATGCCCTGGCAGGCGGCCTCTTCGTATCCGCTGGTGCCGTTGATCTGGCCGGCAAGAAACAGGCGCGCGATCTTTTTCGTCTCCAGAGTGCGTTGCAGTTCCGTGGGGTCAATCGCGTCGTATTCAATGGCGTAGCCGGGACGCAGCATCTCCGCCTTCTCGAGGCCGGGAATGGAGGCGATGATCGCCAACTGCACGTCGACGGGCAAGGACGTGCTCATGCCATTGACGTAAATCTCGTGCGTCCGCAGGCCCTCCGGTTCCAGATAAAGCTGATGCGTTTCCTTGTCCGGGAATTTGACGATCTTGTCCTCGATCGAGGGACAATAGCGCGGGCCGATGCCGTGGATTTGGCCGCTATACATCGGCGAGCGGTGCACGTTATCACGGATGATGCGGTGAGTCTCCGCCGTGGTGTAAGCGATGTAGCACGGCACCTGCCGCTGCGTGATCTTCCGAGTGCGAAAGCTGAACGGAGTGGGGTCTCGGTCGCCCGGCTGCGCGGCGAAGCGCGACCAATCGATGGTGCGGCCGTCCAGGCGCGGGGGCGTGCCGGTTTTGAGGCGGCAGCCGCGAAGCCCAAGCGACTTAATGAACTCGCCGAGCAGCACGGAGGCCGGCTCGCCGCTGCGTCCGGCGGGATAGGTCTGCTCGCCGCAGTGGATGAGCCCGTTGAGAAATGTCCCGGTGGTGACGATCACGGCCGAGGCGGCAACCGTACGCCCATCGCGCAGGCGGATGCCACGGCAAACGCGCGTGCGGTTGGGGCCTTCGCTGCGCTCGGCATCGCCGGGGGCAAGCTCCTCGATGAGCAACTCGGCAACTTCAGCCTGCTTAACCTGGAGATTGAACTGGCTCTCCAGAACCTCGCGCATCTTGAGCCGGTACTGCTGCTTGTCGCATTGCGCGCGCGGAGACCACACGGCAGGACCGCGCGAGGTGTTGAGCAAACGGAATTGAATGCCAACGGCGTCGGTGACCTCGCCCATAATGCCGCCCAGGGCATCGACTTCGCGCACCAGGTGTCCCTTGGCAATGCCGCCGACAGCCGGATTGCAGGACATTTGCGCTATCAGGTCCACGTTGAGCGTGAACAGCGCGGTGCGAAGCCCCATGCGCGCGGACGCCATCGCGGCCTCGCAGCCGGCGTGGCCGGCGCCGACAACTACTACATCGTATTGCTCGGTGTATTGCAGACAGCTACCCTGCACAGGAGAGAACGATTTTGTTTCCGCCACCGGTCGGCGTGTTCCGAAGTGCCACGGATAACAATATTAGCAGCCCATCGTGGTACTCACCCGAAGCCGCGCGGCTCGCTCTGTGCGCGGCGAACGGCAAGCGCGCGGAAAACGAAAGAGGGCGCCTGGAGAGCACCCTCATCGTCCGATTTGAATTGACCAAGCTGACTGAGCCCCGGTCTGTTACTTGCTGGCGGCGGCTTCGTGGAAATCCTGCCGGATGGAAGCCAGGAACTGTCGCGCTTGCGGCGGAGCCGGAACCTTGCCCGACAAGACGTCACGGAAGCCGGGGTTCCTGCTCCCGTAAAAAGCCCGCATTGCCTTCTCATCGACGTGAACATTGGCCCCGCTCAGGGTAGCGCCGATGAAAGCGCCCTTAGCCTTCGAGTAGGTCAGAATACCGGTGTTCAACTTCCAGTCGGTGTTGGCGCTGCCTTCACGACCCCAAGGACCAGCCGCGATTCCGACATCTGCGCCGATCTTCCAGTTTGCCGACATCAACTTTTCGGCGCCCTCGTCGTTCATGAACAGCATAACGAGATCGACGGCCTCGCCGCCGATCTGCGCTCCCCAGCTACCGCCGCTAAGGGTGAAGAACGCCGGCGCGGTCCATCGGTGATTCACGCGGCAGGTGGCGACGCCGCGTCCATGCTCGGCGCCGAAGATAAACCCGCCTTTTGCCAGGCTGGGAATGATGGCGACGCACTTCGCCCCCGCGAGCACCGTCTGCGGAATGCCGCTGTCGGGCGCATTCGTGAGCCGGTTCAAATCGGTGGCCGCATCATCCATCCGCTTCAGGGCCTTGCTGCTCTCGTCATCGTCGGCTGCCCATCCGCTGATTGCGAAAACCAGCACGACCGCCAGTAAGGCGAGAATCCCTTTTTTCATGTTTTTCATGCAATCCTTCCTTTTGCTTTGCTTGGCACATGCGAAAAAGTTTTGCCTATCGTTTCTCTTTGGTTGGATTGTGATTTCGGCGCGGGGGTTTACAAAGGGGCGGCGTGGCCCTTCAGAACCCGTGCTGCGGGCCAGCCACGCGGATCGATGAGCCCCGGGAGCAGCATGCCTGTAAAGGCTTCAGCCACAGCGTGTTTCACGAGACGCGTGAAATCGGCGATGCGGATTTGCAGGTGACTCCGGAACGGACTTTGGCCCTGAGCAGCTCGCGATCAATTGGTAGCTATAGCGGTATGTTTCCGTGCTTCCGGGGCGGATTTTTATCGCGCTTTGTGTCGAGCATCTCCAGCGCCTGAATGATGCGGCGGCGAGTGTCGCGCGGGCGAATGACCGAGTCGACATAACCGCGTTCAGCCGCAATGTACGGATTGGCAAAGCGCTCGCGAAACTCCTCGACCTTCTCCTGGCGCAACTTTGCCAAAGGCTCTTTCCCCTTCACGCCATCGACGCCATCCTTGGCGGCCCGGTCGAACTCGCGCTTGTACACAATGTTGACCGCGCCCTCCGGGCCCATGACGGCAATTTCCGCCGTTGGCCAGGCATAGTTCACGTCGGCGCGAATATGCTTGGAGGCCATCACGCAATAAGCGCCGCCGTAAGCCTTGCGCGTGATCACCGTGACCTTGGGCACAGTGGCTTCCGCAAAGGCGTAGAGCAGCTTGGCACCGTGCACGATGATGCCGCCGTGCTCCTGCTGCACGCCGGGAAGAAAACCCGGGACGTCGACAAACGTGACCAGCGGAATATTGAAGCAGTCGCAGAAGCGGACGAAGCGCGCGCCCTTAATGGAGGAGTTGATATCAAGCACGCCGGCCAGCACCGAGGGTTGATTGGCGACGATCCCAACCGGGCGTCCGCTCATGCGGGCGAATCCGACGACGATGTTGCGGGCATAGTGCTCATGCACTTCAAAGAAATAACTGTCGTCGACGACGCGGCTGATGACATCCTTGATGTCGTAGGGCTGGTTCGATTCGGCTGGGACGGTTGAATCGAGCTGTTCGTCGGCGCGATCAATGGGGTCCGTGCAAGTTCTGCGAGGGGGCTCTTCGAGGTTGTTGGAAGGCATAAAGCTGAGCAGCTCGCGGACCATCGACAGGCACTCGGCGTCATCGTGCGCCAGAAAATGCGCGACCCCGGAGGTGCTGTTGTGGGTGACAGCTCCGCCTAGTTCGTTCTTCGTTACCTCTTCGTGCGTAACCGCCTTGATGACATCCGGCCCGGTGATGAACATGTAAGCAGTCTTGTCGACCATCAAAACGAAATCGGTGATGGCCGGCGAATAGACAGCCCCACCCGCGCACGGGCCCATGATGGCGGAAATTTGCGGAACGACACCGGAGGAAAGGGTGTTCCGCAGAAAGATATCGGCGTAGCCGGCCAACGAGCGGACGCCTTCCTGGATGCGGGCGCCGCCGGAGTCGTTGAGGCCGATCACCGGCGCACCGACTTTCACCGCCAGGTCCATGATCTTGCAGATTTTGGCCGCATTGGTCTCGGACAGCGAGCCGCCGAAGACGGTGAAGTCCTGCGCGAAGACGAACACCTGCCGGCCCTCTATGCGGCCATATCCGGTGATGAAGCCGTCGCCATAGTAATGCTGTTCATCCATTCCGAAGTCGCTGCTGCGATGGACGACGAACTTGTCCGTTTCCTCGAACGTTCCCTCGTCAAGCAGGAATTCGATTCGCTCGCGGGCGGTCATCTTACCCAGTTTGTGCTCGCGTTCGCGCCGTTCCTCGCCTCCACCAGCTTCGGCAAGTCCATCGCGCCGCTTCAGTTCAGCCAATTTCCGGTCCAAATTCATGCCGCAGATTATATGCTGCATTGACACACAATAGGCAACGGAAGTAGTTGCCGGCTCGGCAGCATTTGCTCTAGCGTTGGCTCCATCGGTCCGCCGCGTGGAAGGCACACGAAAGTAGTTGCGGACCGGCAAAAGAACAGCGCGGCCGGCAGAGGTGGCGGCCGCTCCGGCTGGACGCCGCTTGCGCGCCGGGTACGGGCGAAGGATCGCCCTCCGGCTCCTACCCCAGCGACAGCGAGAAAACCGTCGCTGGGGCCCCGGCTCCTCCACCCCAACATGCGCAACTACGGCGCCTGTTGGGGACCCCGGCTCCTCCACCCCAACATGCGCAACTACGGCGCCTGTTGGGGACCCCGGCTCCTCCACCCCAACATGCGC
>Ga0187864_10003264_pt1 | contig 13387 bp, 8 predicted proteins | sample June2016WEW_11_4_FD_132985 | JGI IMG/M metagenome (GOLD analysis project Ga0187864, IMG submission 132985) | Peatland microbial communities from SPRUCE experiment site at the Marcell Experimental Forest, Minnesota, USA - June2016WEW_11_40 | ecosystem: Environmental > Terrestrial > Soil >... | reverse complement strand
TGCGCGTGATACTATTTGGCAGGGCAACTGCGATCTCTGCGGTCAGCAGTTGCGTAGCAACATTGCTTCGGTTCGTAACACGATTCCGATTCAATACCCATATAAGCAATTGCCCTGCCAAAAGAAGCTTCCTTCAAGTCGCTGTATCGAAAGCGCGCCGTGCAGCAGTGTCTCCCACTCCTCCACCCGATTTCAGACGGCGCGCTTCCAATACAGCCCTAAGACTTCGGGGGAGTCAGGATTTGCACTTCTACCAGAAGGGCGTTAGAACGGACAAGTGACGCCCAATAGACGTGAAGCCGACTTATCATTCCCAATCCATTTTGTACACGCCCAGCACCCATGATGCGCACGGGAGCCCTTAGAGAAATCTTGGTCTGCAGCCGGGATCACTTCGCGGTTGATCCAGGACGGAGAGGTGTTGCCACAGACAGCCCTCCTGGGAACTGTTCCGCCGCTTGAATTGTCCCGGACAGTCCCTCTAGGTGGACTAGCTTGACTTGGTGGTTTCCGGCGCGTAGTATTAGCGCGTTTCGCAGACACTCTAGAAGTGCCGGCGCAGGATGTTGCGATGCGGCGGACACAGAACTTCCTTAGAAGCGCCTTCAGGAAAAGCTGGCTGGCGTCGGCGCGGGCGAAGTGTGCAGTTGACCTGGGCCGCGCTGCCGGGCTCTGGCAGGCAAAACGGCCCGTTAGATGTACGTGACGCCTACAAGGTTCGCTGATGAATTAGCGAACCCTCTTCCGCCCGGATCGAAAGCTCCGAGCTCCGCGGCGGCCGTTGGGTATTTACAGTAAGTGTCTTGGCACGTAATCACTCTTGGAGATGGGGAGGACAATCCTATGCCAGAAGAAAACAAGGCTCTAATTCGACGCCTGGTTGAGGAGGGCTGGAACAAGCGCAATCTGGCCCTCGTGGATGAGCTCTATGCGGACTGCGTGTACCACTCACCCGCAACAGGGGAGATCAAAGGTGAGGCTTTGAAACAATTCTTGGCCTCAATGCTTGCCGCCTTTCCCGACATCCGATTTACGATTGAGGATTTGGTAGCCGAGGGCGACAAGCTGGTGACCCGCTGGAGTTGCACGGGCACCCATCTAGGGGAGCTCGTGGGCCTCGCGCCCACCGGCAAGCAGGTGACATTCAGCGGCATGGCCATCATCCGGATTGTCGACGGCAAGATCGTCGAGCAGTGGGAGGAATCGGACGCCCTGGGCATCCTCCAGCAGCTCGGCGCGGTGCCGCCGCTCGCCAAGGCCGAAGACAAGGCCGCCGCGTGAGCATGAAAGAGGGGTTGCCGCGGCATGCTCTTGATGCCGTGGGTTGTTGGGTGGTTCCGTCGTTAACTAGGCCACGGCACAAAGCCCGTGCCGTGGCTAGCCAACCTGTGCCCGCGGCCACGCCACGGGCGAGCATATATTCCAAGGAGGATCTATGAGACTCAAAATCATCTTCACGCTTCTCATCGTTTTGGCGTTGGCCGCGGTGGCTAGCGCACAGACCAAGATTTCCGCCACGCTGCAGTGCGGCAAACCCGACCAAGTGCAGGCGATCGAGGTTGGAGACCGACCCAACCATTCCTTCGTGATCAGTCAGATGAAGTGCACTTTGACCAAAGCCAGCGAAATTGCGGGGCTTCAAGGCAAGGAGGTCGTCAATACAGTCTTCACTGAAGCCAGCGGCAATCGCTTGCACCACCAGGCGTATAGTGTGGAAAGCATGACTAACGGAGACAAGTTTTACTCCCGTTGCCAGGGCTCAGCCACCATGAAGGAGGGGGTGTTCGAAACAGAAGGTAAATGCAGCTTCGCCGGCGGTACGGGCAAGCTCAAGGGCCTGAAGGGACAGGGCACCTATACGGGTAAGGGTGCCCCTGATGGTACGTCGACAATGGAGACGGAAGGCGAATACGAACTCCCCAAATAAAACAGCCGTGGGGAGGGCGGGGGACATCACGCGGCAACTGATCCTCCCCCTCCCCACGTATTCGCGCCCGCGTCTGGGACGTGCAAGAGGCGGGCGCCTCACCAGTAACATTTAACATGACTCGATACGGCCGACCAGACCCGAAAACGGCGCTATACTATCGGCATTCTACGCAAACACGCCTAAAAGGAGGCCATATGCGCTTAAAGACTCTTTTGTCATTTCTAGTTGTTTTCGCGTTGGCCGCGGTGGCTAACGCGCAAACCAAGGTTTCCGGCACGCTGCATTGCAGCAAAGCGGACCCACAGTACGCGATCGAGGTTGGGGGCCAGCCCGGCCATGCCTTCGTGATCAACCAGGCCAAGTGTACTCCGGTCAAGCCCTTCGGATTTGAGGGGCTCCAAGAGGAGGAGCAAGTGTATACAACCTTCTACGAAGTCAGTGGCAGTCGCTCACACGACCAGCGGTATGGTGTAATCACCATGACTAACGGAGATAAGTGTTACGTCCGTAGCCAGGGCTCAGCCACCGTGAAGAACGGGGTGTTCGAGAACATAGAAGGCAAGTTCAGCTACGCCGGCGGTACGGGCAAGCTTAAGGGCCTGAAGGGAAAGGGTACCTACAAGGGCACGCTCGCCCCAGACGGCACATCAACTTGGGAGCTGGAAGGCGAGTACGAGCTTCCTAAGTAGGGCCGCGTCGGCACAAGAAGGCACTTCAACAGTCAAAACCGACCGGACGATTGCATTCCGAGGCGGTCGGGTGTACGTTATCGGTTGCTCGACAATTGAAAACGGAATTTCCAGTTAGGTGCGAAGCGGAGATTCATCTCCTGCGACGACGTTGACTTGGCTTTGAGCACGGCCTAACGTACCTCGCCAAGGACGGTTTCCCTGCAATGATCGGCGAGACCATCGCGCATTACCGCGTCATTGAGAAGCTCGGTGGCGGCGGGATGGGAATCGTCTACAAAGCCGAGGATACTCGTCTCCACCGTTTCGTCGCCCTCAAGTTCTTGCCTGAGGATGTAGCCCGGGATCCGCAAGCCCTCGCCCGATTCCAGCGCGAGGCGCAGGCCGCCTCTGCGCTCAATCACCCCCATATCTGCACGATCTATGACGTCGGTGAGCAGGACGGGAAAGCCTTCATTGCGATGGAGTTTCTGGAAGGCGCGACGTTGAAGTACCGCATCGGCAGTCGTCCCTTGGAACTGGACACTCTGCTTTCGCTCGGCATCGACATCGCCGACGCTCTCGACGCCGCGCACGCCAAGGGCATCATCCATCGCGACGTCAAGCCAGCGAACATTTTCGTGACCCAGCATGGCCAGGCGAAGGTCCTGGACTTCGGCTTGGCCAAGCTGGCGCCGGAAAAACGGGGGCTGGGGGCTAGGGGCTGGGGGCTGGGGAAAGAAGCCCTGGAAGAGATGCCGACCGCGACTGCCGGAACCGCGGAGGAGCACTTAACCAGCCCGGGTGTGGCCATGGGGACCGTCGCCTACATGTCGCCGGAGCAGGCGCGGGGCGAGGAGACCGACGCCCGCACCGACCTATTCAGCCTCGGCGTCGTGCTCTACGAGATGGCCACCGGCCATCCCGCTTTCTCCGGAACGACTTCCGCTCTCATCTTTGACGCGATCCTCCACAAAGCGCCGGCTTCACTGGTTCTTCTGAATCCCGAATGTCCCGCGGAGCTGGAGCACATCATCAACAAAGCGCTCGACAAAGACCGCGACCTGCGTTACCAGAGCGCCGCCGATTTGCGTAGCGATCTGAAGCGCTTGAAGCGCGACACGGATTCCGGGCGGGCTGTAGCGACGGGTTTACCCCCCCATATCGAACCTGGCGGCATAAAGCCGCCTCTACCTCGCCGACTGGCGATTGCCGTAGCCGCCGCCGTGGTCCTCGCTGGCGCGGTTCTCGCCTACTGGCTGACGCGCCCACTGCCCCCGCCGAGGGTCACAGGTTCTACTCAGCTAACCCATGACGGCTATGAGAAGTTTTGGTTGGGGTTGGTCACAGACGGCGCACGCCTCTTCTTCGGGGAGTATGTGGCGAATCACTGGGTTCTGGCTCAGACCTCCGTGGGAGGCGGCGAACCGGTCCCCATCTCCACTCCATTTGAGAACGCCGCCGCTGCGGATATCTCGCCGGACCGGACTGAGCTTCTGGTGGGGAGCTGGGCAGGACTCGGACCGGAGGCTCAAGCGTGGGCTCTGCCTACACTGGGTGGATCACCGCGACGGTTGGGCGAAATACTTTTCCACGACGGCGCCTGGGAGCCGAATGGGAAGGCGATTCTCTGCGCCCGAGGTCAGGATCTGTATGTTGCCGGGAGCGACGGAAGCCAATCGCGCAAGCTGGTGAGTCTCCCCGGTACTGCGTCTGATTCGCGCTGGTCGCCGGATGGCATGAAGATCCGCTTTACGCTCTCCGACCCCAAGACCGACTCGAATTCCCTTTGGGAAGTGGACGCCGACGGCAGCCACCTTCATCCTTTGCTTCCCGGCTGGAACACTCCTCCTGACGAACATAGCGGTAGATGGACTCCCGACGGCCGGTACTACCTGTTTAGTTCGACACGCGGTGGGATCTCGAACATTTGGGCGCTGCGCGAAACGAGCGGGCTCTTTCGTAAAGGCAGCTACGCTCCAGTGCAACTCACGACCGGCACCATGGATCTCGGTTCTCCTCTCCCCAGTCTTGACGGCAAGAAGCTCTTCGTCGTCGGCACCCAGCAACGGGGCGAACTCGTGCGGTACGAACCAAACTCCGGCCAATGGGTGCCGTACCTTTCGGGAATCTCCGCGCAGTGCGTGAGTTTTTCGAGGGACGGGAAGCGGGTGGCCTACGTTAGCTACCCGGAAGGCAGCCTATGGGTTAGCGATTCGGACGGCAGCGAAAGAGTGCAACTTACCTTCCCGCCCCTGCAAGCCTACCTTCCCTACTGGTCCCCCGACGGGAAGCAGATTGCCTTTATGGGGCTTGCACCCGACCGCCACTGGCATATCTTCCTGATGTCTGCGGAGGGTGGCAGCCCGCAACAATTGACGTCCGGCGACCGCGACCAAGCTGACCCCTCATGGTCGCCGGACGGCACTTCCTTAGCTTACGCCGAGAATTTCGGCCCAATCCACGTTTTGAATTTGGGCACCCGCCAGGTCTCGAAGATACCCGGCTCCGAGGACATCTGGTCCCCTCACTGGTCACCCAACGGGCGGTATATGGCGGCCATGAAGGGCTCCAGTGAGAGGCTGATGCTTTTTGAATTTACCACACAGCGATGGGAGCAAGCGGAGGAAGCAGCTAGGTTTTCCATCGGTTTCATGGTGTGGTCAAGCGACAGCGAGAGCGTGTACTTTAACACCGAGCTTGAGAAGGATCCCGCCTTCTACCGCATGCACCTTAGGGACCGAAAGCTGGAACGACTTGCGGGGCTGAAGGATATTCGGCGAGTATCCGGGCTCTTCGGGCCCTGGTCGGGACTTACTCCAGACAATTCACCGCTGGTGCTGCGCGAGACCGGCGCCCAGGAAATCTACGCCCTCGACTGGGAAGCGCCATGAAGAATAGAAGCCCATATCGAGAATCTAGCAGGCAGTGGGCAGCACAGTGGTGGCGAAAGACAGGTGGAGAGACGAGAGAACCAGCCAGGCCGGAGCGGCCGGATCACAGCCTTCTATACTCACTATGCTAGTGTGCTGTCCCGGCTAATTCTTTGCAACAACCACCCCCTACCCCTCCTTACTAAGGAGGGGAGCCAGCCAGGCGATTCCCCTCCTCTCTGAGGAGGGGTCAGGGGTGGTGAGCGCGTGCCGATTGTAAATAGTTAAGTGGGACGCCACACTAGTAAGCAAGCTTGTGCCGCCATAAAATCCGCCAACGCCGGCAAATCTGCTGCCGATACTGCCGCTGGCCAGTTGACGGAGATCTCTAAGGAATTCCGCGAAGGCCAACGCGCATGGATGGGAGCCGTAGCCTTTAAGATCACCAAATATCCAAAGCCATTCGAGGCAATCGTAAAATTCGTCAACAGCGGCAGGACACCAGCAACCAACATTCGACAAGGGGTACGAATAAGTATTCACCAAGCTCCGCTGTCGGAACAACCACCACCGCAATTCGTGAGCCCTTACGAATTGAGGCGGGGAGGGGCAACAGCCCCTCAGGGGAATTCAATTCTTATCTCAACAAAAGCCGGGACGCTGACGTCGGCAAAGTAGTTGCTCGTAGCGACGAGGCGCAGATGGGGCAGTTGGCCTCAGACGCCATGGGCAAGCCGGGCGCGAAAGACCTGTTGCTGGCCGCGCAAGCCGACACGGAAGGTTGGTATGGCAAGCCGAGGAACGCGCCCGAACTGACCCGGCGGGCGATGAATTCAGCCTGGCACAACGACGCCAAAGAGAGAGCTGCAGCATATCAGGCAGAGGCGGCGCTGCGCGAGGTGGAATCGGGAAACCGGGAGCAGGCGCGTGCCGAGGCCAAGGCGGCGTTGAAGCTGGCCCCCAACCGCTACGCGCAAGCCATGGCGGCGCTGGCCCTGGCGCGGGCAGGCGATACGGCAGGGGCGGAGAAGCTGGCGGCCGAACTCGACAAGGCCTTCCCGCTGGGCACGCTGCTTCAGAGGTATTGGCTGCCCACCATCCGGGTGGGGATCGCCCTGGAACGCAAAGACCCGAACCGGGCAATCGAACTATTGAAGGCGGCGAGCACGGTCGAACTTGGCCAATCAGCAGGGAACCTCACGATATTCCTGTGCCCCGCTTATTTGCGTGGGGAAGCGTATCTCATGCTTCACGACGGCAAGAGGGCGGCAGAGGAATTTCAGAAGTTCATCGACCACCGAGGAGTGGTGGTGAACTTTCCCTGGGGCGCGCTGGCCCGCCTCGGACTGGCGCGTGCCTACGCCCTGCAGGGCGACACGGCCAAAGCCCGCGCCGCCTACCAGGACTTCCTCACGCTCTGGAAAGACGCCGACCCCGACATCCCCATCCTGAAGGAAGCCAAGGCGGAATACGCAAAGCTGAAATAATCTCCACGCCCCGGCCCTCGCTTCCAGAAGCTGCTGCGCCGCACGAACTTCCCGTAGTGAGGTTTCCCCCGGGCATCGGCTCCCCCGTTTCTTACGTGCGCCTCCAATGCGATTCCGTTCCGTAAATGCGCAGTTCTGGAATCGACGGGCATACATGACAACAAGGGAGAACAGCCCTTACGACCACTTCTGCCGGATTGTACCTGTGAAACGCCCTTCCCACCAGCAATTATGCAGACTCCCGAGAAACGGGGTTCGAGGAAATAGGACCCGCCTGGCCGCCCCGGGTTAACGACCCGCGCAACTCCGGCTGGCTGACGCACCATTCGGAAGTTCGACAAAGGCAGTCAAGATGGCGGGAAACGGCTTACCGGCTGACGTGCTCGGGACCTCGCCGATCAAGAGAAGGCAGCGTGCAAGCGATCCTGAGGAACTCGCGGGCCTGCCGGGTGACGGTTCGGATTCTGACTGATTGGATCCCCGGGTCGCTCGTCTGTTGACAGCTACTCGCGTCATGAGTTAGTGTGGCAGCGTTCTGGAACGGAACACGCGCACCCGACCCAGCGAAGGCGTGGTGAATTCGTGCGCGGACTCGTCTCACGCTGGTTTGAGAAGGAATTTATAATGGTCACTAAATGGGATCTTGAAATCGTTGCCGCAGGGCACACGTGCTTGGATCCCATCCCTGTTTTTGGCATCGGCGGTAAGGTCGACAAGATGGCCGACGTGCGCGGGTGCCCTGAGACTCACCCGCCTGATCCTCGACGAGTTCAGCTTTCCTTTCTCGAACGCATGCGTCCGGATGGAAAAGGACGGCAAGGATGTGGCGTGGTTCCTGGAGTGCTTCGACTACGCCTACATCGACCCTTCGGACGTTGACTGTTACTCAATGGTGCTGCTCATGTTGTTCCCGGACGTCAAGCAGGAGCTGTGCCAGCGTTTCGTTGACGCGATCCTTCCCGACGACCTCAGCAAGCGCTTCTACCACCTGCAGGGAGAAGGAACACGGAGAGACCGTCAAGGGTCCGCACTACATCGTGGCGGCCCATCCCAGGGCGGGGGCCGTCCCAACCCAGTTGGTCATGCAATTCATCAAAGAGACACAGGAGCGCACCGGCACCACGAAGGTCGGCACTCCGGCGTTGCGCTCTTTCACGTGCTCGATATTCGGTACGGCGCTCGAGTCACCGCCGTTGCTTTTGGCCTGATACCTAACCTTCAGGAGGAGGAGTTATGCCCTATCATTTGGCAGATCTGCGTGGACAGAAGAAAGCACTATTACCCGATGCAATGCTTGACAATCTCAGTCGCGACTTCGAGTTGAAGTTCTCGGTGGGCATCTGGTACTTCGCCCCCGGCGGCGGACGCTTCCACGATCGCTTCGTGAAAGCCGCGACGATCCCTGAGCGCATCGAGATGGCATGCGGCATGGCCAAGCTGGGCGTCACGGGAATCGAGGCCCACTACCCGGACGAGATCAACGAGGAGAATGTCGGGCTCTACAAGAAACTCGAGGAGGAGGCGGGCATTCGCGTGGTCGGCGTGCCCTTCTCCCACTTCTTCGACCCGAGCTTCGAGTTCGGTAGCCTCTCGAACCCGGATCCCAAAGTGCGCGAGAGAGCCAAGAAGATTGCGGTCAATGGGCTCAAGTTGGTCAAGGAGATCGGCGCGGACACGGCCATCTCCTGGCCGGGTATGGACGGCTACCGGTATCTGCACGGCAAACCCTTCATGTACATGTGGAACCTGTTCGAGACCGGCATGGCCGAGGCCATGGACGAGGTGCCGGGCGTTCGCATCGCCATCGAGCCCAAAGGCTATGAGCCGGCGCCCAACAACATCTACCGCACGACGGCGGAAGGTATCCTGGCCGCCATGCGCGTCGAGGGAATGCTCAAGAACGCTGAGAACCAAAGGCTACTGGCCGAGGGGCACTGTCTGGTCGGCCTCAACCCTGAGATCGGGCACGTCAAGATGAGCTACGAAATGCTGCCGGCTGCCTACGCGCTCGTGATGATGGAAGGCCGCTTGGCCCACACCCACTGGAACAGCCAGCCAGACGGCAACTACGACCAGGACAACAACGTCGGCGCGATCAACCCGGCTGAGGCCGAGGCGCTGCTGTACACGCTGTGGGCGCACGGCTACAACGGCTATTGCGGGATCGACATCAATCCCGAGAACATGCCGGTCGAGAAGGCCGTCGAGCTCAACATCAAAGCGATCCGCAAGCTGAAGGAGCGCGTAGCGCGCCTTCCTCACGAGCGCTTGATTGAGGCGCACTTAAAACCAGCGGCGAACCGCGGCGTCATCGAGGAGATCCTGATCAACAACTTGTGAGCGCGGGGGGATTGGCAGAACGGCGAAAGGAGTGCACGTCATGAAATGTTCCGTTCGATGCTCCATCAGGCAACATCTGCGAACCATGTCCATTGCGGCCATCGCTTTGAATCTTCTGCTTCTCGCATTGAGCTTTTGGGCGGCTGAGCAGCCTCCGTCAACGCTTAAAGACGCCTTCAAAGCTTCTTTCCTCATCGGGGCCGCGCTCAACCCAGCCGAATTCACCGAACGTAATGTTCGCGAGGCCGCCCTCGTCAAGGCGCAATTCGACTCCATCTCGCCGGAGAACGTTTTGAAATGGGAGATGGTTCATCCTCAACCGGACCGCTACAATTTCGATCTGCCCGACAAGTACGTTGCCTTCGGCGAGAAGAATCACATGTTTATCGTCGGCCACACGCTGGTGTGGCATCAGCAAACGCCCAGATGGGTCTTCGAGGATGCGAAAGGAAATCCCGTCGATCGCGAAACGCTTTTGAAGCGCATGCGGGAACACATCCAAACGGTCGTCGGCCGGTACAAAGGCCGCGTCAATGGCTGGGATGTGGTCAATGAGGCGCTCAACGAAGATGGCACTCTCCGCCAAACGCCCTGGCTGAAGATCATTGGCGAGGACTACATTGCCAAGGCCTTTGAGTTCGCGCATGAAGCTGATCCCACGGCGGAACTACAGTACAACGAATACTCGCTGGAGAATGAAGCCAAGCGGCAGGGCGCAATCGAGTTGATCAAGAAACTCAGGGCTCAGGGCGTGCCGATAACCGGTGTGGGTCTCCAAGGGCACTACAGAATCGACTGGCCCTCGACCGATCAGGTGGACGCGACCATCGCCGCCTTCGCACAACTCGGTGTCAAGGTGATGATTACGGAACTCGACGTTGACGTATTGCCTCCGGCCCTGCAGCACCATGGCGCGGATATCTCGGCTAATGTCGAGTTGCAATCCCAACTCAATCCCTACTCGAACGGGCTGCCGGATTCGGTCCAACAGACACTGGCAGAAAGGTACGCCGCTTTGTTTGCGTTGTTCCTCAAACACCGGGGCGAGCTCACACGCGTAACTTTTTGGGGGGTCACTGATGCCAGCTCTTGGCTAAACAACTGGCCCGTACGAGGAAGAACCAACTACCCACTTCTTTTCGACCGCGAGGGCGGGCCCAAACCGGCCTTCGATGCGGTAATCAAGGCCGCGCGCTGAGCGTCTGCAGCGAAAGAGAGGACCGAAGATGAAGACGTTTTTGCTGGCAGTTGTCGTCGCGGCGGCGCCCTGGATGAGCGTGTCCGCTGGCACCACTGCGAAAGTTGAGCAGGGTGTCCTACAGGGCACAAAAGAAGATGGACTCACCGTCTACCGCGGCATCCCGTTCGCCGCCCCGCCCGTCGGCGATCGGCGCTGGCGCGCGCCGCAGCCGGCCGCGAAGTGGACCGGCGTGCGTCCCGCCGACAAGTTCGCGCCACAGTGCGTGCAAGGCGGCTTCGGCCCGCCGCCGAACGGAGGCAAGCCACCCGCAATGAGCGAGGACTGCCTTTATCTGAACGTCTGGACGCCGGCGCGGTCCGCCTCCGACCGCATCCCCGTGCTGGTCTGGATCTACGGCGGCGGATTCAACGGCGGCGCCACCTCGATCCCCACCTACAGCGGTGAGGTCCTGGCGCGCAAAGGCGTGGTGCTGGCCAGCATCGCCTATCGCGTCGGCTCGCTGGGCTTCCTGGCGCATCCGGAACTGAGCGCGGAGTCGCCCGAGCACGTCTCCGGCAACTACGGCCTTCTCGACATGATCGCCGCCCTGCAGTGGATCCGGAAGAACATTGCGGCCTTCGGCGGTGATCCGCACAAGGTGACCATCTTCGGCGAGTCGGCGGGCGGCATTGCGGTGAGCATGTTGTGCGCTTCGCCCCTGGCCAAGGGGCTGTTCGACGGCGCGGTCTCGGAGAGCGGCGGCTCCTTTGGCCCGCCGCGTTCCGCTGGCGCGCCAGGCGAGAATATGCGAAAGCTCGCCGACGCCGAACGGGCCGGCGCGTTGCTTGCCCGGACGGCGGGCGCCGCTTCGCTCGCCGACCTGCGCAAGCTGCCGGCGGACAAGATTCTGGCCACCACACGAGGGCTGGCCTGGCCGATCATTGACGGTTGGGTCATCCCCAACGACCAATACACGCTCTACGCCGCCAAACAGTTCAACGACGTCCCGGTCCTGATCGGATACAACTCGGATGAGGGGGCGAGCTTTTCCCATGACCGCACGCCTCGGGAGTATATGGAGGGCGTGCACAAACGCTACGCCGGTTTCGCAGACAGCTTGCTGAAGGCCTACCCTGTTGGCGAGACGGCGGTGCCTAAGACCGCCCGCGACCTGAGCCGTGACGCGGCGTTCGGCTGGCACACCTGGGTCTGGGCAGAGCTTCAGTCGAAGCTCGGGAAGTCCAAGGTCTTTTATTACTACTTCGACCAGCACCCGGAGCCGCCTGCCAACTCGCCCCAGCCTGACCTCGGTGCGCCGCATGGCCGGGAGGTTGCGTACGTCTTCGGCCACCTGAACGAACTCCACAACGAGCAGCCCACGGAGGCGGACCGCGCCATCTCCGACGCGATGTCCACCTATTGGACCAACTTCGCCAAATACGTCGACCCGAACGGAAAGGGCATGCCCAACTGGCCGGAATTCAGCCACCAGTCTCCCGAGCTGATGTACTTCGCCGGAACGCCCCACACCGGACCGGTTCCCAACGAGGAAGGGCTCAAGGCGCTCGATGCCTACTTTGCGTGGCGGCGCTCGCCGGAGGGCGTCCGCGCCTCCGGGGTCGAAGATGCGCGGGCCGCCACGACGAACGTGATGGACGCCCAGTATCCTCGCATTCTGGCCGACCATAGCGTGGCCTTTCAGCTCAAGGCGCCGGAGGCCCGCAGCGTCGCGGTCGACATTATGCACAAGCAGTATCCGATGACCCGCGACGCGGACGGCAACTGGAGCGTGACCACTCCGCCGCTGGTCGAGGGATTCCATTATTATCAGCTTATCGTCGATGGCGTCCGCGTGAACGATCCCGGCAGCCACGCGTACTTCGGCACCGGCAAGGACGCGAGCGGGATCGAGGTGCCCGAGGACGGCCCGGACTACTATCTGGCGAAGGATGTGCCGCACGGCGATGTCCGCATCCGCGTCTACCACTCGAAGATTACGGGCGCCTGGCGGCGCTGCTTCGTCTACACGCCACCGGACTACGACACCAATCTGAGCGCGCGCTACCCGGTGCTCTACCTCCAACACGGCATGGGCGAGGATGAGACCGGGTGGATCTTCCAGGGCCACGCCAACCTCATCATGGACAATCTCATCGCTGAAAAGAAGGCGGTGCCGATGATCATCGTCATGGACAACGGTTACGCCTCGCGGCCGGCGGGGCCCTTCGGACCGCCCAGCGCCAGGGGACCGGGCGATTTCACTGCCTTCGAGGACGTGATCACCAAGGACGTCCTACCCATGATCGACTCCAGCTTCCGCACTATTCCGGACCGCGATCACCGGGCTATAGCGGGCCTCTCCATGGGAGCCAATCAGGCGCTCCATCTGGCGACCCACAACCTGGACACCTTCGCCTACATGGCCGGCTTTAGCGGCACAATGAACGGGCTCAGCACCGAAGCTTTCGATCCGGCCACGGCGTTCACTGGGATTTTCAAGGACGGCGCCGCATTCAACGCGAAAGTCAAACTGCTGTGGATCGGCATGGGCACCGAGGAGCCCGAACCATTCCCCCACGCCATCGGCGCCTTCCGCGCCATGCTCGATAAGGCGGGAATCAAGTACGTGTACTTCCCGTCGCCCGGCACGTCGCACGAGTGGCTCACCTGGCGGCGCGATCTGAACGACTTCGCGCCCAGGCTCTTCCAGCCGGCCGCTGATTAGGTGGCCGATTTGACATCGTGTGGCGAGAACCATCCTGTCGATGATCCGCGTGGGCTGAAAAGGGTTCTATGAAAGGGGATGTCAAGTGAAAACACTCTCCCCTTACAGGAAGGTTTTGTTCTTCTGGGCATCCAACCCCTGTGGATGAAACCGCGCACGTTGGAAGAGTCGGAGTCCCTGATTC
>Ga0187864_10003262_pt1 | contig 13389 bp, 6 predicted proteins | sample June2016WEW_11_4_FD_132985 | JGI IMG/M metagenome (GOLD analysis project Ga0187864, IMG submission 132985) | Peatland microbial communities from SPRUCE experiment site at the Marcell Experimental Forest, Minnesota, USA - June2016WEW_11_40 | ecosystem: Environmental > Terrestrial > Soil >... | reverse complement strand
TGACTTCCTTCTGATTTCGGGGCTTCAGATTTCGGATTTCGGGGCTTCAGATTTCGGATTTCGGGGCTTCAGATTTCGGATTTCGGGGCTTCAGATTTCGGATTTCGGGGCTTCAGATTTCGGATTTCGGGGCTTCGGATTTCGGGCCTTCGGATTTCGGATTTCGGCCTCTTTCGGACCTTCGACTTTGGAACTTCAGCGCTGCGGGTTTTGCCCTTCCCCTGGCTCGGCGGCTCCTGTAGCCTGAGCCTAATGAGTTGGTTCATGGGCCAGTCAAAAGCGATTCCCGGCTCTCGCCGGTTCCTGCCGGTGCTTCTGCTGCTCTTCGTCGGCAGCGGGTGCGCGGCGTTGATCTACGAGATTGTCTGGTTCCAGTTGCTTCAACTGGTCATCGGTCTGACCAACGTTTCGCTGGGGGTGTTGCTGGGAACTTACATGGGCGGAATGTGCCTGGGCAGTTTGCTGTTGCCGCGCCTGGTCTCTCCGGGGCGTCATCCTTTGCGCGTGTATGCCCTGCTCGAGTTGGGCATTGGCGCCATCGGCATAGCTATCCTGTTCATCTTGCCTTGGCTCTCCCAAATCTACACCCACAACGGCGGGCGCGGTCTCTCGGGGCTCTTGCTCCGCGGGGCGGTGGCCGGGGTCTGTCTGCTGCCGCCGACCGTGCTGATGGGCGCGACCTTGCCGGCGATTGCCCGGTGGATCGAAACGACTCGAGCGGGAGTTTCGTGGCTCGGGTTCTTCTACGGCGGCAACATTGCCGGGGCTGTGTTCGGTTGCTTGCTGGCAGGCTTCTATCTGCTGCGCGTTCACGACATGGCCACGGCCACTTACACGGCGGCCTCAATCAACCTCGGAGTCGCCCTGGCGGCCCTTGCCTTGGCAGCCCGAACAGCACACGTGGCGCCCGGCAATGAACCCCAAGCCAAAGCAGGCTCTTTCGCGACCGCCCAGGGGCAACGCAGCGAGGAGACTGTGCCCTGCCAATTCCGGCCTGTTGGAGTTCGGGCGGTTTACGTGGCTATCGCCCTATCCGGCCTGTCCGCCCTGGGCGCCGAGGTGGTCTGGACAAGGTTGTTGTCACTCATGCTGGGCGGAACGGTTTACACCTTCTCGATCATTCTGGCGGTGTTCCTCGCCGGTTTGGGCCTCGGCAGCAGCCTCGGGTCCTACCTCGCGCGCTCGACGGTCCGTCCTGGGGTCTTGCTGGGCTGCTGCCAACTCTTCCTGGTCGGCGCCGTGGCTTGGACCGCCTGCATGATCGCCCAATCCCTGCCCTACTGGCCGATCAATCCGTCCCTGTCCCACAACCCCTGGCTCAACTTCCAACTGGACCTGGCGCGTTGTCTCTGGGCGGTTCTGCCGGCGGCAATCCTGTGGGGGGCGAGCTTCCCATTGGCCCTGGCCGCCGTCGTGTCGCCCGGCGAGGATGCCGGACGGCTGGTCGGCAAGGTGTACGCCGCAAACACCGTCGGCGCAATCGCCGGCGCGCTGGCCTTCAGCTTGCTGGTGATTCCCTGGCTCGGCACCCAATGGGCCGAACGATTCCTGCTCGGCATTTCCGCCACCGCCGGGCTGTTGATGTTGGTCCCGCTCAACCGGAGTTTCCAGGCCTCGTCTTCCCATTCACCTGGCGGCCAGGTTGGACCGCAGTTCAAAGGTGTCCAGACCAATATGTCGGGTGTCGAGTGTCGAGGGAACGAAGCGCCGCCCCTCGCCCCTCGACCCTCGGCCCTTGCGTTCCCTGGCAGGCTCGCAGCCGCCCTCCTGTGGGTCCTCGCAGCGGGCCTCACGGTTTTGCTGGCTTGGCTCATCTCCCCGGCCCCCTGGGGATTGACCGCTTATGGCCGCTTCATGGCGACTTATGCCGGCCGGCTGGCGCCCGGCATCCGGGCCGAGAAAGACGTCCCCTTGACCGGCGGCAGGCCGGACATTTTCTGCACCTATTTGGGCGAGGGCCTCAACGGCTCGGTCGCCGTGACCCTCAAGAAATCGGGCGAGCGCAGCTTCCACTCCGCCGGCAAGGTGCAGGCCTCCAACGAACCGAGCGATATGCGGTTGCAGCGGATGCTGGGGCACCTGGCGGCCCTGGCCCACCCGCGGCCTGAATCGGTGCTGGTGGTCGCGTGCGGTGCAGGGGTCACCGCAGGGTCGTTTGTCGTGCATCCGGAGGTCAAGCGCATCGTCATCTGCGACATCGAGCCGTTGGTCCCCAAATTCGTGGCCCCGATGTTCGAGAAAGAGAATTACGGCGTCGTCCATGACCCGCGCACCGAGATCGTCCTTGACGACGGCCGGCATTTTGTCCGCACCACAAGAGAGAAATTCGACATCATCACCTCCGACCCGATCGACCCGTGGGTCAAGGGCTGCGCCGCGCTCAACACGGTCGAGTATTACCAAATGTGCAAGGCCCATCTGAAACCGGGGGGAGTGATGGCACTGTGGATGCCGCTCTACGAAAGCCAGGTCGCCTCGACCAAGAGCCTGATTGCCACTTTTTTCAAGGTCTTCCCCAATGGCATCCTCTGGAGCAATGATACCGACGGAGAGGGCTACGACGCCGTCCTGTTCGGGCAGCTCGGGCCTACCCTCTTTGACCTCGAGCAACTCCAGGCCCGCCTGGACCGCCAAGACCACGCCCGCGTCAAAGAGTCCCTGGCTCAAGCCGGCTTCCATTCCGTCCTCGATTTGCTTGGCACCTACGCCGGCCGAGCCGCCGATTTGCAGGGCTGGATGCAGGACGCCCAGATCAGCACTGACCGGAACTTGCGGCTCCAGTACCTCGCCGGCCTATGGCTCAACTCCTACGTCGGCCCGGAAATCCTGGCGGACATTACCCGCTACTACAGGTTTCCCGACAATCTGTTTGTCGGCCCGGACCAAATCAAACAGGCGCTCAAGGCCCGGCATCCCGGCCACGGCGCAAGACTGGGCGGACCGACCCGAAACCGGGCGCTTGCGGGCTCGGCGCCCAGTGGACAACCGCAGTCAACGCTCTGAAGACATACACAGGAGTCAGCAGGATAGGACACAATCCGGATAGCCGCGAAAAAGCGCAAAAGGCACAAAAACCCTAATTCTTGCGCCTTTTGTGCCTTTTTGCGGCTATTCCATTCGGGGTTGGTGTCGTCCATCCCACGGACCAGTCAGTAACCGTTTAGCATCATTGTGCAAGATTCTGCCCTCAGGACCGTATAGGCTATGGGAAACGCGCGGGAGACGCGCGGGAACTTGAAAAAGGAAAGCAGTTGAAACGGAAAGGATCCGTATGAAAAAACACAACTTCAGAGCTTTGAAAACGACCACTGCGGCGGTCCTGGCTTGCGCCGCGCTCGGATGGTCTGGCTTGAACCTGGGCAGCACCTGCCAGGCCCAAACCTCAACCAACGCGCCCCAACCGCCAAGCGATTTGCCCCAGGCGGTGACGGAGCTGGTGACACTCTCCAAGGCCGGACTCAGCGAAGATGTCATTCTGGCCAAGATCAAGAACGACGGCGTCAGTTACAACCTGACGACCGACCAGATCATCTATTTGAGCAGCGCGGGCATGTCGCAGAACGCCATCGCCGCCCTGATGCAAAGCAAACCCGGCCCCGCCGGCGCGGGGCCGGCTAATCCGGCGCCCCCGGCGTCGGCCGAACCTCCGCCGCTGGACGCCGCACCTCCAGGTCCGGCGGCGGCAGCGCCCGCCCCGGCTATGGCGCCCGCGCCCGCAGTCATGGCGCCCGCGCCGGCCCCGGAAATGCCTGCTCCGGCCCCTGCCCCGGCCGGCCTGTTCGACAACTTCGCCTCCGACGCCGGCCTGAACCCGGCATTGTGGACCGCGCAATCCGACCTGCTGATGCGGTTCGCCGCAGTGAAGGGCTGCCGGCTGGTCTTGCCGGCACTGGCTTTCGGGCCGGGAGGGATGCAGATGTCCGGCCTGACCTTCCCGGACCAGATGATGGGCATCCAGTCCCTGGGCGGGTTCATGGCGCCGTTCACCTTCAGTGCCACGGCGGTGGGCATGATGGCCCACGGGGTCCCCTTCGAGATCAGCCTGGTGAGCGCGGATATGCGGCAATGGATCACTATCGCCGGGCACCTGGGCGGACCGGGTGTCGGCGGGGCAGTGCGGGTCGGTGGCGGCTTCGGGCCGTTTCGCGGAAGGCTTGCAGTCCCGCTGGGCGGGTCTTCGCCCTATTACGGGGTCTGGCTTAACTACACGGGCAGCGGCCAGCCCATTTCCAGCCTCGGATACAAACTCTACGAGCTGCCGATAGCCGGCGTGCCTTATACCGTCCAGGTCACGGCCGGAGCGGACGGCACGGCCTCCGTTGCGCTGCTGAACTCTGCGGGGCTTGCCCTGACCGCGCGCAACGGCTTGCCGGTCGGCTCCGGCCCGTTCTACGTCCTGCTGGCCGGGCGCGACGGCCCCGCTTATGCGAATTGGCAGTTAACCCAACTGACCCCGCCGGCCCCGCCGGTGGCCCCGGCGGCGGTCGTCCCCGCGACCCCCACGCTGGATTATTTCCGAGGCCAACTCACCTCTTACGGCCAGTGGGTCGATGTGCCCGGCGCCGGCCTCTGCTGGCAGCCCGCCGTGGCCCCGGGTTGGCGGCCCTATTATGACGGCGGGCATTGGGCTTATACCGATGAGGGATGGTATTGGCAGTCCGACTATCCTTGGGGCGACATTGCCTTTCATTATGGCCGCTGGAGCTACAATCCGGCTTACGGTTGGATCTGGGCGCCCGGTTTTGAGTTTGCCCCGGCCTGGGTCGTTTGGCGTCACACCGACGAGTACTGCGGCTGGGCCCCATTGCCCTTCGGCGCGGTCCTTGTCGGCGGCGGGTGGGATTTTCGTGGCATCCGGGTCGGCCTGGATTTCGATTTCGGATTGTCCGTCGGCTTCTTCAACTTCGTCGCTTGCGACCATTTCTGGGAGCATGATTTCCGCCATTTCATCGTGCCCAGGGAACGGTTGGCGTTGGTCTTTGGCCGGAGCACCCTCATCAGCCGCTACCACCTCGATCATGGCCGCTTCGTCAACGAAGGCATCCGCGTGGAACGGATGGCCCAACTCAGCCATCGCGACCTCGGGAGCATCAAACGCGAGGTGGCCCGCGACGTGAGAACGCAAGAAGCGCGCCGCAACGTCGAAGAAAGGCGGGAGGACCACAAGCTCGCCGCCTCCGGCCACAAGGTGGAAGCAACCCGGCGGGTGTCCGCTTCGCACACGGCAGCCCGGCCTGGGGCCGAGTCAACGGCCCGATCGTCGGCGTCCGAGCGTTCCGCCACCCGAGAGTCAACCGCCGAGCGTCCTGGCGCCCGAGAGTCAACGGCCGAGCGTCCTGGCGCCCGAGGGTCAACGGCCGAGCGTCCCGGCGCCCGAGGGTCAACGGCCGAGCGTCCCGGCGCCCGAGGGTCAACGTCCGAGCGTTCCGCCACCCGAGGGTCAACGGCCGAGCGTTCCGCCACCCGAGAGTCAACCTCCAGGACCGCCTCCAAGGAGCCGGCTTCCAGGACCAGTTCCAGAGAGTCGTCGTCCATGACTAAGTCTGGAGGAAGCCAAGGAGAGAAAGAAAAGGAAAGGAAGTAACTGTTCTGGCCCAAACTTCGACGGGCGCAGACCTGCCCAAACCCTCGCCTAAGGTTTTTTTTGAGGAACCGCGGAACACGCGGAATACGCGGAAAACCCTTTCTATTCCGCGTATTCAGCGTATTCCGCGGTTATCTTTCTTCGCTCGATTGGCATGAGATCTGAGGTGCTTTGATTCTCCGCATCTTTCTCGCACTGGAATGTCGCTAGGCGAGGATTTGGGATCTGTTGCCGAGCGCCTGCTCCGTTTCGGGCGTCCCGTTTCCCCTCACACCGCGTACCCTCACCCTCGGGGAGGGCCGGGGTGAGGGAAACGGGCTGCCCGACAAAACCAGTTCCCAAAAACGGATCTACGCCGCGCAGGGGCGCTCGCGGGTTTGCACCAGGCGGAGCACTTTGGCTGCCAGTTGGCAATTCTCCTTGATCTGGAAATCGAACATGCCGACGGCGATGAAGTCCGCCCCGTTCTTGAAGGCGTAGGGGAAGGCCTCGCGCGGATAAATCGCCCCGGCGGCCAGCACTTTGAAGGCCAGCCACGGCTTGGTCACCGTCTTCATGAACGCGATGGTCTCCTCCGGATCGATGCACCACATGTTGTCATACCAACCCTCGCCGCCGTCCAGCCAGATGAACTCCTTGCGCAACCGCTTGGGCGTCGCCGAGGGATAATCGTCGCTATGGAGGGTCTTTACGTAAAAGTCGCAGGGCACCTGGTTTTTCTCGCAAGCCATCGGCACCAGCAGCGAATGCCCGCCCACGCCTATCGGCAAACCGTGGGCCTTGGCCATTTCCACCGCCTTCCCAATGCGGTCCACCGCCCCGGCCTGCACCAACCGGTCGGCCGAAACGCCCCAGACATATAACGCCACCGCCCCCGTATCCACCTGCTGCTTGATGTGGTCCGAGAGGGCCTGATCGCTCTGGCCGGCCTGCACCTCGATATGTGGGATGATCTGCAGGTGTCCGTGGAACTCGCGGTTGTAACGCTGCACGTAGTCCGCGCCGGTCTCGAAGACCGTGTTGATGCCGTGTTCTTCGGCCAGGCGGAGCGTCTCCATGAGCTTCTGCTCCGTGACGTAAGCCCGAAACAGGGCGCCGCTATATTTCAGGTCGCGCGCGTGCATCCAACCGCCGATCAGGTTCCCGCCCAGCAACAGGCGGCTGATGCTCGCCTTGCCGATGCGTCCGCAGGGCAGTGCGGCGGGAGCGGAGGGGGCCTGGTTTTCGGTGGCGGGCGCCACGGTAGCCGCGGCGGCGTGGGCGGCATTGGAAATGGCCGCGACCGCTCCCGTGGCCGCCAGGGTGGACGCCTGGATGAATCCCCGGCGGGTCAGCGCGCGGGAGGGTTGCGCTCGATCATTCATAGGCCCGGATATTGCGCCGCTTTTCCCGGCGCGTCAATGGCAACCGGCGTTTAGAGGGTGAGGCCTCAGTGACGGTGGGATTTCCAACCACTGATGAACACGGATGAACACAGATAAGGCCCAGATCCGTGTTTATCCGTGTCCATCCGTGGTTGAACTAAAACCCAAGCCCCGCCGTCACTGACCCATTGCGTTTAGAGGATGGATTGCTGAAACCTTCCCGCCTCGGCCGGCGTCTGACCCTTTGTCGGAATATCCCCGGCAGCCTTCGCGGGCGGGCTGGTTGCGGCCTAAGCTTGGCCGCAAGCGGTTTGCGGCGCGAAGCTCGAGCCTCTGACGACAATCAGAGACCAATAAAACAAAACGACCAAAGGAACATAACATGAAGAACAAAATCCTCACCTACGCATTGGTGGCTGCAGGCCTCCTCTGTGGCGCCACCTTCCAGGCCGCCGCCCAACAGGGTGGCGGCGGGGGCCGCGGCGGCATCCTCTCCCAGGATGACCGGACTGCCATCAACGACGCGACCCGCGGGGAACTGACCCAGTTGCGGGCCGACCTGACGGCGGCACAGAAAGCGGCCGTCGAAGCCGCCCTGGCCGATGGCGCCAAGGACGAAGACATCACGGCCAAACTCCAAGCAGTTTCGAAGATCCAGCATCAAATCGCCCTGGTGTACTGCAAGGCGGTGAAAAAGAATGTGAAGTTCACCGACGAGCAGTTGAGCCGGATGAAAGAGAATCCGGCCCTTGGATACATGACGCTTTTCGGCCAAGGCGGGTTTGGCGGCGGCCGGGGCCGGCGTGGCGGCGCAGGCCAGTAATTCTGGCTACAACCCCAGGAAGCGGTAGGGATCATCCCACTCGACAGGCCGTGCGATGCGGCGGCCTTCGAGTTCGAGACGCCAACGGCATCATCCATGCCAGCCCAGTCCCGATTCGGAATCGGGACTGGGTTTATCGATCGGAACTAAAGAGCTACTTCCCGATGTGTGTCACGCTGGAGCGACGGAACCGTGCCACGAGTGGCACCAACACAAATCCCAGGACGCTCAGGCCGGAAACCATCGTCGTGGGCTCGGGAACGGCCGCGGGAACCCAATCGCCAACGACGTAACCCGGTCCTTGCCATAGGGGACCCCCTTGTACCGCTGATCCATAGTTCTCTGACGGGCTGGGGGGGGTGCCGTTAGGGAACCAATAGATGTCGGCAGTGGGGCCGACGGCAGAGGAAATGCCGCTCAAGACCAAATTGCCATCTGACACAACACTCGCGGCCCCGCTGAATGAATCATCAGCAACAGAGCCGTATGTAAATGAGAACGTGGTCACGGTTGAGCCGTTCCAATACAAGTAACCGCTGGAGCCAGGCGCGTCGCTTTGCTCCCATACGTATTCGGTGGATGGGGGGAACGCGACGGGCGTCGCATTCGCAACGGTGGTGAGGAGAGCGGCGAGGGCCAGCCTTGCGGCGATTCTTTTCACTGTTTTCATATCGTTATTCCGCATCATAAGCACTCAAATACGGCGCCCATTTTGTCAGAAAAAGCGATGTCTGTCTATCCCTTCTTCGGACATCTTGATGCACAAACCGGATATGGCCGGAAGCACTAAACGTGCCAGACGAAGGGTGAAATGGGTCAGAGGCGGCGGACGACAGGCGACATGCGTTAACACCTTGGGGACGTGCAGGAGAGGCCGAACAGTTGCTTTCGACAAAGGGTGGCGACAAAGGCGGCGACAAAGATTCGGGTTCCGAGTTTTTCGGACACCCTCTGGGCATCGGGTGTCGGTGCCAGGTGCGCGGGGGATCGGCCGTCCTTGGTTTCATCGCCCCCCTCCCCCTGCCGGCGGCAAACCCGCTTCATCGGCCCCTTTGCTCTTGGACCCGGCGGACGAACTCCTGATGCGAAATCGCGGTCACCTGCCCCGAGTCCATCTCCCGCTCCCGCTGCTCAACCTCCTCATCCGATACGTCCGTTCCCGGCGGCGGTAAGGTGTCGAGGAGTCTTGCGGCAAGCGAGGCGCGATCGTCGTCGGGGAGGGCGAGTGCTTCTTGTGCAATTTCCGCGAATTTCATAACGCCATCATACAAACTTCCGTGCGCGTCTGCAACTGTGTTTCAAGGCGCCGGGCAGCTCGGGCATTGGATGTCCGCGCCAGGTGCGTGGGATCGGCAGCCCCTGGTTTCATCGCCCGGCTGCCCCTGCCGGGGGAAAACCGGCTTCATCGAGCGCCCGGCGCAGGAGGTCCGTGAGGCCCAGTTCCCGCGCCCATTCATTGAGATAAGCGCGCTCCAGCGCCGCGCCCTGGACCTTGAGGACGCCCAAGACGTCGCTCCACTGGCGGTCGGACACACCGCCGCCGTCACGATACCATTGGAGCTTGGCCAGAATCGTGTCCTCGGGGGAGGCGACGTAAAAGGTTGTCCGGCCCTCGGGATCGATTGGCTGAAGCACGCGGCGGCGCATTTGCATCAGATGGAACGGATCCAGCTGCGCCACGAAGACATCCACCTTGAGCATGGTTTCCAAATGGATGAAAGTTGACTTGGGTTTGCTCGGCGTCCATCAGTTTATTGGCGGCGGACCGTAGGCTTTCGCCGCCAATTCCGGCCTCAGGTGAAGATCGGCAAAGCGCCGGTGGAGCTCGGCATCGCTTGCGTTCGGATGGCGGGCGCGCAGGCCCGCCAAGCAGAGGTCGCGAACGGTGGCGCTCATACGGTCGGCGAGTTGGAGCCGCCGCCAGGGCGGCGTCCGCCGCAGCAGTTCCACCAGCACTAACTCAGCTCCCGGACTGGTATCGGGTGACTGCGTTCTCATCACTCCATGAGCATACCCCCCGTTGCTCCCCTGTCGAGCAGAATAGAGAAAGGCGCGCGGCTTGCTATTCGTGTCCCGGAGGCGGGAAGGCGGGCAATAATGCGGGCGGGGGCGGCAATTGGGCCGGCTTTTTCTTCAATTCATCGAGCAAGTAGGTCACCGCGGTCTTGAGTTGCACGTCGTTGTCGGCGAGGACATCCGCCGGGGAGTCGTCGACTTCGATGTCGGGAACAACCCCGCGGTTTTCGAGAATCCACTGCGAGTCGAGTCCATACATGCTGTCTTCGGGCACGGTGATGTAGCCGCCGTCCAGCAGGGGCCAGTACCCGCGGATGCCGCGCACGCCGCCCCAGGTTCGGGTGCCGATGAGGGGGCCCAGGCCGTACTTGCGGAAATAGAAGGGGAAGAGGTCGCCGTCGGAGGCCGAGTAGTGGTTGATGAGGCAAGCCTTGGGCCCGACGGCCAGTTGCGGCGGATACGGCAAGGCGACGCGCAGGCGATTGCTGACCATGCCTGCCAGAACCCGGCGCAATCGTTCCAGGACGATCTGATCGATGAAGCCCCCGCCGTTCCACCGGTCATCCACGATCAGCGCCTGGCGGTCGATCTGGTTGTAGAACTGCCGCATGAACTGCTCCAGGCCCAGTTGCTCCATGTCGGAAAGATAGACGTAGCCGATTTTGCCGCCGGACAACTGGTTTACGACGCTGCGGTGGTGCTCGATCCATTGCTCTTCGCGCAGCCGGAGTTCCGATTTGACGGGTTCGACGACGACTTGACGGACAATCGCATCCGGTGATTCCGCAATCGCGAGGTTGACCGTGCCTTCGTCCTTGCCGACGAAAAGGCTATAGGGGTCAGCGGGGGCCTTCAACTCGTGGCCATCGACCGCCAGCAAGTAGTCGCCCTTGGCGACCTTGATGCCGGGCTGCGCCAGGGGCGCGCGATAGGCCTCGCGGGTGTTGTCCCCGGAAAAGACGCGGGCGAAGTAATAGCGCCCGGACGCCAGGTCCAGCGCCAAGTCTGCCCCCAACAAACCCGTGCGCACGCTCTCCGTCGGGTTATCCTGGTCACCGCCGCCGACATAGGTGTGGGAGTTGCCCAGTTCGCCCAGCATTTCGCCGATCAGGTAATTGAGGTCCTCGCGGGAACCGACCAGGGGAAGCAGTTTTTCGTAGGACGAACGGACCGCCTTCCAATCGACCCCATTCATTTTGGTGTTGTAGAAGAAGTCGCGCTCAAGCCGCCATACCGACTCGAACATTTCACGCCATTCGCGCCGTGGATCGATTTGCATCCGCATGCGCTCGAGGTTCAGGGGCTTTTTCTCCGTTTTGGCGCCGGACCCACCCCCGTCCCCAGCGGCCTTGGCATCAACGATGAACCAGTCCTTGTCCTTCTTGTAGAGAACTTTCTCGCCGTTGGCCGATAGGCGGTAGCTATCCAGGTCCTCGATGACGACGGCGTCCTTGCGTTCGGCCAGGTCGAATACATGAAGCGCAGCTTTCTCGCCCGGGAGCTTGCCTTCCAGGGTGTGCAGCGGCGAGGTCAGGAAGAAGACCCTCCCCTTGCGAACATCAAGGCCGGCAACGACTGCCGCCGGCACCGGCAACGGGATGGCGCGCTGCATCAGGCCATCCAAATCGACGCGAACCGGGGCCGAAGCGCCCGCCTTCCACTCGTCCTTTCCTTCGCCCTTGGAGGCAGCGGCAGCGGTCCCCTCTTTTGGCTTTGTCGAATCGCGAGCGACGGTGTTCGTGCCTTCGGTCTCATTCACTCCCTCATCGGAACGCGGTGCGAAGGGCGAGGGGGCATCGGCAGCCAGGGGGGTCACGAAGATTCCGGAGGTCTTGAGGTTCGCAGCGTCGAGTTCACTTTCGCTCAACACGGGATTCTCGCGGCGGCTCGAGACGAAATAGAGGTGCTTGCCTTCCGGGTCGAATACGGGGGAGAAGTCATTGTCCCGCCCGGTGCTGATGCGGGTGAGCTTGGCCTTTTCGAGTTCGTAGAGGAAGATGGAGCGGACTTGGTTGTCTTCCGTTGCGCTATAGCCCAGCCAGCGGCCGTCCGGGGACCAGGCATAGTCGTGGATTTCCTGGTAACGGTCTTGCCCGACCAGATTCGGCTCCGGTTTGGCAAGGTCAAGCACCCAGAGACGATGTTCGTTGTCGGAAAAGGCAAGCTTGTCGCTGCCCGGGGCCCAGAGGGGCTGGTAGGGGAAGCCTTGGGAAAAATGGGTAAGGAGGGTCTCCTTACCCCCTGCGGCCGGGCGCACCGCGATCTGCTGCTCGCCGTTGATGTCGGTGGTGTAGGCCACGCGCGTGCCATCCGGCGACCACGCAGGATGGTCTTCATCGGCGTCGGAGGTCTCCGTGAGGTTGCGGGTGTTGCCATGCTCGGCGGGAACGCTGAACAGGTCGCCGCGCGCGGTGAACAGGGCCCGCTTGCCGTTGGGCGCGACGTCGTAATCGGTTTGCTGCGCGGCATCGGCGTCGCGGATGAATTTGTTCGCCTGGACGAAGCGCGGATGAGTGTGCATGCCATCGTCGGGCACGGAGACGTCGAGCTTGTGCAATTGCTCCGCCGGCAGGTCGAGCACGTAGAGGCTTCCGCCTTGCTGAAAGACGATCCCGCTGTCCCCGAGAGACGGGAAGTCGGCGTCGTAGTCGGTGAAATGCGTGATTTCCCGGAATTCCTTCGCGGTGAGATCCACCGACCAGAGGTTTGCGCGGCGATTGGCATCATGGTCGGAGAGGAAGTAGATGCGATCGCCGTGCCACATCGGCGCGGTTTCCGTGCCGGGCCAATCGGTAAGGCGGGTCAACTTCCCGGTCTCGAAGTCATAGAGGTCGATGTCCTGGGCCAGTCCGCCGTCGTAGCGTTTCCAGGTGCGGAAATTGCGAAAAATGCGGTTGTAGGCGATCTGCTTGCCGTCGGCCCGATAGCTGAGCAGCCCCCCCCGATCCAGGGGCAAGGCCTGCGAGGGCCCGCCGTCGACCGCAACCCGGAACAAACGCCCGTACCAGGAATTCCACGCTTCGCGGCGCGAGAGGTACACGATGTTCCTGGAGTCCGGCGTCCACGTTACGACCATGTTGTCCGGTCCCCAGCGCAACGGAGCATCATCCATGACGTCCGAGTGATAGGTGAGCCGCCGCACGGCGCCGCCCGCCGAGGCAATGACGTACACGTCGCGGTTGCCCTGGTACTGACCGGTAAAGGCGATCCACTTGCCGTCCGGCGAATAGCGCGGCATAAGCTCGAATCCCGGCTCGCTCGTCAGCCGCGCGGCAACGCCCCCGGCGCGATTTACCCGCCAAAGATTGCCATGCGCCTCGAACACCACGCTATCCCCGTGCAGTGACGGAAAGCGCATGAACACGGCCTCATCGGCGGCGCGCGCCGGGAGACCAGGGCTGCCGCCAAGCAGCAGGATTGCCAAAACGCCGCTCCGCAGCGGTGAGCCGCGCAGAACGGCCGGCAGGCCGGCAGCAAAAGATCCCATAGGAAATTGGATTTTGATGCCCCGCCGATTTATCGATGCCGCGCGGGTGAAGGAGAATTGGTTTTCGCTCGCACTCATTCCGGGCGGAAGCTGCCACACAGGGAACCGGGCGTCA
>Ga0187864_10003258_pt1 | contig 13397 bp, 15 predicted proteins | sample June2016WEW_11_4_FD_132985 | JGI IMG/M metagenome (GOLD analysis project Ga0187864, IMG submission 132985) | Peatland microbial communities from SPRUCE experiment site at the Marcell Experimental Forest, Minnesota, USA - June2016WEW_11_40 | ecosystem: Environmental > Terrestrial > Soil >... | reverse complement strand
CCCAGCAATCGGAACATTACGTGATCCCACGACAGGCTGTCAACGACAGCCATCACACTGAAATTGTGCAATTATTTACACCCGTGTTTCTGCTGGCCCGATCCCGTATCCACGCAAAAGCACCACTACCAGAATTAGCACACCTTCGACCAATTCTTGGGATGGCAATGTCTGAGATAGATGCCCCCGATCCCCGCGGCAAGGCGGTGCCCCTCGTTCGGACGACCGGTCGCTGTTCTTCAGCCATCCCTGCGCCTCCAGTGTCGCCACAGACTAACCGTCGCCGCGCATGCTAGGAGCAAGACCAAACCTGAAGTAGTGATCCCGACAAAGTCCAACAATGGTGTCCGCCACCCCCACAGGGGCGCGCCGATCCAAGCAGCAAGCAGACACAAGAGGGTTAGAACAAGCGGTAGAACGAGAAACGGAAAGAGTGTTCCGCGCAGAGGCCAGGGAAACTGGCGCCACAATTGCTCGGGGTCCTTGCGATCGGGAAGAACTGCCAATTCTTCGCTCGGTAGCGTCAGGAATGGCCTCCAATATTTTTGATACGAGTTCGCAAGGTACGTCAAACCTTTCTCATCGTGCTTCTCAATCGAGAATAGATCACTGTGGCCGAAGCCCACGGCTTGAATATTGAGTACCTGGTCGCCATCAAACCCCCGGCGCCCCGAGGGTCCCGACTCCACGATTGTCACATGCGCGAGAGGGACGACCCGGTCAGCCGTCCCATAGTGGTTGAGCACATCCTCAACAAGATGGGCCTCTCGGATGTTCTTCCAGTCAAAGTTCGGACGTAGGATGCAGCCGGCCAAAATGACGCGACCGAACTGCAGCCGGTCGGCCTCGCTTCGCTTCAACTCGTCCTCGAGTAGATGACCGAACAGCCAGGTTCCAAAACTGTGGGCAATCACGTCGGGATTACCGAGAAATCCTTGTGCCCGCGCTTCATCCTTCAGGGCGGCGAGTTTCGTGCGCAGCTCGCGTTGGAATTTTCGGCGACGCCAGGCGAGAACGACACCCACAACGACAAAGCCGTATTTATAGACGGCAACGGGAACAGAACGCCCCCATGTTGTGCTGAATTTCCAACTGAACGCCTCTTGCCATGCGCCCGACGTATTCATGCCATGGATGGCAACTACCCAGTCGACGCTGCGGACAGCACTGAGCTCGCGCAAAAAAACGGTCTCGTCCACGACCCCGCTATGTTCGCGAAAACTCTTTCCGCAGCGGGGACAGACCGGCGCCGTGATGTCTTGCGCGTTAAGCTCCTCGCCGCACTCTCGACAGAGGTGACGCTCGCGACGCTCGACCCAACCGTCCGATGCAAACCGTATGAGTAGAGCAAGAGCATCCGCTTCAGGCGCGGGAAGATCCCCCGTCGTGAACTCGGAGTGCCGTTGGTCGGACTGCTCCTTGAGTCTTTCGGTCTGCGGGCCCGGCAACTCCTGCGTTAAGAATGCCCAATATTCCGAGGGCGGCGGAATCTTGGTGCTTCCCTTGCCAACCCAAACAGCCTTGCCCGGAGCGCTCGAAGACATTTCGGGCTTCATTGTTGGGTGCCCAATTTCGCAAGTATGGCCCACACCTCAGAAGCCTCCATCTGTGCCCGGAGGCGAACCCGACGCTCCTTGCCATAGAGCTGTACCCGCAGAGGTCGCGTCAAACCCAAACTGTTCTTCTGGAAAATAAACACTCCATCCGCACCTTGGAATGACCGCAGTTGCTGGGGGCGCACCGAGTTTCGGACATCCTGAATGGCCGGCTCTTCCCAGTATGCCTTGTCCGTCGAGTTAGCTGCAAACTCGACCGAGGCGCCTCCGGACGTCAAGCGAGATCGTTGCGCTTTTACTTGTGGTAAAGGCGTTTTGTTATTCGGTACGTTTTGCTGATCCAGGTTTCTTGAAATGACGGCAATATCCATCTGTCCGCGCTCTAGGGCGTCCACGTCCATCAGCAGGCACAGGACTCTCTTCACCTCCGCGATGGCTGCCTTGTGCTCGGGACCCTGGATCGGATCGGGGATGAAGAGTCCGGCGATACCTTCCTTAACCCGCGCTTCGAACCGCGTGATGGCACGCCACTCGACCTTGCGGAACGCCCGGTACTCGTATAAGTCGAGCCCATCTTCCTTTTGGTAATCCTTCTCCGGCGCGGGAGCCCAGTCAGGAGAGGCCTCTTGCCACACAAGCCGGAGCACCGAGTCATTGAATGATATGGAGGTGAGTTGCGGCTCGTCGGGGAATGCCAGGGCGGTTTCTCCGTTCCAGACACCATTGAGGTTCGCGCTCGAGACACGTTGGCGGATTTTCGGTTCGGTCAGCTCTCTGCGGAGTGTGGGCGAAAGATTGTACAGGTAGACGTGTTGGTCGCCCCATCCCTCTACACTCGCGAGCCATGCACGCACATCCGTGAGCGTCAGTTCGCCCGACTCGATCGCGACCGTCAGATTGGCTTGGAATTCATCCTTGTTCGCCCCTACCTGGATGCCTTTACTGCGAAGGAGGTATTTAACGAACCGGTTGCCCTGAGCGCGGATGATGCCCGCAGCAAGGCGCTTCAGGTCTTCGATCTCAGCAGCGGTGGGACGCACGGTATTCATGCCGATAGAACCAGTCATTATCTCCTCCCATCGAAAGCCGATGGTACGCAAAATCAGTTCAGTCGCAAGACGGAACAACGGGCTCCAATAGCAGCACCAATCCTCCGTCTAACATTGGTTCCGCCGATCAGCGCAAAGAGAACCGGAAATAACGTGCCGATGATCGGAGTGTGGCTCGCCCCCCAGAAAACCCGAGGCCAGACCCACGACCGCGAGGCCGCCAGACGAGACCGTGACGAAAACATGCCTCGTCGGTTCTGCTAAAACTGTAACTACCATCTCGACACTGAGCCGTGGCTCCTCTGGTGGCCCTGAGCAGTTCTCCGGTCTCTGCACAGTCTGGCCCTAGCTGTTCACGTAGGTCCCATCGCTCGTGCAATTCACCTTGTCCGCGTTCAGTTTGGTATTGCTTGCGGCGGCTGAAGTGGTGCTCTGTGGAGTTGGAGACTGCGTCTGAGAAACGATCTGCTGAGAAAGCAGAATGGCGGCTAACGCAAGAACGTAAATGCACTCGCGTAAGGGGTGCATGGGTTTCCCCAGCAAACTCGCAGGCCTGGCTCAACCCCTCCACTAGCGCATCAGCACAAAGTTCCGTCTGCGTCGAGAAGTCGAGATCGTTCGAAAACCGGGCGTGCTCAAAATACGCCTTACGGAAGCAGTTGCCACCCTTCAGAATGAGCGACGACCGCAAACGGTTTTCAGCCTGCGCAAGCCCGGCGAGCAGCCAGCCGAACACGTAGTCCCGTTGCACGATCGCGGCGTGCACGCCAAGCTCATCCGCCTTTGCGTCGATTTCGTGCTTGTCAATCACATGTATTGACTAGCCCTCCACGGAGGGAAGGTCCGTCGAGTCCGCCCGCCCGTATCGTAATCCCCCTCGTGAACACTCCGGACAGTCCTTGTCGCGCCTGGGTTCGACAAAGGTGTGCTTGCGCTTGAGGAAATGGAAATGCTCGTAGTAGAGAACCTCGCTCTCAGGACGAAGTCCAAGGTAATCCAGCATGAAATCGTTCACCGCATGTGCCGCCGAAATCGCATTAAGACTAATAACGCTTGGGTTGGGCTCTTCAACCCCATATGCCTGAGCTTTCCGCTCATCATCCGTCTTGGCTTCTTTTGCCAGTTCACTCGCATCGATTAGCTGGTTACACCAAAGACATCCATGACCGGGGCGCACCGGACGGTTCGCGCTCATCACATCCGCTAGAGTGCCATTATTCTCGCTCCTGATCTTCGATCCCAGCTGGACTCCGGGAATGAAGTACTGATGCACGACCGCATTGAAAACGAGCCTTGCCCGCATCGAGTCCGCGGCGAGGAAAATGAAGTCACACTCCATGAGCTGTCGCGCAACCGATTCCTTGGCAACGTCTTTTGCCAGGAGCCGAACAGTCGCGTCAGGATTACCTTCCAAAATCACTCGCTTCGAGACCTCGACCTTTGCCCTCTCCTGCTGTGCATCCAGCGAAGTAGCCCCAACGATTCGGGAAAGGTTCAAACCCTCGACACGGTCGTCGTCGATGAGGGTGAAGTGACCCACGCCCAACCTGGCAAGATATTCCGCAACCAAGCTCCCAATGCCGCCGAGCCCGATGATGCCGACACGACACTTTCGAAGCAACGACTGGCCGCTTTTGCCAAACATCCTCACCTGCCGATCGTAGGCACCTTCAGGTTCCACTTCCAGCTTTCGGGGTCCGGGCGTTAGCCTAAGCAGCGTATTCCCCACTACCAATGCTTCGTCGAGAGCCAAGCGCTGGCCGTCGTTGAGCCACACATCAGCTTGCACCGAGCGTCGCCCAAAAACGAGAGCGCCCACTGGCATTCCGCGAGAAATCTGCAGCAGCGCCGGATACCCACGTTCATGTGAGTCGTAGTCGATCGAGCTGAATCCAACCTCACGGTCAGTCCCATGGTTGTGAACGGCGAGATAGGATAGGCGCTCGTCCCGCGCGCGCGTTATCAGCCGGTGAATAAATTTTGGTGTAAGGGCTCGATATCCAATCGAACCATCGACATAGTCCGAACCCTCTTCGGCGAAATAGATCTCGCGCACATGGAGAACAAGTTGTCCGCCCACCCACGACGTGCCGGCTAGGAGTACGGCTCCATGCTCATCGTGGTCCCCCGGGAAAAGGTGATCGATAAGGACATTGAAATCCTGTCGAGCTATTCGCAGTCGGCATGTATTGCTCATGACATCTTCTCCAGAAAATCCAGCACCTTCAGGATCTTCGAACCTACTTTCTGCAATCCTCCCTGCGCCGCGTTGTTCCGGCGAGACACCTGAATTGCAGGTCTACCCTCAAACTGATGGCCGGGCGTCACCGGCACACTGAAGGGCACGCCGTTGGCACGCATGACATTGCCGCCGATGAAAACCGGATATATGTCTGCGTACGGATACTGGGGAGGAATATGAAATCCGATCCAAGTCGCCTCGGGCCGGTACTTCGGTCCCAAAGAAACGGGATCGATGACAACGTACGCTCCCCCCTGTCCGTCTTCACGAACCAGGAAGCTTGCTGAACTGAACTGCCGCTTTAGCTCTTCAATGCCAGACGACACTTCAACTTTCATACACGCTCCTCGTTATGAATTGTCGTCAGGCGCAATTGCAGTGAAGCGCAGGTGCTCGCGCAAGTGAACTTCATCGTTGTCGCCAACAATGCGACTCGTGCCGTTGGGTAATTCTTCTTGAAGAACAAAGTTCGGCTGGATGTGAACACCCTGTGCAATAGCTGCAGCTTTGATTTCAGCACCCGTTGCCTTGTGCCCCTCAAGCTTCACTGGCTGCTCGTTGACGCTGACCGTGACGATGTGTTTCTTCGAATGGGCCACAAAGCGCAGACCATTCTCCAATCGAACTTTTTGCTCGTCAGCCACCACGCGCTGCGATCCGTCTCCAAGGATTTCTTCCAGTACAAAGTCCAACTGGATATTGACGCCCTGCTCAATCGCCGCCGTCTTGATTTCACGACCTGTCTCCTGGTGGCCCAGGAGCTTCACCTCTTGGTCGTTAACCAAAACAGTGATCAGATGATTTTTGTGTCCGTGCTTTCCAACGTCCTCGGCTCCCTGCCCGCCGCGCAGGCTCGTCTCGCTAGCGCTCATGTCGGTTTCTCCTTGCCATTTAGGCATTAAGTTGCTAAACTGCAATCGATGGTATACGAGTCTAAATAGGAAGTCAATTGCTTTTTAGCAATTCAGGAGTGTTGAGAATGGTAGCTGAAAACAAAGGATTTGATGGAGATGCCTTCTTTAGGGCTCTCGAAGCAACGGTGGACGCGCGCTCGACGACATGGAAACAAGTCGCAGCCGAGACAGGCATTAGTGCTTCAACCCTCGCGCGAATGTCTCAAGGCCGTAGGCCGGATGCGGCAAGCTTAGCCGCCCTTTCGGCTTGGGCCGGCCTCAATCCGTCTGACTTTGTTAACGCGCCGTACAAGTCGTCCCGACCCGAACCGATGGCGCAAATTTCCGGTTTGTTGCGTGCAGACCCCAATCTCGACGCGGAATCCGCCGAGGCAGTCGAAGCAATCGTCAAAGCCGCTTACGAGCGCATGCGGAAAGCGTAAGCCAGAGACGCAACACACAGCAGCCCTTAACACTTCAATTGCCACTCTCGGCTTTCGGCAGCCAGCATGCGACGTTCTTCCACGACCTTTACGATCTCCGGAATAACCTCGTCGATCATAGCTTGTTGAAAGGCCGCGAGCGCTTTTGGGTCTACCGCTGTCAATCCTTCGATGAGGTCGAATACGCCCTTCTCCTCTTTTTTCTCGTCGTCCATCGTGCCACGCTCCTTCAACTGTTAACGCAACGCCAAATTCATGCCGCTTACGGACTTACTTTTTCTGTGTAGGCCTTAGATTGCGATCCCAACGGCTAAACGATGTCTTTTCCATACCTGTCAGCGTCAGCTCACGAATACCTTTTGCACCAGCGCCAACACTGCCGCGATCAAATAGAAGAGCCTTTGAGCGGTTGTGCAGGAGCCAAAACGGCATATCCTCCCTCAGGCTTGCTGTTGCGTCAAGCACTGCCCGAGCGGAAATCTGCCCCTTGGCCCAATCGCTGCCAGTCGCCAATTCAACCACCCAAATGAACTGAGAGAACGGTAACGCCATTACCGCCTCGATGAGTTTGGGGTCAAACTCAGATTCGCGGTTTCGCATGAAATTCCGAAGAGCCGAACCGGTCGTTATGAAATATCGGATGATCGCCTCGTTCTGCGCCGGGAGGTGCAACAACATGCCGAGCTTGAAGATCGTGGGAGCGAGCCGATCCACAGCATCGGCGGGATAGAAAACTTTCTCAGGCAGAGCCACGATGAAAGCGTCAATGTCCGAACCTGAGTATGGCGTTCCTGGCCCTTGTGCGGGGATCGTCATATATGGAAGATAGTTGTCATCAACCACAACGACCGACTTCACCTCGTCCCAAGCGTATCGCATTGCCGTAACCGGATCACTGAGTGCTGCGCGCCATTCGTATCCCACTACCGCCATTGCATGTCCGCGAGTATGCATGGCTGCAAAAAGCGGGAACCCCGATTCCACATAGGCATGTAATTGACGATAGAACGAAGGATCGGGTTGCCCTTTTGCCCTCGCCACGTGTACCGGAAACGTACCGGCCTCCTGAAAAACGCGTTCCGCGTGAGACACCTGCAAACCCTTGGATGGAACGAGTCCTCCCGGATTGAATTCATGCGTCATCAAAGTTATATCGTGCGTCAAGAACTCACGGTAGATCGTGAAGTTTTCGCTGTAGTGCCGCAGAATGGACCAGCACGCCGCGTGGGCGCATACCGAAATATCCCTGTGTTGATCCATCGACGGAAACCCGCTAATCCATAATTTGTAGCCGAGGATGTGGACTTTATGGTTGGCGGTAATAATGAAACCGCTTGCGTCTTTTCTTACATCGGGCGACAAGACGCTCCGACCGATTGTCGCTATGCCGGTCGGGCGCAGGACCATATAACCGAAGTAGTGGTCTTTGAGTTCCCGATCTTTGCAGGTCAATCTCAACGCTTTCGGGTCGAATGAAACAGTTTCATCGAAGAAATGCAGGCGCACGCAGTCGTTGCGATAGGTCTGGCCTTTCTTTGCATAAAAGTTGTAGTACGTACTGCGGTAGTCCTTGTCGACGTACTTCCGCTCGATGAGCACTCCCTTGACGGCATCCGACAATCCAGTTTTTAGCTTCTTGACAACACTTTCGGGGTTGTACTCCGCCGACACTTCCGTACGCAGTCCATCCAAGTCGGAAGTCGATTTTAGCGGCATCCACGTGTACATCTATTCCCCTTAGATTGCCCCTGCCGTTTTATTTGCTTAGAGACTTGAGACCCAGCTGCTACCCACTCGCAAAACAGTCCCTTGGAGGTGACCAATTACACTACACCATTACGTAGACCGAAAAAAGCCCTCGCCTGTATCTCCAACGCGCCACCAATCTAGTGAAGCCGGAACTCCGCGATGAATTGCTGGCCTTTCAGTAAGCAACTTTTCCAGATGGCGTTCTGCCCACAGTTTTCAATCTTGAGAGCACGATACCACCATCGTGTTTTTCGGGGGTGCGACGATTGACTCGCCTCGCCGCTGCGCGACAATAGGGCAACGCCGAAAAAAGAACCGCTAAACCTATCAACGTTCGACGACACGCTCCTCGACGGGCTCGACTTTTGCGGAAAGGTCGATGAGCTCTTCGATCAGATGCAGGGGGTACCGGAAGGCACATTGGGAAGCTCCGATTGCGCCCGACGAAAAACGAGAAGCGGCTCGTAGAAGAACTCATCCCTGCTCGTTATGTCCAGGCACGTTACCGCGAAGGCCGCCGGATAAAGGTTCGCTGGGGGTGCTAACCTCTCGACCTATCAACAACTGACTGTCGGTCAGCCAAAAATCGCAGAATTTCTGCGGGTTCGCACATGTTCGCGTGCTTGGAGTGTGCCAGGCCTGGAAGATCCGAACCGGTTCGTGACCATTGGGTTCACAACCCAAAGGGCCAAAGATCCAAGAACGCTACAGAGCCCGTATTGGCGCGTCCAAACGCGCTTGTGCCACTGAACTATCAACGTCTATTGATTGGCCAGAAACGGCCTTCTGGGAGATCATTAGCAGCGGGCCTTGACCGTTGGGTTCACAGAGAAAGACGGCAGAGAAAAACGCAGATTTACTTACTTCTTAGGGGAATACTTCTTCAGGAAGTCATCGAGCGCTCGACGAACCAACTCCGCCTGCTTCGTTCCAGTCTTCTTGGAAAGCGCTTCGAGACCTTCCGTCTGCGAACTCGTGAGCCAAACCGTGGTGCGCTTCATTGCTGCGCCGCCTTTCGTCTCGCTCTACCTGCTTGCAGTTGCACCCGACCTCTTGCTCGCAGTGTCGCCATGAACGCCCAGAACCTGTAGCTGACGCGCTCCATGTACTCAAGCTGCTTCTTAGCTCTGTCCGTGTCCTATTCAGGCTCGAACCAAGGCCGATTCATCGCCGTGCATGGCCCGCACCGAAAATCGAAAAGCTCGGAACCGCAGTGAAGGCATTTCATGTACGAACCCCGCCGATGTTTTCGAGCCATCTCTGACAGCTTTGCTCGTGGAGTTCATCGAGCCAGAAGAGATACTCGTCGAGCGTCATGTTGCAGACCGCCGCCGCCTGCTCTAGCCCTTCGATGTACCAGGCTCGGAAGCTAGGCGAGCCCGCGAGCGACGCTTCCGTCATCCGCCTAACGACCCACGGCGGGTTGAACTCGGGCTCGTAGTCGTACGGCGGAATCTTCGACGTGATGTCGGCGTACCATGCTTTGTACTCTGGGTCGTCGGTCGTCGTTTCTCGTCCGCGAAATAGGATGTTCACAGCGTCACCCCGCTAGTTCTTTCTCCGCAATCCTCTGTTTCAAGTATGACATGTACGCTTCCTTCGTGTGCAGCGAGTTTATGCAGATCATCCTCTCCCTTCAGTTCCAGTATGCTATAAAGCCATACGTTGCGCAAGGGCACAGAAGTCACCCCGGGCGTGGTTACCAGAATCGCGTGCTGATCACGAATCTGCCGCATCGCTAGCACAAGCAATTCGTGACGTGATCGCTGGCAAGGTGTGGCTGGGACCAGGAGCAGCTGCAGACCGCCCTCAATAGCGAGGCAGCAGTGCCGGGGGGAACCCGAAGCAGACGATGCGGTTTTCCCTCCGCAGCAGAACAGTGAAGATCTTGAAGCGAACTCAAAGGTTCGTTACGGTGTGCCACGGCGAGCCCGAAAACCCCGAACTTCAACGACCATGAAAAAGACGGCAGAAGAAGCAGTTCGAAAAGCAGCTAAACAGCAAGCCAAAAAGCAAAACACCCGCCAGTGAGGAAAACCTGCTGCATGTGGGCGCCGCTGTTTGCTGCCTTCCGTGCCCGCGTGAAAGCTGATGTCATAACGACGTCGGCCTCACAACGGACCGAGTAGACTTTGCGGTGTCTAACCAAAAAGGCTCGGGACGAAGGAGGCCGAGATGAAAATTGTAGGCTGTGATCTGCACGCAAGGCAACAAACCATAGCCATGGTGGACACTGAAACCGGAGAGTTCACCGAGAAAACGCTTTTCCCCGAAGGGAATGTGGTACGAGAGTTTTACGCGGCCCTAGAAGGTCCGGTGGTGGTGGGCATCGAAGCCACCGGCGCGATGCAGTGGTTCTTGGAACTGCTGGAAGAGTTGGGCATCGAGTGTCGGGTAGGACATCCCGCGAAGATCCGGGCCAAGGAAACTCGGAAACAGAAACACGATCGGCGCGATGCACGGTTGATATTGGAACTGCTAGTCGAAGACCGCTTTCCGGAGATTTGGATGCCGTCGACCGAGCAGCGGGACTTGCGAACCTTGCTGCGCGACCGACACCAGTGGGTGAAGATGCGAGCGCGATTGCAGCACACCCTGCAGGCGATCGCACTCAATCACGCTCTGCGCCAAGGTCGTGCCCTCTGGAGTGCAGCGGGGCAGGGCGCGCTCGAGGCACTGCCTCTGCCACCCTACACCGGTCAGAGACGGACAGAACTGCTGAGCTTGTACGTAGAGTTACAGAAACGGATCCAAGAACTGGATAAAGAAGTAGATGTCCAGGCCCGACAAAGGCCCCACGCACGCCGGCTACTGACGCACCCGGGCGTGGGTGCGGTGACAGCCCTGGCCACCGAAGTGTTTTTAGGAGACCCGAATCGCTTCGCCACCGGCAACCAAGTAGCGAGCTATATCGGGATGATTCCATGTGAGCACAGCAGCGGCAAGCGACAGCGGTTAGGAAAACTAAGTAAGGAAGGTAACTCGCTGCTGCGCTACTTGTGGACGGAAGCGACGATGCATGCGGTCGTGAAAGACCCGGAACTGAAACGCTTTTATCGGCGCAAGCTCATCCAGAAAGGAATGGGCAAGGCCAGAATCGCAGCGGCCCGCAAACTAGGGATCCGACTGTGGATCATGATGCGCGACCAGATTGACTACGAAGAGTTCTGCCGTCGTGGAAAATTACGGCAGGAGGGGAAAGCCCATGCGGGGATGCCTGATTTCAACAGTGGTCCTGCATTGCAGTGACCGGGTTAACTGAATAGGCCACCCGCCTCCCCACAGGAAGGGGAGTTTGCATAAAACATCATGATCGAATGTGACCGAAGAGATGTCTGGTGGGCTAAGCCACCACACTGATGAAGAAAAAGGGCCGAGCCATACGGTTGGACATGATTTATCGAAGCAGCAAGGTCGTTATTCTCTCGGCAGAAACCAGTGCGTCTGCGCTGACGCGAAACGTGTGTCCGCAAACGACAAAAAAAGAAGCCCATGTCCCTTGACACGTCCGACGTCGTTAGAGATGTAGAAAAAGCAGAGTCTGAAAACCGCAAAACAGCCAGGTCTGGAAAGCGCACGAAAATCATCTCGATTTCTTCGAGCAATTCACGATGTTCGAACAGTGTGACAATGTGGGACCTTTGTGGGCATCTTTCTGTGGCGCTGCTATCGGGTTGCCCCAGTTCAGAAAACGAACTCACGGAATGAGGCACCGCAGAGCGCACCGCTGAGCAGAGGCCAGACCCGAAAAAAACGGCAGAGCGAACCAAGTCGCAAAAACGTGTCTGGAAAGCGTACGAAATCTGTCTCGATTTCTGCGAGCAATGCGCAATGTTCGAACAGAGTGACAATGTGGCTGTATTGTGGGCATGTTTCTCTAGTGCTGCAATCGGGTTGGCCCCAGTTCAGAAAACGAACTCCGCAGAATGAGGCGCCGCAGAGCGCACCTAAACCAAAGCCCAGGCCCCGAAAAAACGGTAGAGCAGGGCCAGCCGCCTATCTCGGCGCTCGTCCTGCCTTACCACTGCCTCACCATGAGGCATTATAGTAGGCGCTCCTGACGACATCCGCTAGAATGCCTCACTAATCCGTCGATTTCATGCTCCTGCTGGCCCGCAACAGCCTGTTTTATTACTACTTAGTAATCAGCATACTGCATACTCCTACCCCCTATGTATTGCATGTGCTTTGTTATCATAGACATGGCTGTCGAGTGCCTGCCTAGCTCGGCCTTCCTTCTATCTCGTTGAAATCAAAGGAGTTGAAAGAGGGGGATAGGCACCCTAAAAATGAAATACCACCCCAGCGCGGAGCGGGCGCGTCGCAAGCGGCATTTCCGCGAAATGGAAATTCTATTTCCAACTTGATTTTCGTCCCGCGGAAAGCGCTCCCGGCGGGGAGTGGCTAATACCCGAGCCGCCGTCACCTGATCGCTAGGGAGAAAGAAACCGGGCGGGTTTGGACAGCCATGATCGTCCCCCTTGGCCGAGCTACGGGATCTCCAGTCCGCGCTGCCAACTGGGAATAACCGAGCTGCCGAAGAGCCGAAACCCGGGGCTGTCCGGAAGCCAAAACCGGTTGTCTGGGCAGCTGCACCATAAGCCCACAAGAAACACACCACCTTATCAGCCAGCTCCCACCCGCGATTCCGGAAACGGATGGAGGGATGGAGATTCTCTCTCAAGAGCAAGAGCAAAACCAAGTGCAAGAATCGATCGCAGAACAATACGCGGAGATGGTGCGGAGTCAGGACAACTTTTACTGGTCGCAAATGTTGAAGCATCTGAGGGCAAACCGGCGGACTATCCCATTAGTTATTGGCGCATGCGATTCGGCGGGGTTCAAATCAGTAGCGCCGCCACCAGAACGTTCGGATGGACATTTCTGAGATCAAGAATCCTGCAAAGAAAGGTGCGCGAGTAATACACGATCTTGGTCGATTGCATGGAGAACGAGAAACGAAGAGCGATTGTCGCGCGCCCTGGGTGGTTGAAAAACGCAATTGAATTCGTGCGTGAAAAAGCCGCACAAGAAGATGTGTTGGTTTTGCATCTGATTCGGAACACCATCGGAGACCTACAGCCTGTAACAAAACCCGCTTATTTGCGCCTGAACCACCGTCAACCCTATGGGTGACCCTTACTAATCTCTGGAAGGTACATTGCAACAGTGGGGGTAACTTCCCAGAAGCCGACTTCGGGACAACGTCGTCGGAGTCCGCCTGAAAACGTGAAACGTAACTTCCCGTTGGCCCGTTATCCGGGGAGTGACCGCGATTGATTCTCACTAGCCGACACTGCATCAGCTGACGCTCAGTTACGTAGTTAGCGCCCGTAATTGTCTGAGAGTTTCAGAAGGTTCAGAGCGGATGGTATAGTCCGCATTCACATCGGCAGTACGAATGATCCCTTGCTTATCGACCACGTACCGTGCAGGTATCGGTAGTCGGTATTCCGACTCATCGT
>Ga0187864_10003254_pt1 | contig 13403 bp, 7 predicted proteins | sample June2016WEW_11_4_FD_132985 | JGI IMG/M metagenome (GOLD analysis project Ga0187864, IMG submission 132985) | Peatland microbial communities from SPRUCE experiment site at the Marcell Experimental Forest, Minnesota, USA - June2016WEW_11_40 | ecosystem: Environmental > Terrestrial > Soil >... | reverse complement strand
TGTTGTCAAGGACAATATCATAACTTACATGGGAACAACTTGCGCCTCGCGCTTCTCCCAACGCTTGTCTAATCAAGGCTTGACCCGGAATTTAGGGCGTATTGTCGGGGGAACTTCGGTCTAGCGCATCGGGCTGTGGAGTTGGTGGGAACCAATCACTCCGGAGGTATTCGTTGCTAAACAAGACTAGCTCCCCCACAGTCTCTATGGGTGCCTCGGCATTTCCCGTCGAGCTACTCCCATACAGCATCAAATGTCGGATCGGTTGCAAACATCCTATTCGGGTAAAGACCACAGCAAACGCCGGTCCGCCAGGCCGAAAGTCGGCAACGGCCTTCCGAAGGGTCGGACTCAGAAACTTCTCGTTGAGAATCCTGTGGACTTCAGCGTCTCTGCCTCGTATCGCGAGGAGGTTGTTGATGAACGCGAGGACACCAACGGCATAAATCGCTGGCACTTGTTGGAGAAGATCCCAGTAACGCTGCCCTTCGGCGCCAGCTTCCCCTACAACATCTGAGCACCTCAGGGAAACTTCGAAGGTAGGTCCTGAGACCCGTCTCCTGTTAACGCTGCTCAGGGGCACCAAAAGTCCCGCCCCGAGGCCGACACCCGCAATTCTGGTATAGATCGCGTTTAGCTCGTTTGAGGAGTATGGCTTCATGGAGGATTGCCAACCGTCCATGCGACCGGTGCCGTCGTTCTGGGCCCGTCGCATTCCAGATTTTACTCCGAATCGTCCCCGTCAAGACTGAAGTCGCGCGGCACGCACCCGCGTCTTTTCAATCGAACCGCCACTGGCTTTTGCCGAAACAAGCCCCGTCCATCGGGATAGGTGGGGGCCGGCCGTAAAGGCGGCTTTCCGTTTTCCTTTCCGTAAACTGGTCTGGAAAGGCTACATTTCGGACCAAAACCGGAAGGCCGGGAACGAGGATTTTGTTGGGGTTAGTTGGAGTGGGTTGGCGCGCTTCGCGGGTTACACTGGATTCGGGACCAAGAGGTCCCCAGTTCAAATCTGGGCGCCCCGACTATACCTTCCGCTTGTCAATGCAACAAGTTACGGCGTGAGGCCTCAGAGTCAGTTCATCACGCCGCCCCTGCTGCCTGGTCTTCGAGCTGTGTATTACTCGTACTTGCAACTTAGGAAGTCATGTGGAATCACAAGCAGAATTAACGTGTGTAGTAGTAACTCGTTCACGCGCTCAACCCAAGGTGTTGGGTCCCGTGTTTCCCGCTACCTCGCCGGCCTTCTGCTTGACGCTGGGCATGCGAACATTCTAAAGTGAGTCGTGCGCTCGGGGCGCCTCCAGTCCGCGGAAAGGGCCGTGCCCACCTACATCGCTAAAAACCTGACGAATCTTCTTTCAGCCTGATTCGGCGGACGCCAGGCGCAACGGAAGGAGACTCGTATGTCCGTCCGCGAATTACCTGCACGTCCGAACCTCGAGCAATACAAGAAACAAGCCAAGGACCTCCTCAAGGCCTCGAAGGCCGGTGCTCCGGAGGCACTGGCGCGAATGCGGAAACTTCGACGGTCGAGCGCCAGGCTCACACTCGCCGGCGCGCAATTCGTGATTGCACGCGAACACGGTTTCGATAGCTGGCTGAAATTCGCAAAGCAGATCACGACGCTTACAGGTGGAGACTCACACGCCGCCGTATGGAAGACAGCGGAGGACGCCGTCGTGGTTGGCGATGTGGAAACGCTCGAGCGTCTGCTGCGCGAACACCAGGAGACGTTTCGTGCCGGGCGGCCGCTGACTTCCTGGCTCGGCGGGCTCGCTCCGGATTACTCGGCTGGGGACGCGCGGTCGATCATTGTGCAGAATCACTGCTTCGAAAATTGGGGTCAATTCGCCTCGTATGCCGCTGCCATGAAGGACGGCCAATCAGCCGTCGCACGATTCGAACGGGCCGTCGACGCAATCGTCGCTGGCGAGGCCCGCACTCTCGAGAAGCTACTCCGGCACGACCCGGATCTGATTCGAGCGCGGTCCACGCGCCAGCATCACTCGATGCTTCTTCACTATCTAGGCGCCAACGGAGTGGAAGGATACCGCCAACGCACTCCTAAGAATGCGGTGCAAATTGCCGAGATGCTGCTCAACGCCGGCGCGGAAGCCGACGCCCTTGCGGACATGTATGGTGGCGGATGCACGACGCTCGGTCTTGTCGCGACGAGCATCCATCCTAAAGCGGCCGGAGTGCTGCACGAACTGATCGACATGTTGCTCGCGCATGGTGCGCGCATGGACGCGCCCGGCAGCGGCGACGCCACCGCTCTCGTGAGCGGTTGCCTCGCCAATGGACGCGCCGATGCCGCAGAGTATCTCGCCGGCCGGGGCGCGCCTCTTGATCTCGAGGGTGCCGCGGGCGTGGGGCGGCTCGATCTCGTCGAGTCGTTTTTCAATTCCGACGGCAGCCTGAAAAATACAGCAACCACTGCGCAAATGAAGGGCGGCTTCACTTGGGCCTGCGAGTACGGGCGCACTGACGTGGTTGAGTACCTTCTCGATCGCGGCATTGAGGTCGGAGAGCAGTTTCCGCGTCCGCATGGGCAGACCGGCCTGCACTGGGCAGCGCACGGCGGGCATGTAGACACAGTGAAGGCGCTCTTGCGGCGCCGCGCACCGGTTGACGTCAAGGACAAAAGGTTTGGCGGGACGCCGCTCCACTGGGCGCTTCACGGATGGAGCGAGCGCAAGACGGATGCTGCCGCGAACGACTCTTACCACGACGTGGTTACGCTGCTGGTCGCCGCCGGGGCTCCTGTGGAGCCGGGATGGCTCAGCGGTGAAAGCGTCCGTGCTAATCCGCGTATGTTCGCGGCGCTCAAGGGCAGGAGGCGCCAATCTTGAGCGTCTAGGCACTCTCCGCCAAGTCACTTAGTGCCTCGCCTGACGTCAGCGAGGCGGTATGGGGCGGCCAGGGAGTTCATGGCAATCGTAGCAGCGGGGCTCGTAGGTTTCCTTGCCGCCGACCTGCACCTGGGGAGCATTGTAAGGCGCGGGCTTTCCGTCGAGGATGCGCTGCGGGAGCGGTGCGGGCCTGCCGCAGCGTGCGCAGAGGGGGTTCAACCACATGCAGTCATGGCCACTCTTGCAAAGTCCAAAAAGCAGCAGCGTGGAGCCGAAGGGCTCGCGCTTGAAGTCCAGCGCCAGGCCGGCTGCGATCACGTCATAGCCGCGATCGAGCAGCTCATCGATCACCAGGAAAAAGCCTGAGTCGGTGGGGAAGAACTGAACCTCGTCCACCGCGATCAGATGGTAACGGCAGCCCATCTCGGATTCCTTCTCCCTCACCACGCGCAGCATCTGCCAGGGATCGCGCGCCGGCACATCCACAGCGTCCATCATTTTGCCGTGATAGTCCTTGATGTAGCCCGTGTCGCTACGCGTATCGATGTCAGGCTTGAAAATCAAGATGCGCTTCCGGCCGAACTGGCGCAGAGTTTCAACCTCCAGCATCAGCCGACCCGTCTTGTTTCCGAACATGTTCCCGATGATTAGTTTGAATTCTCCCCTCGGCATTCGTTCCTCTCTCTCTTGCAGGCTGCGATTCTCAACTACGGCACTCAATGTCTGCTGGCCCCCCATCCTCTCACGAGTTGAGAACACTCTTACCCATCGGAGCTCGAGTGTCAAGATCGGGTCTCCTCTCTCAGCGATAGGTCAGTCGCTCCAGCTCTTCGGGATAGCGCGCCCCTTGCACCGTGATCTTGGATGCAGCCCCGTCGATCTCGCGGAGATCGTCGGGCGTTAGTGCAAGAGCTGCCGCTCGAATGTTCTCCTCCATGCGCGCCGGCTTCGTGGTGCCGGGGATTGGAACAATCCACGGCTTTTTGGCGAGCAGCCACGCGAGCGCGATCTGGGCGGTGGTTGCCTTTTTCCGTTCCGCAAGGGCGGCGAGCAGGTCAACCAAGGCTTGATTCGCTTTCCGGGCCTCCGGTGCAAAACGGGGGATGCGGCTCCGCAGATCAGTGCTGGCGAAGGTCGTCTCCTCGTTGATTTTCCCTGTTAGGAATCCCTTGCCAAGAGGGCTGTACGGAACGAAGCCGATCCCGAGTTCCTCGAGCGTGGGCAACACTTCGGCTTCGGGGCGTTTCCACCAGAGCGAGTATTCACTTTGGACTGCGGTGACGGGCTGCACTGCGTGCGCCCGGCGGATGGTCTGCGCTGCCGCTTCCGACATCCCGAAGTGCTTCACCTTGCCTTCCTGAATCAATTCTTTAACAGCTCCCGCCACCTCTTCGATGGGCACGTTCGGGTCAACGCGATGTTGGTAGAACAGATCGATGGCGTCGACTCCGAGTCTCTTCAAGGAGCCCTCGACTCCTTCTTTGATGTACTCTGGTCGACTGTCGAGACCCACTGAACGCGGAGCTCCATCGTGCTCGAATCTGAACCCGAACTTTGTCGCAATCACCACCTGCCCACGGAAGGGCGCGAGGGCTTCTCCCACGAGTTCTTCGTTGGCGAACGGGCCGTAGACTTGAGCAGTATCGAAGAACGTGACGCCAAGCTCGACCGACTTTCGGATCAGCGATACCATCTCCGGCTTGTCTTTGGAAGGGCCGTAACCGAAGCTCATGCCCATGCAGCCGAGCCCTATCGCCGAAACTTCCAGGTTGCTTTTCCCAAGTTTGCGCTTTTGCATTGCTCCTCCATCGAGATCGCTTCTCGCATCTCCAGATTACGGTCGAGTGCCGTCGGAGTGCAAACGCTTCTTCGGACAACCCCCGATGCGGGATGTCAAATCGCGTCGGCTCCCCGGCTCTGCAGCGGTTACCGACCGACGATCGTGCCCAACGTCCTTCGGTCCGGATGCTCACACCGAGTTTACTGACGCACGCACTGACACACTTTTTTGACCCCCATTTCAGCCACAAATCGGGCTTGTTTTCCCACCGTCTCGGTAACGAGACGCCGCCTCCGGCAGCTCGATTCCATCAAGTTCGCCCGCGAGCAACGCGACAATGGCAAATTGGTCATGAATCATCGTCATCACGGCTCAAGGACGCGGAAATGATTCTGCGACAGCACCCTGCGCCTGCCGCCTTCGTTGCCTGAGTCCCGCGGGCGTCTTAGCGGGCCGTTCTGTTCTTTGCGTGGTTGATCGTGTTGTTGACGGGTAAGAGCCTTTCGTGCAGCAACAATTCCGTGGCGCAGATCGCGGGCTCGGAATGGAACAGTTTCTGAATAGCGCCGTCTGTGAGCGAGTTGCAGGCGGCCAGCAAGCTCATGCCTTGATGGTGAGCCATCCAGGACGGCACCACTTTATATTGCTGTCCGGGCTCCACTCGCGCCGGGGCATAATCGATCGAGTCGTAGAAACCCAATTCCCCCAACCAGCCGAGTTCCGTCATGCGCTGAAGGTTGCGCACGGCCTGGCGGGAATCGAAAGGGAGGGCCAGGAAGGATGCGTAGGGAGAAACCACAACGTCGTCTTCGGAATTCGGATTGATGGCCAAAGCGGGGACGCCAAAAGCACGGTATTGGTAATGCCCGGCTGCGTCCTGGACGTTACAAGCGGCTTCCGAAATGCCCCAAGGCATCCCCTTTTCCTTTGCCCAGTCCATCTGGCACTGCACGGCCACGCGCGCGCTTTGCTCGAGCAGCGTGCGCGGGTAGTGCTTGAACCAGAGAGCGGGCATCAGATACTCGAACATGGTGCCGCTCCAGGAGAGCAGGACTCCCTGTCCGCGCCACAGAACCTGCGCCCGCCCCAGATGGAACCAGGCTTCCTGCGGAATGTCGCCCTTGGCAATCGCTGCGAAAATTGCCGACCGCGCTTCTGAGGCAAGCAGATCGTAGCAGCCCGCTACCACGGACTCGCGCCCGGCGTCGCAACCGATGGAGAGCAGCTTCCTTGACCGGTCGTAAAGGAAACGAAAATCCATGGCCTGAACCAGGCGGTCGGCCTCATCGACCACTTCCGTGAGTTTCCTCACCAGTTCGTCGGCCCCGGGCAGTGAAGCGGAAAGCTGCTGGCGCAGGGCGCGGGCCGTTTCGCTCAAGACAGGGTCCGCAGCCGGGTTTTCGAGATAGTTCACGAGCTGCGCGTCGATGTCTGCCGAAGCTGCCCAAAGCGAAGCAAGGGTCAGTTCCGACAAGGCTCTCGGCACTTCGTCGGAGATTTGATTCAGCAAGTTCCGGTTCTCGGGCGACAACCAGGGAGCCAGGCGCTCGATCATTTCGCGAAGGGCCTTTGCCCGGCGCGTGGTCTCGGCCGCCCACCACCGCAATTCGTCGACAGGTCCGGATTGCTCCATGAGGCTGCCCGCGATCTGGCGCAAGTCCTGTTCGAGCCCCGGCAGCGCGTGCGCCCAGGCGGGGCCGTGTTCGCCCAACATCTCGAGCTGCGCGTTCATTCTGCGCAGGGAGTGAGCCGCACTCGAATTGGCCACGGCGCGCGACGCCAGTTCGTCCAGGAGGCTGATGTGGTCATACAAACCTTGCCAGGCCGCGGGGCGAAGCAGAGGGTCCTCGATGGCTTTCAGGCAGCCTTGCTTCAATGTCCACAAACTGCACACCAGATTCCCGCTGTCGACGGTGGAAACAAACCGCGGCTCCAGCGGCTGGAGCGTTTCCGTGTCGTACCAATTCAGGAAATGACCGCGGTACCGCGTCAGCTTCTTCATGGTCTCGAGTATTTTCTCCACTTCGGCCACAAACTCCGGCAAGGTCAGATAGCCGAGTTGGTAGGCGGCGAGCTGTGCGTTCAGCAGCAATCCGAGATTGGTGGGCGAGGTGCGCTGTGCCACGTCCGGCGGGTCCTTTTGAACGTTGTCCGGCGCCAGGCCGTTGCCAGCGTCTTTACTCGCCTGGCGGAAGAACCGCCAGGTGCGCAGAGAGACGCCTCTCAAAAACTCCTCTTCTTTGGCAGTGGCTTTGGTTCTTCGGGCGCGTAACGGCCGATTCAGCAAAAGCGCCAGGGGGCCCGCCGACGCCCACAAAACTAAGAAAGGCGCAGCAATGGGTAAAGCTGAAGGGCGGAGCAGGGCCACCGCGCCGCCGACGACTAAGGAAACCCAGGGAGTCCAGCCCAGGTAGACATCCACCGGGGCCTTTCTCTCCTCAACCTCGGCCTGGGCGGCCGTCTCCCACTCCAGCAGCCGCTTGCGTGTGATGGTCACGCGTACGATGGTGCGGAAAATCGCGTCGAGCGTCACCAGGGTGCGGTGGCTGAGAAACGCCAGCGTAAGGAAGATGTTGATCTGCCCGGTGAGGAAGGCTTCCGCGATCCGTGTCAAGTTGGGCGCGAAGGATTGCCCCGGCTGAAGCCTGAGCAAGGAAAGAAACAGTTGAAGATAGACGGGGATCAGAAGAAGGACAAGGGCGGCGAATGTCCAACGCACCGGACTGCCGGGCAGGGACAACCAACCGGCCAGGAGGAGAACAAAGGTGGAGGCCTCGATGAGGCTGCGCCGGAGGTTGTCAAAGATCTTCCAACGGGAAAGCAGCGACAAAGGGTTGGCGCTCTTGTGACCCGAGGCGTCCGGCACGCGCGGAAGCAGCCACAACATGATCTGCCAGTCACCGCGCACCCAGCGGTACTGGCGCCGGCTGTAAGCGCTGAAGTGAGTGGGGTAATCGTCAATGACTTCGACGTCCGACACAAGTCCGGCCCGCGTGTAAGTTCCTTCGATGAGATCGTGGCTGAGAATCGCATTGCGCGGGAATCTGCGCTTGAGAACCTTGCGGAACACGTCGACCTCGTAGATCCCCTTGCCGGCGAAGTTCCCCTCGCCAAAGAGATCCTGGTAGACGTCCGAGATAGCGTGGGTGTAGAGATCCAGCCCCGTCTGCCCTGAGTAGATACTGGCCAGCAGCGAGCGGCTGGCGGATTGGACGCTGATTCCCACGCGCGGTTGCAGCATGCCGTATCCTTCGGTGACGGTATTGGTCCTGGTGGAGATGACCGCACGGTTCAAAGGATGGGCTAAGGTCCCGACCAGCCGGCGGGCTGTGCCGCGCGGAAGTTGGGTGTCGGAGTCCAGGGTGATGACGTAGTTAATGGCCGGGAGAACCGACAGGTCCCCGACCTTCACCGGAAAATTGTCTTCTCCTCCGCGCAGCAGTTCATTTAAATCCAGGAGCTTTCCCCGCTTCCGCTCCCAACCCATCCACGCCCCCTCGCTGGGATTGAACGATCGAAAGCGGTGAAAGAGGAAGAACGGCGAGGCTCCCTCGCCGCGATACTTCCGGTTCAACTCTTCAATCAGGACTGAACAAAGGGAGACCAGCTCGTCGCTTTGGTCAGAGGGAAATTGTGAGTCGGGAGCATCTGTAAGCAAAGCGAAATAGAGACGCGGGTCGCGATTCGCCAGAAACCGAATCTCGAGCTCCCTGACCATGCGGCGGACGTAAGCCGCATTCAGCACCAGCGTGGGCACCACCACCATGGTGGCGCACTCCGGCGGGAGGCCCTCCGAGAAATCAAGCTTGGGCAGTACGGTAGCGGGCAGGATGAATGAGGTCAGTTGGTTCATTATTCCCCAGGCGGCTTCTGTCGCAGGAAGGACGAGAAGGATAAACCCGGCGATCACCGACACCGGCGAACGCACGCCGACCAGGAGGAAAGCGATAACGACGAAAGTCAGGACTTCGATCCCCACGAAATAGTAGGCTTCGGGCCAGGAAAGGATGGCACGCTGAACGGACTCCGCGAAGCAAGGGCGAAAGCGGAGTTGCTTTTCGAGCAGGGTGCGCCCGTCGCCGACCAGATAGTACCCGACGTGGCTTCGACGATCGCGGATGTGTGGGCGGGAGACCCATTCCTCCCGCGCCGCGCACGCCAGGGCAATCGCTCGGCGGGCGATCTCCGGCTCCTCAACGTCCGAGGAAGCGCCGAGTTTTTGGATAATCTGAAGGTAGAGGTTGCGGCTCTCAACATCCATTCGCGGATAAGCTCCGGACGGATCCTGGCGGAGAATTTTGTCCACGGAGCCAATGCGCTCAAGAATCGCCTTCCAGGTAGCGCCCTCGAGCGCCCGCAGACAACTTAGCGAAGCACTCAGCGCAGCCCTGCTTTGATCTCGACTCCCCTCCTCAGCAGGAGGAGGGGAAGCGGGTGGTGGGTTGCTGCCCTGCTGGTCAACCACCCCTGGCCCCTCCTTGTCAAGGAGGGGAATCGCACCCTGCACATTGGTGGTTTTTGGTTGCGCCGAGAGAAGACGCCCAATCTCCTCCAACAACACAAGCTGCATCAGGGGCTTGAGCACCCACAGTTCTCGAATCCGAAAGGGTTGACTTTCTTGAACGCCGGACATGAAGGTAACGAAAGTCTCCTCGTGGAACCTCCAATCCACGGCGCGCAAGTACGCGGCCACTGCGGCATACGCGCGCGTGATCACCTGGCCATTTCCCGCCTCGACTTCCGGCAATCGCCCCGCCTCCGCGGGCAGTCCGCGGGCATCGAGGATGACTGTTTCCAGCAGCCTTGCGTTGGCCCGCAGGTCGCTCCTGTCGGTCCGGGTCGAGGCGTCGTCTTCTGTGAGTTCCCGCAATTGGTCCAGTGCCGCGTTAATGATCTCAGAGGCTTCGGTCCATTTCCCCTTGAGGGCCTTAGGACTTGCCTTCTCGTTTGTGGGTCGCCAACCGCGAGTTTCGTTTTCGGCGGCGCTTTTCAGCCGGGAAGCGTCCTCCGCGGAATCCAGCCGCTCAACAGGCGCCTGGCGGACATCGAGCATCGAAGCGGCAATTCCGCTTGCCCGCAGCGGAACCTGTGGTTGAGTGTTGTTTGACTGATTTTCCATGCCCTGTTAAGGACAGGGGCCAGCCCCTAGCCCCCAGATCCTACCGATAGTTCGCCGCCTGCAATTCGAACATTTCCGAGTAGCGCCCGCCCCGCGACATCAGCTGATCATGGCTGCCCTGTTCAGCGATGCGCCCCCCCTCGAGAACGAGGATCCGGTCCGCCATCCGCACGGTCGAGAACCGGTGGGAAATGAGCAGCGCCATCTTCCCTGCCGTCAATTCCGCAAACCGCTCGAAGATCTCGCTCTCCGAACGCGCGTCCAGGGAAGCCGTGGGTTCATCCAGAATGAGAAGCTGTGCATCCCGGAGATACGCCCGCGCCAGCGCGATCTTCTGCCACTCGCCGCCCGACAGATCCAGCCCTCCATCGAAGCGCCGCCCCAACATCTGCTTATATCCGCCCGGGAGTTTCTTAATCACCGCGTCCGCGTGACTCTGGGCCGCAGCCAGGGCAATTCGGGCGGGGTTATGGAGTTCATCGATCTTACCGACCGCGATATTCTCTTCGGCGGTCATGTCGTAGCGCATGAAATCCTGAAAGATAACGCCCACCTGGCTATAGAAGTCCTCGAGGTCGTACTCGCGCAGATCGGTTCCGTCCAGTAAAATCCTGCCGGAAGTCGGGTCGTAGAGGCGCGTCAGAAGCTTGACCAAAGTCGTCTTGCCCTGTCCGTTTTCGCCGATCAAGGCGATTCGTTCTCCGGGCTCAATGTTCAGTTCGACGTTGTCCAAAACCAGGTTGGAAGCGCCGGGGTAGGCAAACGAGACCTTATCGAACTGGAACCCTCGCCGGATCGGCCGGGGAGCGGGAACAGCCGATGCGGGAGAAGTGATGGTCGGGCGAACGGCAAAGAAGGCCAGCAAGTCGGTGAGGAAAAGCGCCTGGTCGGCAATCCCTGAAAACGTCGAGAACATCATCTGAATATTGGTGCTGGCTCCCGCGATCGCGCCCGTGAGGAAGGTCAACGTGCCGATGCTGATCGCTCCCTGTAGTGTCCGGAAAATGACATACGCATATGCCGAGTAATAGCCGGCCGTCGTTACTACAGAGAGCACCGTTCCCACCCGCAGTTTGCGGCCCGCCAACTCGACATTCCGCTGGTAAACCTCATCGGAAAGGTGCTTGTAACGCCCCGTGAGAAACGAACTCATTCCAAACAGCTTCAGTTCCTTGGCGCTTTCCTTGCTAGCACCCAGAGTACGCAAGTAGTCGAGCTCGCGGCGCGTGGGAGTAAGTTGGAAGTTCAGCGCGTAGCCAAGGAAAGCGAAGTGGCTGTCTCCGAGGAAGGCCGGAATCACAAATGCAACCAGGATGAGTAGAAGCCAGGGTGAGAAGAAAACAATGCTGGCCGCCAGGGTAGCGGTGACGATCGCCTGCTGGAAGATGTTGCCAATGGCCTGGATCATCACCAGCCGGTCTGTGGCTTGGACTCGCGCCCGCTCCAGGCGGTCATGAAAGGAAGGATCTTCGTACTGGGGGAGGTCCACGCGTGAAGCATGCTCCATCACCTTCACGCTGATGTGACGAATGTACTTGTCGGCCAACAGGCTGTCGCAGTAAACGATAGCGCGCGTCAGCACGGTTCCCAGGCTGGCCAGGCCGAACTCCAATCCCACGTACCACCAAAAAGCATGGGCGAGAGGCAGCTTTCTCTCCACGTGGGCGACCACGGCGTCGATGATCCAGCGCGTCACAGCCAGGGTGGAAAGCGGCACCAGGCCCGCCGCCACGCGCAACGAACACCCCCACACGACCACGGATGGGCCTGAGTCCCAAACGATGCGCAGAACGGGCGGAATGTTCTTCATGGCCCGTATCCGCTCGTTCCACGCGTTATTGGGTTTTTGAGTTGACTGAGTCTCGAGGGCCATCGCTACCCAAACCAGCTTCGCCGTCTGGAGGCGAAGCCGATCACCAAGCTTACCATGAAAGTGGCGGGGACTAACAGGATGGCCGCCGTCGCGATAGGCGTTACGACGCTGAAGAAACCAACGAAACTAACCGCTGCCAAAACTGCCAAGAGAGCTAGAACAATTGGTACCGCACGCATCAGAACCACCTCCCGGACGCCCGCAGTGCAGGGGAGGAGGGCGGACTCCCTCCGACGACTTCCAGAACTGCCGGATTTCAGAGGTCTCGCCCTCCCTGCGACATTTTGTAGCACGTGAGAGTCCACGCTAAATCATCTTTGAATACATAGACTTAGCGCGTACAGCCGCGATCAACCCCTGCAAAACTTACATCAAGGGAGCGGCCTCGTCCCCGAATTTACATTGCGGTGAGGACCGAGGAGACGGTGGAGATTTCAAAAAGCCCGTTCGCAAGTCGGAAGGGAAAAAGCAAACGATGTAATCCTTTGCACCTCACGTGTAAAATCCGCCTCCCTCCAAGAAGAGGCCAATTCTGCGGCAGCCCCTAACCCTCGGCATTTCTTGAAGATATCGAAGTAGTCCAAGCTTGGAAAGTTTGGCGGAGTCATTGCTTGCCTTCTCGTTGGGGCGATGCCAAGAGGGGCGAGAGATGAAGGTCGGGAATGAATTCACATTATCTTCATGGGTCACACGGCTGTCGCTGACGACTATCGTGGCTGGGCTCGTGTACGCCGCCATCCCCAGCGAGCACTCCGATTATGTTTTGCAGGCGACCGCTGCAAATCAACTCGCCGGGACTCCTTCCCGCAGCGCTTCCCCTAGCACAGGTCTCCCGCAGGGCCGGGGGCCTCAAAACCCGAGGCCTGCTCTACATGAAAAAACCCAAAGAGTTCGAAAGTGGACGGGGAACCTAGTCGATGCGGACTGTATGAGCAAAGCCTTGCATCGGGTTTCGGGCACTGAGGAAGGCCTTTTCCCTGACCCCTTATCAGAGTTCTGCCAGACTCTCGAGAGTTCTCAACGTGCCGGGCAAGAACGGAATTCTGGAGCGTGGTCGCCGCAGGGGCAACCGGAAACACCGAGCCATGCCGCCTGGTCGATGGATTCCGACGGAGAGCCGGAAGCCAGCGAGCGGCAAATTGCGTTGCAACGGGCACAACTGAAGAGGGCCAAAATGCTCGAGGACGTGGCCACGACATGCACACCAAGCCGGCCGACGATGCACTATGGGCTGTTGATCTCAGGTGGGCAACTCTTGAAATTCGACGCGGCAGGGGATTTCAAAGCGAAGGAGGCGGTCGATATTTCGCCCGTCGAGCCTGGAAACACCGTTAAGGTGAAGGTGACGGGCATAGTTGAGGCAGAAGACACCGTAAGAGTTGCCTCAATTGAATTGAAAGGCCGGATTCCTCCCCCTCGAGCGTCTTCCGGCCGGTAAGCCGATTCACAGGAGGGAGAGGACATGATTCTACTCGCTACTCGGACGTTCCTTTTTCTGTTGCTGAGCCTCGTGGCAGGTCCGGGAGCCGAGTCGCCGGATGGCGCTCAGCTTTTCCAAGCGCACTGTTACAGTTGCCACCATTCCGGAAGTGGATACGCTGCGCCGACGCTCGATCAGCTTCAGGGAGAAAGGGTGGGAGAAAGGGTGTCGGGAACATGTGAAAAAATTGAATTTGGACCCCTTATCGATCATGTAACTTACTGAAAATGCGTAGTGCTGAAATCGGTAAAACCAATTTTTTCACATGTTCCGGGTACCCTTTCCGGCGTCGTGGG
>Ga0187864_10003251_pt1 | contig 13412 bp, 10 predicted proteins | sample June2016WEW_11_4_FD_132985 | JGI IMG/M metagenome (GOLD analysis project Ga0187864, IMG submission 132985) | Peatland microbial communities from SPRUCE experiment site at the Marcell Experimental Forest, Minnesota, USA - June2016WEW_11_40 | ecosystem: Environmental > Terrestrial > Soil >... | reverse complement strand
GGCAGGGCGTCGGTGAGCTCGCCGGGGCGCACCCGCGCCAGCACCGGGTAGCGTTGCGGTTGGGCGAGATAATCGGCGACCCAATCGATGGCCCGATGGCCGCACTGGCGGAACTGTTCGGGGGTCATTGGCATGCCGCCGGGCTGCTGGGTCTGGTGATCGGGGTAAGCACTGTTTTCTGTGGGCTCATATGTTAGCCAAACGTCGAGTGTAACGCGGGGCTGGAGGTGAATTGCGGTGGGAGTGGAGCGGAGGCGAGAGTTACCAAGGGCGTAAACGACTCGAGGGCGTTTCGGACCAGCGTGAAACTGTAGCCGTGGGGAGGTGCGCCACTTCGCTTCGCAGCCGGACAGGTGACAGCTCGCATCAGATTGTAGCCGGCCCTAGGTTCACTCGTCGTACAGCGACGGCTCTCCCGGCGGGCGGGTCTTCCAGCGGCGGTGAATCCACAACCATTGATCGGGATTGGCGCGGACCGCGGCTTCGAGGCCGGCGTGCAGCGACGCCGTATCGCGCGCGGCATCGCCAGTGATGTTCACCGGCGGATTGAACCGCAGCACGTAGCGGTCCTCCTCTTCCACCCACAGTGCGTAGGCCGGAATTACGGCCGCGCCGCTGTGCGCGGCGATCTTGGCAAAACCGGCGCCGGCGCAGGCGGGCACGCCGAAGAAATCGACGAACACGCCGGAGTCCAGTGATGCGTTCTGGTCGATCAGGATCCCGACCTTGTCATTGCCGGCGAGCGCCTTGAGAATCGACCGCGCGAAATCCCTCTTGAAAATCACGCGATTGCCGCAAAGGCCGCGGCGGCGCTCCACTAGGGCGTCGACCAGCGGATTGTCGAGCGGCCGCACCAATATGCTCATGGGCCCGGAGGCCAGCCCGTGCGCGAAGGCGCTCAGCTCCCAATTCCCCAGGTGCGCCGTGGCGAACAGCACGCCGCGGCCCTGGCGGAGGGCGGCATCGACATGCTCGGTGCCCTCGATGCGGATCCAGCGGTCCAGGTTGTGGGTTCCGATAGAGGGAAACCTGGCAATGCTGACTAGCAATCGCGCGACGGAGCGGAACACGCCGTCGATGACCGCGCAACGCCCGGCCGCATCGAGTTCCGGCAAGGCCAGCACAAGGTTCCGCTCCGCCACGCGGCGCAGGCGCGGAACGGCGCGGTCCAGCAGCCGCGCGTAGTAGCGCCCCAGCGCATCGGCCGCGGCAATCGGCGTCCATTGAAGCGATTTCAGAACCACCAATGCAAGCGCATATTCGACCAGGTTCCGAAGGTGAGAGCGCTGCCGCACGAAACCGCATTGTACCGTGCGCGGCACTGGACGGGCTTCGAGATTTCCGTGTATCGAAAACAAAATCGCCTACAATTGTGAAAGGATGGCAGCCCAGCCGGATCGCGTCACCGTAACCTGGTCGACGCCCGAGTGCGCTTTTTCGATTGAGTGGAGCACCCGCGTGCTCGACGACATTCGCCTGGCGGTGACCGACGCTTTCTTTTCGCTACCGCGCGGCGGCGCCGAAATAGGCGGCATTCTGCTGGGCGCCTGGCAGGAGGGCCGGCTAACCATCTCCGATTACGCAGCGCTCGATTGCGAACACGCCTTGGGCCCCTCTTTCACGCTTTCGTTGAGCGATGAAACCAGGCTGCAGGAATTGATCCGCGCGGCCGGCGCCGCGGGCGCCCGCGTAGTGGGCTGGTACCATTCGCACACGCGGACCGGGGTCCTTCTCTCCGACACCGATCTCACCATCCACAACCGGTTTTTCCCCGAGCCGTGGCAGGTGGCCCTGGTGGTGAAGCCCCACACCTTCGAACCGATGCGCGGCGGATTCTTCTTCCGCGGCCCCGGCGGCATCATTCACTCCAGTGCAAGCTATCGCGAATTCCTGATCGAGCCGGTACCGATGCGGCAGGTCCCCCGAGCCGTTCCCATGGAGCCGCCGGTGCAACCGCTCCGGCCCGTGGCCGCCGGTCCCATAGTCGATGTCCGCGCCGAGCCCGAAGCTCCTCCGGCGCCCGCCGCTCCCATTGTTAACGTCCAGGCTGAACCCGAGGCTCCGCCGGCAGCTCCGGTTTCTCCCATCGTCGACATCCGCGCCGAGCCCGCGCCTCAACCCGCAGCCGCTGCAACCGTAGCGTCCCAAGCCTCCGTGCGCGAAGCCGCGCCGGAAGCTGCCGCCGCTGCCCAGTTACCCATCCCGAGTATGTTCGAGCACGCTCAAGATCGTTCGTGGGCGTGGCTGAAGGTGCTGCTGGCGGTAATGGTCTTTGCCGCGGGCGTCGCGGCATATGTTGAGCGGGACGTTTGGTATCCGGCCGCCGCGTCACCGTTGCACCGGCCGCCGCCGGAAGTCAATGCCGCATCGAGCGGCCTGAATACGGTGGATGCAGCCGGGCAATTGCAGATTCGCTGGAACCCGGCCTCTACCCTGGTGCGCACCGCCACTGGCGCGTCCCTGGAAATCGCGGACGGCGATCCGCCGTCCACAGTCATTTCGCTCGATACTCAGCACCTGGCCTCCGGCGTGTTCACTTACGCCCGCCGCAGCGAGCACGTCGATGTCACGCTGGTGCTCGATCAGCCCAGTGGGGCTAAGGTGCGGCGGGTCACCAGCTTCCTGGGCCAAAAGCCGCCTGCACCCGCCACGGCGAACCCCGCTCAGCCAAGCAAAGATCGCGAAGAAATGTCGCGCCTAGTAACCGGCCTGCGAGCGCAACTGGACGCCGAACTCGAACGCAACCGGAAGCTTGAAAAGCAGCTCGCCGCAGCTCGCGCTCAACTGCGCGAGCAGCAACTGCGCCGCCTAAACAACCAGGCCCGGCCGCTCGAACACTAGCCGTCCCAGTGCACCTCAGCTTCCGTCCCACTAACATAACCTGCCGGTGGGTTCCAATCGTTCCTGGCGCTGTGCAGACGCTATGCTATATGTAACTGTCGTGAGGTGCACATGAGAGCGATTGGCCTGGTCACGCTGATGGCGTGCGTGTTCGGTATTGCCGCTTTTGCGCAGAAGACAGGCCCCGAAGGTTCTTTCTTCAATGTGCGGGCGTCCGGCGCACTCGGCGACGGCGCCACGCTCGATACGGCTGCGATCTCAAGGGCGATTGCAGCGGCCAATGCCGCCGGCGGCGGTACGGTTGTCTTTCCCCCGGGCACTTATCTCAGCGGTACCGTGGAGCTGTTGAGCAACGTTACTCTCGAGCTCCAGGCGGGAGCGGTGCTTCAGGCGAGCCCGGATGTTAAGGACTACGGCAGCATCTCGGAATACGGTTTCGGCAGAAACTACGGTGTCGACAGCTCGGGCGAAGGGTTTCGCGTGGGACTCATCGTGGCACGGAAAGCGCATAACATCGCCATCACGGGCCGCGGCACCATCGATGGCAATGGCGATTCCTTCTTCGACTTGAAATCGCTCCACGCCGGCGTCGATTTCGACGCCCAGTATACAAGACAAGGCGCGGACTTCGACGCTCCCAAGTTCGGCCTGGAGTTCGGTCCCGTCGAGCCGGGTCCCGCCGGGCGGCCGGGAACCATGATCATCCTTTCCGATTGCCGCAATATCCTCATCCGCGACGTGACCCTGAGCAACGCGCCGAATTGGACGCTGCACCTGCAAGGCTCGGAAGGGGCCACCATCGCCGGCGTCCACATCGGCAACAACGTGCTGATTCCCAATAATGACGGAATCGATTGCATGCGCTCGAAACGCGTACATATCTCGGACTGCGATATCCGGGCGGGTGACGACGATTTCGCGATCGTTTCGAGCGAAGATGTTCATGTCAGTAACTGCTCGTTATTCTCTTTCTCGGCCGCGGTCCGGCTCGAGGATACGCGCTACACCACATTCAGCAACTTGTCGATCCACGCCAATCGAGGTATCGGCGTCTTCAGTGTCGGCGAGGAGCACACGGCTCATGTGCTGTTTTCCAATATCACGATGGAGACAAGCCTGATTACGGGGCATTGGTGGGGCAAAGCGGAACCGATCTATATCGCAGCGCGGAAAGGCAACGGGAAGGCGGATGTCCGCGACATTCATTTCACCAACTTCACAATCGAGGCAGAGGGCGGAATGATGATCTACGGAGCTCCCGACAGTATTGTGCGGGATATCTACCTGGAGCAAATCCGCATGCACGTGCGCGCGCCGCAGCAACGAATTGCGCAGTCTGTCGGCGGCAACTTCGACCTTCGCTGGACGGCCACCAGCTTGAGTGAGGCGATATTCAAGCATGACATCCCGGCTCTTTATGCGCGCTATGTGGACGGGCTTCGCATTCGCGACTTCGATTTGAGCTGGAGCGATAACTTGCCCGCTTACTTCTCGGGCGCTCTGGAGGCCGAGGATTCCAAGAACCTGGATTACGCCGATTTCAAACCAACTTCGCCTCCCGGCTCGGCTGCGCGCCCGGTCTCGATACACTGATCGGCTGCAGTTCGCGGATCGCTACCGCGCCAACCCCACCAACCCGGCAGCGAACAGGCGGTCGTCCACGCGGCCCAGACGCCGTGCCACGCGCAGCCGCACGAGCGGCGTATGGTGGATCGTGGTCAGGTACTCCGGTATCGCCCACAGGTCTTCCTCGGCAGTCATCCAGTGAATGGAATCGAAGCGGCGCAAGTTGACCGGGCGCGAGTAATTGCGCAGCGTCTTTTCCCGCCGCAGATTGTAATAGTGCTCGAAGTAGGACATTGCCAGCTCGCGCAGCCCGCGGTACACCGGCTCGCGGTAGCGCAGCCCGGAGTAATTCGACTTGGCGACAGCGCCCCAGCACTCATCGCGGCGGAAGATGGCGAGCACGTGATCGTCGTCCCGCACCGCTTCCAGATCCAGCAGCAGCGGCGCGTAACCGATTGCGCGCAGCGCCGCCGCGCCAAACAGCGCCCCTTCCATGCAGTGCGCCCTGCGCTCGCGCAGCACGCGCCGCGGCGAACCGCAGGTGGGCCCATCCGGTTCTTTGTTGTATGCCAGCTCGTGGTCCAGAAAGCGCTGAATCTTCTCCGGCGTATTCAGGCGGCGGAAAACGGCGCGCTCGGCGGCAATAAACGAATCGCGGGACATCGGGCTTAGGTTAACCTGATTCCCCGGCCCGCCGCGGGGGCCATCGCAAGTTCCGGCTTACGCTTTCTTCCAGCGATAGAAGCCGATGATGCTTTTGGCGTCATCCAACTTGCCGGTTTCGATCATCCGCTCGACTTCGCGCGCAGGGAACCAGCGGGTTTCGATGCGCTCATCCTCCATCGGTGTAGCCACTCCGGCGATCAGGCCTTCGGCCAGGTAGATGGTCATGCGCTCATTCACGTAGCCGGGGCTGATGAAGAATGACGCCAGCTTGGTCCACCGCCGCGCGCGGTAGCCGGTCTCTTCGATCAACTCGCGTTTGGCGGCCTGGAGCGGCCTCTCGCCGGGATCGAGCCGGCCCGCCGGCAGCTCCCACATATAGCGGCCGGCCGCCAGCCGGTATTGCCGCACCAGCAGGACGTGCCGCCGGTCATCCACCGCCATCATCACCGCCGAGCCGGCGTGGCGCACAATGGAGCGCTTGATTTTGAAACCGGTCTTCGGATCGGCGGCGCGGTCCTCGGTCACTCGAAACAGGTTGCACTTGTAGACTTCGCGGGAAGAGGTGATTTTCATGATCTCGTTTTGAGCGCGGCGGCGAATTCGTCCGCCGCGAGCGTATTCACAATGTCGCTTTTCGCGAGCCAGCCGCGTCGCGCCGTCAGCACGCCGTAGCGCATGCTGGCCAAGTGCTGGGGACGATGGGCGTCGGTGGAAATGGTGAAGCGCGCGCCCTTGGCTTTAGCGGCGCGGATGAGCGGCCCGTGCAAGTCGAGCCGCTCCGGGCTGGCATTGATTTCCAGCCACACGCCGCGCGCGACGGCCGCCGCAACTACGCGCTCGAAATCGAACGGGAACGGATCGCGGTCCAGCAGAAGCCGGCCCGTGGGATGGCCGAGGATACGCAGGTGCGGGCATTCGAGCGCGGCCAGCAGGCGGTCGGTCATCTCGGCGGATTCCTGGTTCATGTGGCTGTGCACGCTGCCGATCACCAGGTCGAGCTCGGCCAGCGCGTCGTTGGCGAGATCCATCGCGCCGTCGCGCATAATGTCGCACTCGATGCCGGAGAAGATGCGGATGCCCAGGCCGTCGCGGTTGATCTGGCGCACCTGGCGCGCGAACTCGACCGCGCGTTTTTCATCCAAACCGTTGTTCATGGCCTGCGCCTTGGAATGGTCCGTGATAGCGATGTACTGGTAACCGCGGTCGCGCGCCGCCGCGGCCATTTCCTCGAGCGTGGCGCGGCCATCGGTCTCGACGGTGTGCATGTGCAGGTCGCCGTGGATGTCAGCGAGATCCACAAGTTGGGGCAGGCGGCCTTCTTCGGCTGCTTCGATTTCGCCTGCGTTTTCGCGCAGCTCCGGCGGAATCCACGCGAGGCCGAGCGCTTCGTAAATGCCGGCTTCGGTCTCGCCGGCCACGCGTGCATCGCCATCCGAGCGGAACAAGCCATACTCGCTGAGCTTCAGCCCCATCCGCACGGCGCGAGTGCGCAGGGTCACGTTGTGATCCTTGCTGCCGGTGAAGTATTGCAGGGCGGCGCCGAAGCTGCCGGGCGGCAGCGCGCGCACGTCCACCTGCAATCCCTCGCGGCCCACCTTGGCGCTGGCCTTGTTTTCGCCGCGGCCCAGCACCTCTTCCACGCGCGAATAGGCGATGAAGCGGTCGAGCGCGGCGGCCGCATCCGGGCCGGTGACCAACAGGTCGAGATCGCCCACGGTTTCGCGGCCGCGCCGCAAGCTGCCGGCGGGAGTGATGCTATCGACGCCCGGGCCGCGCAGAATGCCTGCCAGTTCCTCGGCCACGCCTTCGGCGTAGCTCAGCAGGTACCGCCCGCTCCTCATGCGGTACTGGGCGATGGAGCGCAGCACCTTCTCTTCGAGCTTGGCGCCCATGCGCGGCAGCACGCGCAGCTTCTCCTCTTTCGCCAGCCGCTCCAGCTCATCCATGGTGCTGATGCGGTAATGCTCCAGGATGAGCGCGATGCTTTTCGGGCCGAGACCCTGAATCTTCAGAAATTCGAGCGTGCTGGGTGGGAACTTTTCGAGCAGCAGATCGCGGCGCTCGCAGGAGCCATGATCGACGATTTCATGCAGCACCGCCGCCAGCCCCTTACCGATGCCGGGGATGTCGGTGACTTTGCGCGCCGGGTCGGCGAGGATATCGGCGATGCGCTCGGGATAGCCTTCCACCGCGGTAGCGCCGTTGCGATAGCTGCGGATGCGAAACCCATCCTCGGCGGCGATCTCCATCAGGTCCGCCGTCTCCCACAGCACACGCGCGATTTCCTTGTTCTCCACTTGCCGGACGCCCTCCATTCAATTGTAGAGTGGGCCAGCCGGCGGGTGGCGGGCAGAGCGTTTCCGGAGGCAGCCCCGCCGCGATTAGCGAGTTTCCGAAAAGGTGAGCGAGCACCTGAGGCGTGAACTGTGATGGGAAAACCAGGGAACAATCTAAGTTTCGTCCGCGTACCCGTTAAACTCGGCGTGGAAACCGGCTACAGCGAGGTGGACATCAGTCGCACCGGCGCCACGGTGGACCTCGGCTCGACTCTCGGCAATGTCGTTTCCGGTATCCAGGCGGTCACGTCTGCGAGTTCCCTCGGAACAACGGCATCGACTCACGCAACTTCTTCACCGCTCAGACGGAACCGCTGCACCGCACGCCTGCGGGTCTTGTTGGTCCCAATTTAAGGAACACCACTGCCAGCGGGGGAACCGTGATCACGACGGAGTGCGCGAGTCCCTGCCAAGGCGTCGGCTCTGAGGGCACGCCGCCCGAGTTGCCGATGTTAGCGCCACCATAGTATCTGGAGTCGCTATTGAGCAGTTCCCGGTAGAATCCGCTCTCAGGCACGCCCAGGCGATAGCCTTCGCGGGGGACCGGGGTGAAGTTGGCTACCACGACCAAGAAGTCGTTGGGGTCCCGGGCACGGCGCAGAAATGAGACGATGCTGTTGTCCACATCCCGAAAGTCGATCCACTGAAAGCCATGCCAGGCGAAGTCCACTTCGTACAATGCCGGCTGCGAGGTGTAGAGCGTGTTCAGGGCACGCACATAGTCCTGGACTTGCCGGTGAGATTCGAAATAGAGCAGCACCGAATCGACCTGCTCCTGATAGCTCCACTCGTTCCACTGGCCGATCTCACCGCCCATAAAGAGGAGTTTCTTCCCGGGATGCGCGTACATATAGCCATATAGCGCGCGCAGGTTCGCAAACTTCTGCCAGTAGTCGCCAGGCATCTTACTCAGTAAGGCGCCCTTGCCGTGCACGACTTCATCATGAGACAAGGGCAGAACGAAGTTCTCGGTGAACGCATAAAGCAGAGAAAAGGTTAGATTGCTATGGTGGTAATGGCGGTGGATCGGGTCTTTCTCCATGTATTCCAACATGTCGTGCATCCAACCCATGTTCCACTTAATGTCGAAGCCAAGGCCGCCGAGATAAGTGGGCCGGGAGACCATCGCCCAGGCGGTGGACTCCTCCGCAAAGGTCAGGCTGTCGGGATAGGCCAGGTGCACCACTTCATTGAAGCGCTTGAGAAAGGACACAGCTTCGAAGTTTTCGCATCCGCCGAATTCGTTGGGAATCCACTCGCCGGGTTTGCGTGAATAATCCAGGTAAAGCATCGAAGCAACGGCGTCCACGCGCAGGCCGTCGATGTGGTACTTGTCCAGCCAGAACAGGGCGCTGGACAAAAGAAAGGCCCGCACTTCATTGCGCCCATAGTTGTAAATGAGGGAGCCCCAATCCTGGTGTTCCCCCTGGCGCAGGTCGGCATGTTCGTAAAGATGCGTGCCGTCGAAGAAAGAAAGTCCGTGGCTGTCCTTGGGAAAATGCGAGGGCACCCAGTCGGCGATGACGCCAACTCCGGCCTGATGAGCCTGGTCCACGAAGTAACGAAAGTCGTCCGGAGATCCATAACGGGAAGTGGGCGCGTAGTACCCGGTAGTTTGGTAACCCCAGGAACCGTCGTATGGATACTCCGTGACGGGCAGGAGTTCGATGTGCGTGTACCCCATGCCCTTCACATAAGGCACCAGATCCTCAGCTAATTCGCGGTACGTGAGCCAGCGCTGACCGTATTCCGGGCTCGGTTCGCGTTTCCAGGAACCCAGATGGACCTCGAAGATGGCCATGGGCGCGTCCAATGCCTGCCGGCGCCCGCGCTCGGCCATCCAGGTTTCATCATGCCACCGGTGGCGGTTGAGATCCCATATCATCGAAGCCGTATTGGGACGCAGCTCGGATGCGAAAGCGAACGGATCCGACTTAGTTGCAATGTAACCCTGGTACCGGGTCTTGATTTCGAACTTGTAGAGATCGCCCTGCTGGAGGCCGGGAATGAAGATCTCCCACATGCTGGAAGCGCCGCGCGGCCGCATCGGGTTGCGGCGGCCGTCCCACTGGTTGAAGTCTCCGATGACGCTGACCCGCTCCGCGTTAGGCGCCCAGACCGCAAAGCACACACCACGCACTCCGCCGTGCTCCATGAGTTGGGCGCCGAACTTCTCATAGAGTCGAAGGTGAGTCCCTTCGCTGAAAAGATGCAAGTCAAAGTCCGAGAGCACGGGAGGATAACGGTAAGGGTCTTCGGTTTCGTAGGTGGACCCTGGGCGGGGAACGTCGTGCAGGGCAATCGAGTATCGATAAGGAAAGAATTCGGTTTCCCCCGGGAAGATGGCTTCGAAGAAACCGTCGCGATGGATGCGCTCCATCTCGTATAGCCTGGAATCGCGTTGGACCGCAACAACCAGAGCCTGGGGCTGGAAGGAGCGGATGGAAAGGGCCGGTTGGCCGTTGACGGTCACGGAGTGCATACCGAGGACGTCAAAGGGAGTGCCATGATAAGCGCCGACGATCGCCTTTATCGCGGCGGAATCCACAGTCCCGTGTAATTCATCTTCCGTAATCGCCGCTTGCGGCAAGAAACCTGTTTTCAGTTCGCTGGCCGGGCCCGCAGTTCCAATCGCGATGGCTGGGGCATCGGATCCCGTGAAGTTCGATGTGGCGTCAGTGTGTTCGGAGTGTGGCATGGAATCGATCCCTAATCGAAGGAATACGGAGAAGCTTCAGGGCGGGGGGCTTACTCTTCGTGGCCCCGCAGTAAACTGAACGGCGCTATCCCTCCAGCATCGCAAAGGGAAGCCTACCACGCAAGCCTGGACCGAACGCCCCAAACATATGTGAGGATTAGTACAGTGTCCCGCTAATTGGAATGTAATGCGCCCTGTTAATAAACACACAGTAATCTTCTTACCGTAACTCTTCCCGCATTCATTTCAGCTAGAATTTAGGTAACGGGCATCAGACCGCACCGTGTGCTGGGTGGCAGACACTAGTCAACTGTTCGAAGCCGCCGGACTGACTGTTTCTTCACGCCTGGCCCGTGAGAGCCTGGCAGCTCTAATGTAGACCGCGCTGGTGATATCCGCCAGCCACTCCCGGGTAGACATCTTCACCGGGTATACGAGCGCGAAGGTTATGAACATCGGACTGTTGAGCTGGGAATCGCTGCATTCAATTCCGGTTGGAGGAGTGGGCACCCACGTCACGGAGTTGGGAGCCGCTCTGGAGCGGAAGGGCCATCAAGTCCACGTGTTCACGCGAATGGGGCAGGGTCAGCGGCCCTACGAGCGGATTCACGGCGTCCACTATCATCGGTGTCCGTTTGAGTTGAACACCAATTTTGTGGACGAGATCGACAGCATGTGCCGCTCGTTTGTCAGGCATGTAATGGCCGCCGAGGACTTTGGCGGGCCGTTTAACATCGTGCATGCGCACGATTGGCTGGCCGCCAGTGCCCTGATCTCGATCCAACAGGGGAGTGGGCGGCGCGGAATTATGACCATTCACTCTACCGAGTACGGCCGCTGCGGAAACAATTTTCACGCTGGACAATCGGCGCGCATTCGGAGCCAGGAAAACGCGGGTATGCACTGCGCCGATCGGGTTATCGCCGTGTCCAGCGCGCTCAAGCAAGAGGTTCAGTCGATGTATCAAGTGCCCGATTGGAAGATCTCGACCATTTACAATGGCGTCAACGTAGCCAATTTCGATGGCTTTATCGAGCCGGCCGAAGTGAAGCGGCGGTACGCCATCGGGCCGGTCGACCCCACCGTGCTGTTTGTGGGCCGCCTGGTTCAACAAAAAGGACCCGATCTGCTGATCGAGACCATCCCATCGATTTTGAAATATTATCCGCGAGCCAAATTCCTGTTTGCCGGTGAAGGAGGTTTGCGAAAATCCATGGAGCTCAGAGCGCGGCAGTTAGGCGTTGCGAACGCCACGCGATTCGTCGGATTCCAGAACAACGGCACGCTGGCGGATCTCTACAAGGCCTGCGACGTGGTGTGCGTTCCCAGCCGCAACGAACCCTTCGGGATCGTCATCCTGGAGGCGTGGAGCGCCGGGAAGCCGGTGGTGTGCACCAAGAATGGAGGACCCGAGGAGTTTGTGTGGCACAACGTCACCGGCCTTAAGGTGCACGCCAATCCGGACTCCATCGCTTGGGGACTGGGTACGTTGTTTGCGGATTTTGAGTGGGCCAGATGGATGGGCCGGAACGGCCGCGTTGCCGCTGAGACGGTCTTCACGTGGGATGCGATTGCGGAACAGACTCTTGCCGTATATCAATCCTAACGCCGAAGGCGAAGAACCCCGGGGAAATGCCCGGCGGGCCAGGCGGGATCCGTCAGACCAAATTCAAACAAACTGGTAGAGAGGACCTATGACTACTGTCGAGCTGCATGAGTATGTCGGCGGGCTGCCGAACATTTGCGGTTCTGAAGACATCGTCGCCCAGAGCATGTCGCGAACGGGAGCCGCTTACCTGGAGGAATCCGGTATCGACTTTGGCCGTGTGCGGAGCGCATTCAGCAATGCTCTCCACATGCACCAGCCGCTGATTCCGGCCGGCGGGCCCGACGTGGCCACCGCCCCGGTCATCAGCAATCTCCAATATATGCGGGACTTCGGCAACGACGAAGCCCGCTACAACGCGGGGATCTTCGCGTGGTGCTACAAGCGGATGGGCGAGTTCATTCCGCAGTTGATCCATGAAGGAAAACAGCCGCGCGTGATGCTGGACTACTCCGGCTGCCTATTGCATGGTCTACGGACGATGGGTCTGGACGACGTCATCGACAGTCTCCGCAATATCACCTGCAACCCGGCGTACCGGCGCGCCGTGGAATGGTTGGGCAACTCGTGGGGACACGCGGTAGCCCCATCCACGCCGGCGCAGGATTTTCGACTGCACGTGCGCGCCTGGCAACAGCATTTTGCCGGGATCTTCGGCCTGGAGGCGCTCAGCCGTGTGCGGGGATTCTCGCCCGCGGAAATGGCGTTGCCGAACCATCCGGATGTGGCTTACGAGTTCGTCCGGACGCTGAAGGAGTGCGGCTACCGCTGGGTGCTGGTCCAGGAGCACTCCGTCGAGCGCGTGGAGGATGGAGGGCAAATCCGCCAGCCGCACGTTCCGCACCTGCTGGTGGCGCGCAACTCACAGGGCCAAACCGAGAGTATCACCGCCATTATCAAGACCCAAGGCAGCGACACCAAGCTGGTGGCCCAGATGCAGCCTTACTACGAGGCCAAGGGCCTGTCCCAAGCCGCCCTGGGGGGTAAATCCGTTCCCCAACTCTCGGCCCAGATAGCTGACGGCGAGAACGGGGGCGTCATGATGAACGAGTTCCCGTCCAAGTTCATGGAGGTCATGCGCGACGCCTCCGGCTCCGATACGCCGCCGGTCAACGTCAGTGAATACCTGGAATACCTGGGTGCGCTGGGAGTTCGCGAGCGGGACTTCCCCGCCATCCAGCCGGTTCTGCAGAAACGCATCTGGGGCCGGATTCAAGAGGGCGCCGGCGGTGAGGCGCTGGAGCGGGCGATTGCCGAACTGCGCAAAGAAGACGACCGCTTTCACATGGAAGGCGGAAGCTGGACCAACAATCTCTCGTGGGTCCGAGGCTATGGCAATGTTCTGGCGCCCATGGAACAAGTGAGCGCCCTGTTCGCAGAAAAAACGCGCGGCGTCGACCCGTCCGAACAGCGGTACCGCAACGCTCTATTCTACTTACTGATGACCCAGACGAGTTGCTTCCGATATTGGGGCAGCGGTGTCTGGACCGAGTATGCTCGCGAGCTCTGCCGGAGGGCTACCGCGATTCTGCAACATGATTTCTGATTGCCGCCCGCAATTGGCATAGCTCGAAAAAAAATCACCAGGAGGTGCTATTGTGAAATGCTGGTTCTGTGAAGCTGCTGCGCGAGGAACGTGTGCCGCTTGTGGGCGCGCTCTATGCCACCAACACGCGCATGTCCATGACGAGTTGACCCT
>Ga0187864_10003248_pt1 | contig 13427 bp, 9 predicted proteins | sample June2016WEW_11_4_FD_132985 | JGI IMG/M metagenome (GOLD analysis project Ga0187864, IMG submission 132985) | Peatland microbial communities from SPRUCE experiment site at the Marcell Experimental Forest, Minnesota, USA - June2016WEW_11_40 | ecosystem: Environmental > Terrestrial > Soil >... | reverse complement strand
TCGGTTTTCATGGAAATTGCGGCATCGAGGGCCGGAAAAACTGGGTCGCTGCGGATCGTCGCCTGGTCATCTTGCGGTACGATCGGGCCCGGCCGGCCCGCGCCGGCCGCGGCGCAGGGCATGAAGCGAAAGGCAAGGACCGTGCCCGCCATTGTGCAGGACGAAGAACCCGGCGGCAACCCGGGATCGATCCGCACCCAGGGCAGTTTCCCGCAGGCTCAACTTGATTTTGCAGCTTTCCTGATGTTGGCATGATCTCATGGGCCCGGTATCGAAAGCGAGTCGGGGAGTTCCGGGCTTGATTGCAGGGCGGGACGATTCAAGGCAAAGTGGACGACCTGGGCGAGCCAGTCGCTGACGCTCAGGTTGTCTTCTTTGCTGCCCGTCCTTGGGATGGCGCCGCAAGTCCCGCAGAGGGGCGTTATTGGCCTCTGTCAGAGTCTGTCCGAACAGCTTCCCAAATCTCGCCGCGAGACGACGTGGTCACCTATCGAGGCAACGTCGAGGTCGTTGACGATGCAGTCTCGGTTCAATAGGATAGGATTTTGTCTTCGCCGTGAACAAGCACACGAAAAAGCACCGAGCCGACCTCTTCAGGATACTCCGTCAGCAGTTCTCTATCAAGGCTCACGCGACTCACGACCCTGCTTGTTTCCTCCTGAGGCCGCATCACTGCCCATGAAGAGCTCGACCCGATCCTGGCACGATCTGCGCACTGGCGCAATGCTTCGACTGCTCCGGATGCATTATGAGAGTGGAGTCGGGCATATTGGAGGCAACCTCTCTTGCCTTGACCTCTTGCTGGTCCTGCACCACCGCGTTCTTCGTCCAGCCGACCAATTTGTGCTTTCGAAAGGGCACTCCGCCGGGGCCTACTATGCGACGCTCTGGACGCTTGGCAAGCTGGACGAGCAAGACCTGACCTCGTTCCACAAGGATGGCACGCGGCTCAGCGGGCATCCGCCGACTTCGGGCATCGAGGAGATCCTGTTCGCAACCGGGAGCCTGGGGCACGGATTTTCGCTGGCGGCCGGGCTCGCCCTGGCCAAGCGCCTTAAGGGAGAGCCCGGCAGGGTATTCTGTCTGACGTCGGACGGTGAGTGGAATGAGGGCTCCTGCTGGGAGGCCCTGATCTTCGCCAAGCATCAAGGGCTCAAGAACCTGACCCTCCTGGTCGACCTGAATGGTCTCCAGGGATTTGGTTCGACGCGGGAAGTCGCCGACCTGGAGCCGCTGGCGGCGAAATTCCGCTCCTTCGGGCTGCCGACCCTGGAGGTGGACGGGCATGATTCGAACGCGCTGGAGCAGGCTCTGAGATCCCTGGACGGCGGTCTCCGGGTCGTTGTCGCGCGAACCCGCAAGGGCTGCGGAGTCTCGTTCATGGAAGACCGGATGGAGTGGCACTACCTGCCCATGAGCGAAGCTCAGTATCGGCAAGCGGTCCAGGAAATTGAGGAAGCATGCGCAACGCTTTCTGCCAGGCATTAGTTGAGGCTGCGAGCCGGCCCGAATTCGTGTTCCTGACAGGCGACCTGGGATACAAGGCGCTGGAGCCCTTGCGCGAGGCGATGGGGGCACGTTTCATCAACGCGGGCGTTGCCGAGCAGAACATGGTATCGGTCGCCGCCGGGCTGGCGCGGTCGGGCTTGCGCCCATGGGTTTACAGCATTGCTCCGTTCGTTTATGCCCGGCCGTTCGAGCAGATCCGCAATGACGTCTGCCTGCACAAGCTTCCGGTTGTCCTGGTGGGCAACGGCGGCGGCTATGGCTACGGCGTGATGGGAGCGACCCACCACGCGCTGGAAGACTATGGCGCACTCCTGTGCTTGCCTCACATCCGAGCGTACGTGCCGGCCTTCGACGCGGACGTCATGGCCATGACTAGCGATCTCTTCTCGGTAGGGCACCCTTCCTACTTCCGGCTGGGGCTCTCCGAGGAGCCGAAGGATGCGACCGTTCCGCCGTATGCTCCCTGGCGCAAGCTTCAGGATGGTCCGGGCTGGGTGATCGTGGTGACTGGTTCGCTGGCCGGCAGCCTCTGGGGCGCGGTGCGGGAACTCGAACTGGTGAGTAGGCCGTCGCTCTGGCTGGTGTCGGAACTCCCCGTCCGTGATTTACCCGTGGAGTTCCTGGCCGATCTGGCCCGTTCGCGGCGTCTGCTCGTCGTCGAAGAGCACGTCGCCCAGGGTGGTGTGGCCCAAAACCTTGCTTCGATCCTGGTGGCGACGGGCCAGGCCCCGGCTCGGTTTACCTCCCGGTCGGCCCAGGGGTACCTCTCGGGCCGGTACGGATCGCAGAAGTTCCATCGCCGCGAATGCGGCCTCGACCCAGCCTCCATCCTCGCCTTTCTCGCCACCCAGGATATCTAAGAGATGCCAGACCCTTCCCCGAGGCCCCCCTCCCTGATCACCGAGAAGATCCGGCGGTTGCAGGGGCCGATCCTCGTCCTTGGCGCCAGCGGTTTCGTCGGGGCCAACCTGATGCGCACGATCTTTGACCTGCGCCAGGACGTTTTCGGCACCACGACCCGGACGCCGGCGTGGCGGCTCGAGGGCCTGCCGCCGGACAACGTCAGGACCGTGGACCTCTTGATCGATTCCAACCTGGACGCGTTGCTTGATTCGATCCGGCCCCGCACGGTTTTCAATTGCGTCGCTTACGGCGCTTACTCGTTCGAGACCGACAGCCAGCTCATCTACCGCACAAACTTCCAGTTCATCACCCGCCTGCTGCCCCGTCTGGAGGCTCGCTCGATCGCGTGCTACGTCCACGCAGGCAGCTCCTCGGAGTATGGCGACAATGCGGCCGGGCCCTGCGAGCAGGCCCCCTCCGCCCCCAACAGCGACTACGCGGTGTCCAAGATCGCCACGGCCAACCTCATCTACTACTACGGCAAACGAAAGCATTTCCCGTGCGCGAATCTTCGCCTCTACTCGGTGTTCGGCCCACTCGAAGACTCGTCCCGGCTGATTCCCAACCTGATTCGCCGCGGACTCGAGGCCGAATACCCCGATTTCGTCAATCCGGCCGTTTCGCGCGATTTCATCTATGTGGACGACGTGACCGAGGCGTTCGTCGACACAGCGCTCAATCTCACCTCGGCCGATTACGGCGAGTCGTTCAACTTCGGCACAGGACAGAAGACCACGATCGGCGAGGCCGCCGCGACGGCCCGCAAGCTGTTCAACATCCCGGCGGAGCCGGCCTTCACGATGCCCGAAAGAAAGTGGGACGTTCAAGACTGGTACGCCAACATCGCCAAGGCGCGCGAGCACCTGGGCTGGGAACCGCGCACCACGTTCGAAGCAGGCCTCCAGCAGACCATCGCATGGTACAAGGCGCTTCCCGACAAGCCGCGCTACGAGCAATCGTCCAAGAAGTACGGGCTCGATACGGTCTACAGCGTCAGCGCGGTCATCGCCTGCTACAAGGACAATCTGGCGATTCCGATCATGTACGAGCGGCTCAAGGCCACATTCACGAAGCTGAATATCGACTTTGAGATCATCTTCGTCAACGATTGCAGCCCCGACGATAGCGAGGAGGTGATCCGCGGCATCTCACGCAACGATCGACGCGTGGTCGGCATCAGCCATTCCCGCAACTTCGGCTCGCAGTCCGCCTTCCGCAGCGGGATGGAGATCGCCACCAAGAACGCTTGCGTGCTGCTCGACGGCGATCTTCAGGACCCGCCCGAGCTGATCGAGAAGTTTGTCGATCTCTGGCGCCAGGGCTACGACGTGGTCTACGGACGTCGCGTCAAACGCGAGGCGACCCTGTTCATGCAGTTCGCCTACAAGGCGTTTTACCGCGTTTTTGATTATTTCTCGTACATCGCGATTCCGCACGACGCCGGCGACTTTTCCCTCCTTGACAAGCGCGTGGTCAAGGCGATCCTCCAGTTCCCCGAGCGCGACCTGTTCCTTCGCGGCGTCCGGGCTTTTGCGGGGTTCAAGCAGACCGGAGTCGATTACGTCAGGCCCGAGCGGATGTTCGGCCGCAGCACCAACAACCTGCTCAAGAACCTCGACTGGGCCAAGAAGGGAATCCTCAGCTTCAGCAACACTCCGTTGAACATCATGACGTTCATGGGGGCTGCGCTCCTGGGCGCGAGCTTCGTCGTCGCCCTGCTGCAAACGCTCGGCAGGATCTTCCTTCCCAACAGCGTGCCGCCTGGTATCACCACGACCCTGCTGCTGATCCTGTTCTTCGGCTCGCTCAACTTCTTCGGGATCAGTGTCCTGGGAGAATACCTGGCCAAGGTCTTCGAGGAAGTGAAGCGGCGGCCCCACTTCATCCGTCGGAGCGAGATCCGCGACGGCGAAGTGCGTCCGGCGATCGAGGATCGCTATCGTGCCAGCGAGTAATGGAGACACGGAAGCGTTGCTCAACCGTCCCAATCAGCTCGATCGCCGGTCAGAGAGCTGGCGGCCTCCCCTGTTCACGCCGATCCGCTCGGGGAGAGATCGCCTGCTGGCTGCCACGCGCCGGTGCTTCGACCTCCAGGCGGGCTCGATCTGGCGCGACCTGAATCAGATCCTTCCAGGCTGCCGTGGCCTAATTCTGGACGTGGGTTGCGGTGCTCATCCTTTCCGGTCGCTCATCCCGGCCGCTGCAACCTACCACGGGCTGGATTACAGCGGCGCCAGAACGAATTTCGGCTATTCCATGCCCGAAACCACCTACTATGAGGGAGACCGGTGGCCGATCGACGAGACCACCGCGGACGTCGTGCTCTGTACCGAGATACTGGAACATGTCCCCGATCCCTCGGTCTTTCTGAGTGAGGCTTTTCGTTGCCTGAAACCGGGAGGAAAAATCATTCTGACCGTTCCGTTCGCGGCCCGATGGCATTTCATTCTCCATGATTACTGGAGGTTCACTCCCTTGGGTCTCCAGCGTCTGCTCGGCGCGGCCGGCTTCGCCGACATTGCCGTGTATGCACGGGGGAATGCTCTCACGGTGGCCTGTTACAAGGTCATGGCCCTGTTCCTGCCTCTACTTTTGCCCCAGCAAGGGAGCCTCTGGAGAAGGTTCACGATCCGCTGTGTTGCCTTGCTGGCCCTGCCGTTTGTGATAATGCTGGCCGCCATCGCAAACCTTTCGCTCCGCAGCCAAGGGGGAGGCGATTGCCTGGGCTACACCGCTATCTCTGTGCGTCCGGTCGACCTTGCGAGGAACGACATGAACTGACCATTCGATCCGTCTCTCTTCTTTTGAGTCGCCCAACATGCTGACCCTCTCCCTCGAACGACGAGTCTGCCCGGTGTGTGGCACACGCGACCGTTCCCATTTGTTCGCAGAAGCCAACCTCGGCATCGAGTCGCTGGACGCTTTTGCTTTCGCCTCGCGGAAGCTGCCCGAGTACATGCACTGGCGGCTCTCGGTCTGCGACGCCTGCGACTTGCTCTACGCGGATCCGGCGCCCAGGCCCGAGGAGTTAGCGGCTCTCTACAAGGAGGCCGAGTTTGATAGCCGCGAGGAGGCACATCACGCGGCTCGGACCTACGGCCGGTTCCTGCCGCGCATTGTCTCCAGGCTCCCTGACCGGAATGGCGCAGTGGACATCGGCACGGGAGATGGTGCGTTTCTTAAAGAGTTGCTGGCCGCCGGCTTCGAGAATGTGTCCGGGATCGAACCCTCGACCGCCCCGATTGAGAAGGCCGATCCCTCGGTCCGTCAATTGATCCATCAGGAGGTCTTTCGATCGGGTTCGTTCCAGCCAGATTCGCTCAGCCTGATCACCTGCTTTCAGACCATCGAGCACCTCGCGGACCCGCTGTCTTTCTGCAGCCAGGCCTCTAGAGCCCTCAGGCCGGGAGGAGCCTTGTTCCTGATCGGTCATAACCGGCGTGCAGCCTCCGCGAAGCTCCTGGGACGCAAGTCGCCCATCTTCGACATCGAACACCTGCAACTTTTCTCTCCCGCCAGCATGCGAGCTCTTCTTGACTCGGCTGGCTTCAGTCGCATCGAAACCTACCCTGTCTTCAATCGCTATCCGCTGAAGTATTGGGCCAAGCTTTTCCCGTTCCCCAAGGGACTGAAGTCGGGGCTCATGGCCCTCCTGGATAAGAGCCGGGTCGGGCGATGGGTCGTCCCGCTGCCTGCCGGCAACCTCGCGGCGATCGCATTCAAATCATACTATGGGAAAACGAGATGAATTCTGGGTCGACGCGGGCTCGGGCTCGCAAAGCCCGGGGTTCGCCCCGGTCGCCGGTCGTTGACTGCCGGCTGATACTCAATTAGATTTACTGCGCTCACGGACCTCCAGGACGGGAATGACTCATGGCGAAAAACATGACCTCGACCGGCCAGGACGGTGTCCAGCCCGGCGACGATATCGTCCGGTCGTATCGATTCACGGATCCGACGACGCTCCTCTGTTGTGCGCTCTGCACCGTGACATTCGCCTACTGGTCTTACAGCCTCGTGGGAAGCCTGACCTTCCCCGGCCTCGCCTTCCTGACCCTGCTGCCCCCGACCCTCTTCCTGCTGGGCCGTGGGCTGCTGGGGCTGATCAGGTTCGCGACCCCCCCGTCCCATCCATTCCCGATCGCTTTCCTCGTCGGTGCCCTCGCTGCCTCGATCATGCTCTTCTTCCTCAATCTCTTCTGCCCCCTGCCCCTGCGAGGTAACAGCCTCGTCGTGTTCGTCACGGCTGTGCTGCTACGAAGATTCTCGCCCGGTGTCGACGGTCCGCCCGTCGAGAGCTCGAGCAAGTTCTACACGATTCTCGTAGTGTCCCTCGCCCTGGCGGCGGCGACCTTCTGGACCCAGGAACTGCGGCCGTACCTCGTCGGTGAGGGGGTCGACGTCCGTCTCCGGCCGTGGATCGACTTCTTCGCCCATGCCGAACTGGTCGGGCAGTACTGTTCCGACCGTTCGATCTGGTCGATGGGAAACCCAGACTTTTCGGGCGAGCGGCTGCATTTCTACCACTATGCGAGCTACCTGCTGCCCGCCTGCGTCTCGGCCTGGACTGGGCAGTCGGCGAACGACACCATCGCGACCTTCTGGATCCCGTTCGGATTTCTCCTGGTCGGGCTGGCGGCCTACACCCTGGCTGGCGTGCTCTGGGGGAGCCCCGCCGGACTCGCGGCCCTGATCGGCGTCCTGCTGGTGCCGGACTCGTCAACCTACGGGGTCGGATCTGGATGGTATTCCTTCCACTGGCTGGTCGCCATAAGTGCCGGGCTGCTCTACGGGATTGCCGGGGGGGCGGTCGTCGTCCTGCTCCTTGTGAAGGGGATCAGGCCGACGAACTGGACTCTGATCTCCTCGGGGGTCGTGCTGGCCTTCTTGAACATCTTGCTGAAGGCTCACATCTTCGTCATCGGATTCCCCGTGCTGGTCGCCTGGCTGGTCCTGTTCAAGGAGGGCTGGACGAACGGGCGTCGTCTCGTCGTGGGCTCGGCGTTGGCGGCGATGGCCGGGGCGGCGATCCTGGTGGCGGACCGGCTGAAGTTCGGACCGCTCATCATCCCGTTCCACCGCTATCACGGCATCGGCGACTACGTGCGTTCCGTGGCCGGCCTCGTGCCCGCCGACTCCTGGGGAGGCGCCTTCGTCCTTCTCAAGGGCGAAAGGCCGATCTATAGGCATCCCTTCCTCGTCCTGCTGCTAGTCATCGGGGGCCCCTTCGGTGCCTTGGCCCTCGCCTATCCGATCCTGCTGCTGCTCTCGAAGATCCTCAAAAAGCTCCAGCCCGAGGACGCGATCCCCGCCCTGACACTGGCCTTCTACCTCTACCTGGTCTTCCTGACGCCCAGCAACACCCGGGGCACCCCCGACGAACTCTGGCATCGCCCGTTCGTCTGGGTCTATTTCCTGCTGGCCGTCTGGGTCTGGGGGAAGTCGTTCTATCTCCTGACGACGTCGAGGTTCGGGACGCCGAAAGTTCTGCCGGCCCTCATGGCCGTCGCGGGCCTCGCCCTGCTCGTCGTGCCCCTGGACCGAGGGAAGGTCATCCAGGCCGTGGGCACGCGCGCCGGCTCGGGTTACACCAATGTGCCGATTCCCGCCGACTTCCTGGCCTGTGCCCGCTTCCTCCGCGACCACGCGGGCAAGCTCGACGTGGTCCAGAATGACCCCCACGACAAGAATCTGGATCTCGCCTTCCCCGAGCCGGTCCTTGGCGGCTTCTCCGGGCGACGCTGCTACCTCGGGCTTCCCCTCCGATACTGGACCAATTTCACGGCCGACCCGTCCGGGAGGGCTGAGAGCGTCCGACGGCAGAAAATCCTGGAAGATCTCCGCAATTCGGATTCGATGGATCGGCTCCTCGAACTCGCCGATCGGACCGGCATCCGATGGTATCTCGCCAATCCTTCGGAGGCGCTCAAGTGGCCGGCCGAGATTCTCGACCATCCCGCCTACGTCTCGGGCCAGTACCGGGTGTATGATCTCGCCGTGAAACGGAAGTAGCCGACTATTCCTCCATGGCACAAGGCCTCCCCAATGGGGGCCGCGTTGGCCGGTCCGCCCGACGGCCGGCGTCGAGCCGAGGAAGATAAGATCGCCGGATCTCCGGGCGGCTTGAGACGAATTGCTGGCCCTGGTCGACCCCTCTGTCACCCGGCCGTGTCCAGCCCCAGCGCCCGCCGGAGCGCCTCGGCCCCTTCGGCGTCGTTGATCTCGAGCGATCGGGGGTCGGCGGCCTCGGCCAGCATCCCCCGGCGGTCGGCGGGGCCGCCGCCCTAGCCGCCCTGGAAGCCGGAGACGCAGCCTCGATCGAACCATGGTCCGGCCCTACATCGTGTTGCTTGACGGCCAGGATGAGGCATCCCGGTCGCTGGAGCCGGCCGATTGCCCCGTGGTGCGGCTGGGTGTTCAGAAGCTGCTGGCCCCCCAGGCAATGAGGAAGCTGCTGGAGTTCCGCCGATTCCTGATGGGGGAAAGAATCGACGTGCTCGAGGTCGACTTTCCGGGCAGCACCTACTCTCGACTGATGCCGATTTCTGAGGGCTACGCGGCCGGGGCGAGGGCTTATCGGATTTCCTGACCCAGCGCAGTGATGCTTTTTATTGAAGCATTTGCTTGCATAACCGTCTTTTCATGCTCAGGCGTTGAGTCTCGAGAAAATCAGTCTTCAATGACTATCCTGCCGGATTTGTGGCGAATCAAGCCGGGCCGTCTCTTCGCGGAAGCATCCGCCGGGCATGACGGTTGCGCTGTCCTCCTCGGATTCGGGCTTTCCGGCGGCGACTCTGCCGGCTTATGATTCGAGCAAGGCACACTCCTGGTCATCTCGGCAGATCCGCGGCGCCGGTTTGATGGGACGGGGCGAGTTACCGTTCCGGTCGGGCAAGCCGGTGGCCGGGGCAACCGCAGGCCCGAAGGAGGATCACCGATGAGCGAACGACTTCCGCGCCGTCAGTTCCTGCAGGCGGCCTCGGCGCTTGGTCTGGTTGCCGGCCTGGGACCCTGGGAGGCACTCCGCACGATCACCCCCGCCTCGGCCGATGAGCGAAGGTTGGTCCGGAGATGGTTCGCTCCCGACCCGAGATCGAGCCGGTCGTGCGGTGGATCGAGGAGACGCCGCGCGACCAAGTATTCGAGAAGGCCGTGGCCCACCTCAAGGACGGGCTCTCGTACCGAGCACTGCTGGCGGGCCTCTTGCTCGCGGGCATCCGCAACATCAAGCCGCGACCGGTCGGGTTCATGTTCCATGCGGTGATGGTGATCGACTCAGCCCATCTGCTGGGTCAGACATCGGCCGTTTCCGAGCGGCTGCTGCCCATGTTCTGGGCCCTCGACAACGTCAAGTGCTAACAGGAGGCGGACGTCCGCGACTGCGGCCTGCCGGCGAGGTTCGGACTGAGTGATACCAGGCCGCACCCATCTCAGTGAGCACGGGAAAACCAGAGGCTGAAGCGTCCAACCCGCTCTGCCAGCACAAACCGTTCCGCGACCAGGTCGCGAAGCTCATCGGAGGTCGCTCTGATCGGGTCGTCACGGTAGCGAGCCGACATCGGCTCGTCGCGGTCTCGAAGCATCACAACATCGAACCGACCTGTCAGGAATCGCTCCTTTGCCGCGTCAAGCTGCGAGCGAGTCCACAAGGCGGTGACGAGCGGAGTGAAGCGGTCCCAGGGAGGAAGATCCGCGGCCAGCAGGAACATCGTCTCTGCCTCGTCGATCACCGCGACCCGTCGTCCCGAGCCGTGCAGTTCGCGCAACCGGAGAGTGATCCCCTCAAAGTCGCGAGAGAACGCCTCGAACTCGGAGTTCGCGGGCAGCCCGGCGACACCAAGTCGCTTCAGCTCGGTACCCGAGTTTGGAGAACCATGAACAATACTCTGGAGCAGTCCCGGGTATTCCCAGAGGGCAGAGCAGGAAGCCAGTAGGACAAGCGACCCTGTCGCAAGGGTCAATCTGAGAGCGGCTCGAGATCGCATCGATCGGAGAATCCGCCCCGAAAGCCCGGAAATCTCGTCGAATGCCAGAATGACGAACGGAACAACGACGTGGAACAGATTTTGCCAAACCGATCTCTGTACGAAAAGCATCATCGTGCAAAGACCGTAAGCCGAGAGGCAACCGCGGAAGACTTGTCGCCGAGCCGTGCCCGAACCGATCAGTTCCACGATCAGGCGTGCGAGATTGTACAGGTAGTATCCGGCAATGATTGCAAAGCCAAGCTTGGCCTTGGTCGAAACCGTCACCATGGGGACGCAGCCTATGCCGCCGGTCTGCTTCAGCACTGACTCGAAGAGCGCTGCGAGGAGATGGTGGTCGAAGATCAGAGGAGACCGCCGCGTTGCGAGCGAAACACCTCCGAGGATTGTAGCGGCAGTCGTCAGCAAGGCCATCCCGGCGCCGAGCAACTCTTTCCTTAGCCCCAGACACGGCCCGATCCGGGCTAACGAGCCGAACACGACCCGCAAACCCAGATAGAATAGTAAAACCGCATTCAAGTAGGTTCCGGTGTCGATGCCCAGGAGGAATCCCAGACCTGCGGTCGCGCCGAGACCGGATATCCAGATGAGTCGACCGGAACGCAGATGGAGCAAAAGCAACCAGAAGAACCAGACATCCATCGAGTAACGAAGAACCGAAGACGACGGATGAGTAAGAATCGTGCATCCCGGAATGATCCCGTGGAAGAACTGAAGGTAAATTGCCACCATGACGCCCGTCGCCTCCCAACCCCACGATCCCGTTAGACTTCGAAGCAGGCCGGCGAGCCCTAGAAAATACAAGCACGCGTAGATTGAACCCAGCCAGACGAAATTGCCGTATGACAAAGGGAGCACGGGGGAGAGCCAGTTGACGATCATCGGATAGCCAAGACCATACTGGCTGTACGCGCCAACGGCCAATGGGATCTCGTGGCGATAAGCCAGCGCGGGGCCCATCGCGAAAAAGTCCCAGTGATGGAACGGGAACAACTCGCCGGTGAACGATTGACCGGCGACCGCTTGGGGGCGTGGCAACCAGAGCACGCCGAAGAGCCCCAGAGCGATGAGGCAGTACGGTACGACACGCGTGTACCACGCTTCGCGCGGTTTCGCGAGTTCGAGCGATCTCGGTTCGCCGACGTCAAGCATCAAGAGTAGCGGGTCAAGACGGCGCCAGACCGGGGACAGGCGGGCTCGATAGAAAGCGACAAGAAACGCGATCAAACCGGGAAGCGTGAGTACAAGAAAAACCAGGGGTAAGCTCACCGGACTTGTGGATAGAGATCCTGGCACGCAAACGCTTTCCGTCTTGTCCCGCTGGCAGCACAGTTTGTAGAGCAACGCATAGACCAGGACCGATCCGATTCCCAGCACGAGAATCGAGGCAGGCAGGCGACGTATCATTTCCTCAGATCTTGGTGTGTTGCTTCCATATCTCGCGAACCATCTGCATCCCAGCAGGACGGAAATCACCAGACTCAGCGCGATCGATCCAATGTATAACTTGAGATCGGCTTCGGGGTGGAACCACGTAACAGCATAGGGAAGTAGATCCGAACGGATGGCGGGAAGTGACGGTTGAGGCACGATGGCGAACAGGGTCATCATCACTTCGAGACCGAGCAGCGAGCCCAGAAGACTCGCCGCGAAGCTGATTGAGCGTGAGCCATCGACCGACAGGGAAGCTTCGCTGTTTTCGTGTGTGGTCATGTGAGCCAGATCCTCGACCCTTCCGTGTTCTGCATCGCCCCAAGCACCGATCGGATCCTTCTCATGGCCGAAACACGATGATACTCGGTGCCCGACTGAGTTACGAATAGTGAACGCAAGTTCATTGTAAGATCAATACTTGAATGCTTGCCTCCCTGGGCGAGTGGAGGCGGGGGTAGCCCTCGTGCCCCTCCGGAGGCGAAAGGCAGAGCCGAAAGGGGACACCCACGGTTCCTTGGTGCCAGAAAGTGGGTGGCCCATTCCGCGAGCGGGCTGCGGGCCAGGCGACGCTCGACTTCCTCGAGGATGCGTCCGGCGGGCTCACGCGGTATGGGCTCGCCCGAATACAGCGTGATCCCCCCGCGCGTGAATGTATGGGCAAAGAAGAGGCCCGGATGGCAGTTTGATTTCCCAGAACCCTCCAAATCTTGTTAGGCTGGTCTAGACCAGTCGCATGCATGGAGATCTCTTGGACCAGTCAACAGAAGATTATAAAACCGGAAGGGTTGGGAGAGCCACGTATGGAATCTTCGGTCGGTGCCTATCAGGCGAAGACGCACCTCCCTTAGCTTCTCGACCGGGTCGAATGCGGCGAAACGATTACCATTACCAGGCACGGGAAGCCTGTCGCCAAGCTCATCCCTGCCGCCGTCGACACGGCGAAGCCTGACGTCAGAAAGGTGATCGAGGAGATGAAGCGGTTCCAGGCGGAGCAAGGTCCGACCCTCGGGCCTGACCTCAGCATTCGGGACCTCATTGAAGAGGGGCGCCGTTTCTAGCTCGGCGAACGCAGCGGTCCTAACCCCAATCCCTCTCCGATAGATGCAATGGCCTGGGTCCGCGCCGCTCTGAGGTCATTCCGAAAGCGTGACCGGCCCTTGGTCCGTCATGAGAGTGACGGGCCCTTTCAGGCCGGCGACCGCCTGGGCGAACTGGGATGGGTTCGACACCGGCGTCTTCTCGACCTGGCGAATCACCTGAAACTTCTTCAGACCCGACCGCGAGGCGAGTGAGTCGTCGAGAACCTCGCTCACGACTACGCCGCCCGCCAGCGGCTCGAGGAACGGCGGACCGGCGGCACGGGCGCTCACCGTGCTCAGATAGTCCACCCGAATGCCGCGCCAGGCAGGTGGCCGATTCGTGGCGATCATATCCCCATCCACCGGGTACTTCGCCAGGATCGCGGTCTTGGTAAGTTCCTTCCCGGCGCGGCGGATCTTCAGCCGGACCTCGTCACCCGGGGCGTAGGAGTTGATGGCCAGGATCAGGGTATCGAAATCGCTCACCGGAATGTCGTTGACGGCCAGGATCTCGTCG
>Ga0187864_10003246_pt1 | contig 13428 bp, 9 predicted proteins | sample June2016WEW_11_4_FD_132985 | JGI IMG/M metagenome (GOLD analysis project Ga0187864, IMG submission 132985) | Peatland microbial communities from SPRUCE experiment site at the Marcell Experimental Forest, Minnesota, USA - June2016WEW_11_40 | ecosystem: Environmental > Terrestrial > Soil >... | reverse complement strand
ATTTCGGGATTACCTCACCAAAAGTTAGGTTATCCCGAAACGTCAGGAAGCTGCCGAACGCCCTGTCAACCCAGCACTGCGACCAAAACCCCCGCCCGGAATGCGCCGGATCCAGGTATTAGGGACCTCCGCTGAGTAAGACGCCCACCCTGCCGGTAGTGTGCAGGCGACACTGAGTACTAAGCCGGCAAAAGTGTCATTTTGCACCGAATCTAAGTTTCGGTCTCGATGCACCTAACCAAAACGTTTTTCGACAGTATAAAAGAAAGACATGCGGCAAGACCTCCTGTTCTTTTTCCGGGAGCTGCGGAAGCAGCCCGGCATGGCACTGACCGCCATCCTTTCCCTCACTCTCGGGATCGGCGCCACCACTGCCGTCTTTAGCGTCATCTACGGGCTGCTGGTGAATCCGTATCCTTATCTCGGCGCCGGCCGCATGGTCGAGCTCAATGTGCTGAACCAGAACGGCGACAATCGCGGGGTTGGAGTTACCGGGTCCCAACTCAAGGTCCTGCAGCAGGCAAAATGCATCGAAAGCGCCGCGGCAAGCTGGGGAACCTGGAATCTCACCACTACCGACGAGGATCTGCCCCAGGATGTCCCCTCGGTGCAGCTATCGGCGAATTCCGGCGCCTACTTCGGCGTTCCCGCGCTTTTGGGACGCACCCTGATCCCCGCTGACGCGCCCGATGGCCAGGAACCGCAGCCGGTGCTCTTGTTGAGTTTCCGGTTTTGGCAGCGGCACTTCAATTCCGATCCGACGGTGATCGGGCGCCGCCTTCAGCTCGTCCACAAAAACTACACCATCGTTGGCGTCATGCCGTCGCGCTTCACCATTGGCGACGCGGACGTCTATCCGCCGCTCAAAATCTCGAGCGATCCCAACGTCGTGGTGAATGCCCGGATCCGCTTGAAGCCTGGCATTACGCACGAAGCCGCCAATGCGGAATTGCAGCCGCTGCTGGAACAGTTCGCCAAGGATACTCCCACCCACTTTCCCAAGAAGTTTCGCGTCCACGTGCGCGGGATTATCGAACGTTACGTGGAGCACCTGGGCCGCTCTCTGTTCCTGTTATTCGGCGCGGTCGCGCTCCTTCTGCTGATCGGATGCGCCAACGTCTCGATCCTGCTGCTCGCGCGCGGTACGGCCAGGCAGCACGAGCTCGCCGTGCGCAGCGCCATCGGCGCCAGCCGCTGGCGAATCGAGCGCCAGCTTCTGGTCGAAGCCCTCACGCTATCGCTCTCTGGCGCCGTGGGAGGCGTCCTGCTGGCGTATGGCTTGCTCCCCGTGCTGGTGCGCTGGCTGCCGGAATTCTCGTTTCCGCACGAAGTGGTGATCCGTGTCAATCTGCCGGTGCTGGCATTCACGGTGGCGATCGCCCTTGTCACCGGCGTGCTCTTCGGACTTGCTCCGGCTTTCCAATCTTCCCGCCCGGAAGTAGCCCAGCTCATGCAATCCAGCTCGCGGCGGACCACCGGAGGCGGGCGCGGGAAACGCACTCATCAAATTCTGGTTGCCGGCCAGATCGCGCTGACCCTGCTGTTGCTCACTTCCGCGGCCGCCGCCATGAATGGGTTCGTGCGCCTCATTCGCGCCAATCTGGGCTACGACCCGCACAATACCATGTCGGTGGGCATTCCGGTGCATCAGAACTCGCACGTCGGTTGGGGCGATCGATCCACCTACTTCACTCAGTTGTTGAAACGAATTCAGGCGATGCCGGAAGTGGTCGCGGCGGGAATCTCGACCAACGCGACGCCGCCTTCGAACGGTTGGACCCTCTCATTCGAGATTTTCGGCCGGCCCTTGAACCAGCGGGAGGAGTTGCGAACCAACTTCATCAGCCCCGAGTATTTCTCCGTGCTGCGCATTCCGCTCTTACAAGGGCGTCTCTGGGAGGAGCCGGAAGTGGTGCGAGGCGCGAACCTGGCGGTGATCAACCAAACCATGGCGCGGCAATATTGGCCGAACGGCGATGCGCTGGGCAAACAAGTGCGGCTCCCCGACCTTAAGGGGCAGCCTCCCTTCTCGCAATCCACCAAGGACAGCAACGGTTGGATGCAAATCATCGGAATCGTTGCCGACGCTCGCGACGACGGCCTGCGCAATCCCATCAAGCCGGCGATCTTTGTTCCGTACACCGTCCAATTGAACATGTGGACGCAAATTCTGGTGCGCACGCGAACCGCGCCGCTGGCGAACCTCAATCGGGTTCGCGCCGAGGTGAAGGCCGTCGATCCCGACCAACAGGTATTCGGACAAACCCGCGACCTGGAGCAGTGGATTCAGAGCGAAGACGAATACTCCTATGGACGGCTGGTGGCGGCGATTTTCACCGCGTTCTCGCTGCGGGCTCTCGCGCTCGCGGCCATCGGGCTGTTCAGCGTGGTCTCTTACAGCGTGGCCCAGAGGACCAATGAATTCGGTGTTCGCATGGCGTTGGGCGCGACGCCGGCGAACGTCCTCAAGCTCGTATTCGCCTCCACCGCGCGCCATGTGACCGGCGGCGTTGTGTGCGGCATCCTGCTGAGTCTCTCGCTCGGCGGCATGTTATCGAAGTGGGCCGAAGGCAGCGTTCAGAATCCCCTGGTCTTCGCGGCCGCGACTGTGCTTCTGGTCATGACCGCCGCTTTGGCGGCTTTCATCCCAGCGCGCCGGGCAGCCTCAGTCGATCCAATGATCGCTTTGCGGTATGAGTAGCTGGTGGGACAGACGATCGTCTTTTTTCGTCTGTCGGGCGGCCTGCCTGGCGAGCGCCTGACGGACCGCGAAAAACTTGCGGTCGGCGCGAGATCTCGAGTCGGAGCCGCGACTGTCAAGGAGCGGTTGCCGAAGCCGTCAAGCGCTCCGGTGTATCGGAATTATCCGGTCCCTCTCAGCGACTTGATGATGCTTGAATACCTACTTGCTGGGTAGTGAGCGCGCTGTGACGAGACGCATGGCCTCTATTCCTTAACCAATTAGTCATGCCATTGTCACATGGCGCACTTACCCTAGCTAGAGGTCAAAAACAAGACAATGTGGAGTCATCTAACCGGGAGGGTTGGTGTATTTGCCGTCGGCGTATTGCTCTGCGCCGCGGGATCGAGCCAACTTCACGCACAACAGAGCGGGACGATTTCAGGGACGGTCCTAGACCAAGCTGGGAAGCCCATCCAAGATGCCAGGGTGGAGTTGAAGAGCGAATCCACCGGCGCCTCTCGCAGCGTCATCAGCGACGCCGACGGAAAGTTCTCGGCTTCGGATCTCGCGGTTGGGAGCTACTCGATTCAAGTTTCAGCGCCCGGTTTCGCCTTGACCACTCGCTCCGGCGGACAAGTCACCGCCGGCGCGGCCCTGGACATTCCCATCACCATGTCGGTTGAGTCCGTGTCGACCTCGGTCACGGTCAACGAAACCATATCGGTAGCGGCTATGACAGCGCCCTCGGGCAACACCCTCGAGGCGGTTTCGGCCAAAACGGAAGTCACATCGGAATTTATCAAGGATTTCATGTCGCCGCTGGCGGACTACGCCGAATACGTGAATTATGCGCCGGGCACGTTTAGCCTCAACCCCAACGGGATCGGACTCGGCCAGGGCAAAACGTTTTTCCGCGGCTTCCAGGACGGGCAATACACCATGACGTTCGATGGCATTCCGTTCGAAGATACCAACTCGCCGACCCACCATTCCTGGGCCAACTTTCCGAGCGGCTGGACCGACGCCGTCGATTTCGACCGCAGCTCCGGCCTCTCGTCAAACTTCGGCCCTACCAACTTCGGCGGATCGATCAACCTGAAGTCGCCGCAACTCTATCCGGACCCCGACATTCGCGGCACGATCACCTACGGCTCCTGGGATACGCGCTTGCTGCAGCTCGACGGCGATAGCGGCTTTTTTGGACCCGGCAGCCGCAACAGCTTCCTGTGGGACATCCAGCAACTGCTGTCCGACGGATACCAAACCTACAACCGTCAGAAGCGGGTGGCGGGATACGGCAAGTACCAATACCGGGTCTCCGACCGCAGCTCGCTCACGCTTTACGGCGGGCTGGTTGATATTTGGACCAACACTCCGAACACGACCACCCCCACCCGCGCCCAGGTCGCCGGGTTCGGCGATAACTTCCTGCTGGACGGCACTCCATTACTTTCGAACGGCACGCCCGATCCCTATTATTACGGCTATAATACCTATCACGTGCAAACCGATTTCGAATACGCCGCCTACAATGCCGATCTGGGGGACGGGTGGAAGTTCGACACGAAACTGTACACCACGCGCTACTGGAACAAACAGTTCTATCAGAATGGAGCTACGGTCAACCTCAGCTCCAGCAAACCCAGCGGCGTCGACAAGCTCAACGGGTATCGGCATGCCGGCGACACAGCGATCTTGAGTAAGGACTCCAAGTGGGGAGTCTTCCGCACCGGCGTCTGGTACGACTGGGCCTACACGGACCGGTATCAGGTCCCGTCCAACATCCTCACTCAGCTCGACACGCCGCTGGGGAACTTCCACGAGCATTTCATCACTCAGTCCGCCCAGCCGTTTGCCGAATTCGAATGGCACCCGGCGCCGAGACTCGTGGTAACGGTGGGCATCAAGGACGCGAATTACGAGATGACGCTCAATCAGTACCAGGACAATGGAAAGACTGTGGGCTGCCTGGGCGGAATCGCGTCCACCGACCCGCACACCGGGGCGCCGATCTGTATCGGCGGCGCCGGATTTGTCACGCACTCGATCAACTATAACAACTGGCTGCCGAATGTCGCGTCCCGTTACTACGTCAACAGCAGTTGGTCGGTTTACGCCCAGTGGGCCGAGGGCAGTATCATTCCGCCTAGCGCCGTCTTCGACGTTCCCAACGGGCAGGTCCTGACTCCGCCCAAACCTACGCTGGCTAAAACCTATCAGGTCGGCTCCGTGCTGAAACACCGCCGCTGGACTCTCGATGCCGACGCCTACTACGTCCACTTCCAGAACGCCTACGATAGCTATACCGATCCAACCACTACCGAATCCGTCTTTGTCGCGACCGGGCCCACCAATACCAAGGGTATTGAAGCGGAGAGCAACGTCATAATCGGCCAGGGATTCTCGGTGTACCTCAACGGTACTCTGGGTTCGGCGAAGTATCAGACAGGCCGCTACTTTCCCAACGGCGGCCTCTGGGTGGCCGACACGCCCAACAACGTCGAGACTGTCAGCCTGCTGTGGCGCCACAGGGACTGGGACGTCGGTCTGGTCGACAAGCGAGTCGGCACGCTGTACAACGACAACGCTACGCTCGGCTACCTGATCAACGGAATCTCAATCCCCTACCCGGTTGACCAGGCCATTAAGATCGATCCGTTCAATCTCGTGAACGTGTTCGTGAATTACACAGTCAAAAGTGGGTCCTGGCTGCGCGGGAGTAAGATTGGCCTTGCGGTCAATAACCTCGCCAACAGCCACAGCCTGGTTGGAGTCACGCCCGCAATCGCCCCGACGGCGTCTGTGCCTTACGTGCAGAATCCAAGCGATCTGTTGAATCTGCTGCCCGGACGCAGCGTCATGGTGACGTTCACCGCCGGCTTCGCGCCTCGGCGATGACTTTTTCAGCAGCCGTCCATCGGCCTTGGCGGTCACGCCAGAACCGCTCGGCCGCGGCGATTGCCTGCGTGGTAGGCACACCACGAACGGACCGGACACTTGTCGCATTTTGGATTGGCGCCTTTACAGAGCTCCTGGCCGTGCCGCTTCAAAAGCAGATAAGCGCGCGTGCGTGCGGAGACGTTCTGGGCGACCTCACTCTCGATGGCCTGTTGCGCTTCCCGATAGGTGACGCCGTAGTTTTCTCGTTCTAAGCCGCGCTGGATCCGGACCAGCACGTGGGGACAGTTGGAGGGAACGGCGGCGATGGGCGCCACGCCACCGAAGAGCAGAATGCGGTCAGCGCCAGGATCGGCGATGTTGGGAAACTTCTTGAGCGTTTTCCGAGCCTGCGGTAGTGGTCCGGCGAGCGCCCTGCGCAAATCGCCGCCAAACTCGTCCTGAACTCGCGACGCAACTTCCTTGAGCCGCCTAGCCCTGACCTCGGGGACCATGCCGCCTGGGGTTAGGGCTTTCGTCAATTCCGCCATCGACGCCGCGAGGAGCCGTTGCGGCTCTACGCCGACACTGCACTTTAGAGATTCCCAACCTCTGGCGCACCGGGAATCGCTTTGTGGGTACCCGCAGTGCCACCAAATCAGGAAGAGGTAAGGGTCCGTCGGCCAACTGGGCTCCTGCTCGCCGTAGAATGCCTCCAGTTGCTCGAGGATTTGGGGAGTGGAGGTGCGCATGGTGTTGAGTATAGTGCAGGCTCGCGGGCGGAGGGATACGGGGACGGGATTCGGGGCAGACGGACCGTTTCCGGATTTCGCGCGCCCCAACCCTCGGCCAAAGTCTGCGCCGCTGGCGAGGTCTTATACTGATTACAGGGTGATGGAAATGCAGCTCAACGCGCAAGAAGCGTCGCTAGTCGAGGCCTTCCGCCGCCTCCCTCCAGATGCGGCCGCGGAGCTGTCTGCCCTCGCCGAGCGATTAGCAGGGCTGACGCCGAACCGGAAAATCGACTGGTCCGATTCGTGGTCTGACGAAGATCTGAAGGAATTTAGGGCCGCCTCTCTCAGGCGCCTCGATGCGGAGGAATCAGAGGACCCAGGTCGACACCGGGCGATGTGGTGGTTGGGATTCTGACAGGAGCCCTTGAAACCAAACTGCGTCCGGCCGTCGTGATCGCGAGCAGCACTTACCTTGTGGAGCGCCCGGATGTGCTGCTCGGAATTCTCACCACGAAGCTGCCCCGAACACTCGCATCCTCGGACCACGTTCTGTTGGACTGGCAATCCGCCGGATTGCGCGCAGCGTCTTGTTTCAGAGCGTATGTGCTGACCACCCATCGCTCCGAACTGACGGTGATCGGCCATCTCAGCCAGCGCGATTGGGACTCCGTAAAGGCTTGCGTTCGCGCCGCATTTGCGATCTGAACACCCGTCTTCCGCCAGCCCGTCAAATCGACGAGGTGGCGTTTCATCCAAGTTGCCCGCCATCCAGCGAGAAGCGCCGATTTCGGGGGGGAGCGTCACGAGGTGATCGCTGAAGATCTTGGCGTCCCGTCTGTTTTTGACCGTCCGATGCCCCCGCTCAATGTCATTGAGAGCCTTATAATGGTGTTGAGGGTGAGGAAGAAGACCCGATGAAGAACATTTTTGTCGGCAACTTGGATTTTGGGGCGACTGAAGAATCCGTCCGCGAGCTGTTCGCAAATTATGGCCGTGTGGAACGTGTCCATTTGGAGGTTGACCGCGATACTGGAAGACCGCGCGGTTTTGCGTTTGTAGAGATGGTATCGGAGGCCGACGCCGATAGGGCGATAGCGCAGTTGAATGGTGTCCAACTCAAGGGCAATGCATTAACCGTCAACGAGGGTAGCGGTTCGACAGCCAGCGGTTCCCTACCAGCCGCGAGAGCGCAGCGGACTAAGGGGCAAGATGTCACCCCGCATCAATCCCGGCCTCGGAGGGGACTTCGATCGAAGTCTCCGGCGCTGGTAGCCGCTAACGAAACGAGTAGCCATGAGCAGCCACCCAGTCACGCAAAAGTTCATGTCACAACGACAGAACCGCGCACAGTTGACCTCGATGGCATTGTCACTATCACGGCTCGCGCAATTGAGATATTCGGTACCAGGGAGAAAGCGATCCGTTGGCTCCGTACGCCGTTACCCTCTCTTTCCGACAGGACGCCGCTCTCCATGATGAATACGGCCGACGGGATCGAGCACCTTGAAGACGTTCTAGGCAGGATCGAACAAGGCGTCTGGTAGACGATGCTCGTGTACCGGATTGGGAGCCGTACTCCCTCGCGAACGCAACTACTTGATCAATCCGCAACACCCAGATTTTTCGCTCATCACTTTCCACGATGCCGAACCGTTTTCCTTCGGCAAGCGGCTTACGACGCGTGGTCCGTTTCCGGCTTAGCCGGCCAGCGCATCGATCGGCGCGGGATGCGACTGCTCGTAGGCCTTAATCGCGGCCTGCTGGTTCAGAATGTAGCCGAGCTCGTCCACACCTTCCAGCAGGCAGTGCTTGGAGAAAGCGTCGATGGGAAACTCCACCAAGCGGCCTGACGGAGTCTCCAGCGTCTGGTTGGCTAGGTCGATCGTGACAACCGCTGCAGGGTCGGCTTCCACTGCTGCGAACAGTTCGGCTTGCACATCGGGCGGAATGACGATCGGCAGCAGCGAGTTCTTGAGCGAGTTCTGTTTAAAGATATCGGCGAAGGAAGTGCTCAATACGGCGCGGAAGCCGAACTGGGTCAGGGCCCAGGGAGCGTGCTCGCGGGAACTGCCGCAGCCGAAGTTGTCGCCGGCCAGCAGGATTTGTGCGCCGGCCGCGCGCGGCTGGTTCAGGATGAAATCGGGTTTCGGATTGCCCTCCGCGTCGTAGCGCCAGTCGCAGAAGAGCTGCTTGTCGAGCCCCTCTTTGGACGTGGTCTTCAGGAAACGGGCGGGTATCACCTGGTCGGTATCTACATTATTAATAGGTAGGGGAACCACGCGGCTCTCGAAATTGGTGAACGGTTTCATAGCAATGTCCTCGCATCGGAAACCACGCCGGTGATGGCGCTGGCGGCGGCGGTCAGCGGGCTGGCCAGGAAGGTGCGGCCGCCTTTGCCCTGGCGGCCTTCGAAATTGCGGTTGGAAGTGGAAACGGCGTACTGGCCGGGCGATAACTGGTCGCCATTCATGGCGATGCACATGGAGCAGCCCGGCTCGCGCCATTCGCAGCCGGCCTGGCGAAACACTTCCGGCAAACCTTCCGCGATGGCCTGGCGTTTGACTTCCTGCGAGCCAGGCACCACCATCACGCGCACCTTCGAGCTGACCTTGCGCCCGCGCAGCATGGCCGCGGCGGCGCGCAGGTCGGTAATGCGGGAATTGGTGCAGCTTCCGATAAAAACGACATCAATGGGATGGCCCACCAACAGCTTGCCGCCCTCGAGGCCCATATAAGCCAGGGCCTTCGAGACCGAGTCGCGGGCGATCGGATCGCCGAGAGCGGAGGGGTCGGGCAGGGACGCGCCGATCGCCATGCCCATGCCGGGGTTGGTGCCGTAGGTGATCATGGGTTCGAGCGCGTCGGCGTCGATCGAGACGCTGCGGTCGTAAGTGGCGCCGTCGTCGGTGGGAAGCTGGCGCCAGCGCGCCACGGCGGCGTCCCAGGCCGCGGCCTTCGGGGCATGCGGGCGGCCGGCCAGGTATTGGAACGTGGTGTCGTCCGGCGCCACCAGGCCGGCGCGCGCGCCGCCTTCGATCGACATATTGCACACCGTCATGCGCTCTTCCATGGAAAGGCCGCGAATGGCGCTGCCGGTGTACTCGAATACCGAACCGGTGCCGCCGGCCACGCCGATTTTGGAAATCAGCGCCAGAATGATGTCCTTGGCCGAGACGCCCGGACGGAGCTTGCCGTTTACTTCCACGCGGAAGGTCTTCGAGGGCCGCTGCAGCAGGCACTGCGTCGCCAGCACGGTCTCCACTTCGCTGGTGCCGATGCCGAACGCCAGCGCGCCGAACGCGCCGTGAGTGGCGGTGTGGCTATCGCCGCAGGTCACCGTCATGCCGGGCTGCGTCAAGCCGAGCTCCGGCCCGATCACGTGCACGATGCCCTGGCGGTCGCTATGCACACCCAGGCAGCGGATGCCGAACTCGGCGCAATTGGCTTCCAACTGGGCAAGCTGGCGGGCGGCAATTTCATCCACGATGGGGAGCGACCGGTCCGTGGTGGGGATGCTGTGGTCGGCGGTGGCGATAGTGAGGTCCGGCCGGCGCACCTTGAGGCCCCGTTCGCGTAGCCCCTGGAAGGCCTGCGGCGAGGTGACTTCATGAACCAGGTGCAGATCGATGAACAGCAGCATGGGGCGTCCAGGCTCGTGATGGACCAGGTGGGCGTCCCAGAGTTTTTCGATGATGGTTCGCGGCATAGGCATTCTTAGGTCCGAAGCGTTCCGATCCTGTATTACAGCACGTAGCGCCGGCGAAGAAATCAAGTTCTAGCCACAGATAAACGCAGATGAACGCCGATAAATCCTTTGATTTCTCTATCTGTGTTCATCTGTGTTTATCTGTGGCTATATCTCTTCACGCTTTCTCCCGGTGTTCATCGGCGGCTATTAAACTGCGGCTGAGCGGAAACCGGTAAGCTTCCGCTCAGCCAATCGCGAGACGTACGGCTTGGCCAACCTGTTCAGTGGTGGCCGGCGTCCCGGAAGGTCGCAGGTCCGCGGTGACGTGGCCGCTCGAAAGAACGGCTTCGATAGCCTTCTCCACGGCGGCCGCTTCCGCGGTCAATCCAAAACTGTAGGCCAGCATGGCCGCCACCGACCCGATGGCGCCCAGCGGGTTTGCTTTATTCTGCCCGGCGATATCCGGCGCCGAGCCGTGCACCGGCTCGTACAGGCCGACATACGCGCCGGATGGTTTGCGGCCGCCGATGGACGCCGACGGCAGCATGCCGATGGAGCCTGCCAGCACGGCGCCTTCATCGCTCAAAATGTCGCCGAACATGTTTTCGGTCAGCACGATGTCGAACCGCCTGGGATTGAGCACGAGCTGCATGGCGCAGTTGTCCACCAACAGATGGTCGAGCGCCACGTCCGGGTATTCGCGCGCTACTTCGCACACCACGCGGCGCCAGAGCTGCGAATTTTCGAGCACGTTCGACTTATCCACCGAAGTGACTTTCTTGCGCCGATTGCGCGCCAGGTGAAAGGCAGTGTGCGAGACGCGCTCGATCTCGGCGCGCGTATAGGTCATGGTATTCACCGCGCGGGTTTCGGCGCCGTTCCCGGTAATGCCGCGAGGCGTTCCATAGTAGATGCCGCCGGTCAGCTCGCGCACGATGATCATGTCCGTGCCTTCCACCAGGTGATTCTTGAGCGGCGAGGAATCGAGGAGCGGCGCGTAGGCACGCACCGGGCGCAGATTGGCGAACACGCCCAGCGCCTTGCGAATCGCGAGCAAACCGGCCTCCGGCCTTTTCTCGGGAGGCGCGTCGTCGAATTCCGGCAGACCCACCGCTCCCATCAGCGTAGCGTCGGCGCAGGCGGCCAGTTGCGCGGTTTCCTCCGGGAACGGCGAGCCCGTCCGGTGAATCGCCACGCCGCCCAGCAGGCCCTCGGTCACGGTGAGCGAATGTTTCCACTTCTCGGCTACCTGCCGCAAGACCAGCACGGCATCGCGGGTCACTTCCGTGCCGATGCCGTCGCCGGGCAAAACCAGAACATTGAGATTCATGAATCAATCCGCCGCGGCTGGTTGAGCCACGCGCATCTGGCGTAGCAGAGCCAGGATCTCTTCGTCCATCAGCCCCTTCTTGCGCTGGTCGGCCACGGCAGTGAAACGGTGATAGAAATTGTCCAATTCTTCGCGGGAAAGGTCGAAGCCGAGTTTCTTGGCGCGCTCATTCAGCGCATGGCGGCCGCTATGCTTACCCAGCACAAGCTCGCCTTCCGGAACGCCCACCGAACGCGGGTCGATGATTTCGTAAGTGGTCTTTTCCTTGAGGTAGCCGTCCTGGTGAATGCCGGCTTCGTGGGCGAAGGCGTTGCGGCCCACGATAGCCTTGTTCGGCTGCGGCCCGAAGGTGATCAGCGAGCTCAGCAACTGGCTGGCCTGGTAGAGGTGCTCGGTGCGGATTGAGGTGCGGTACGGATACTGGTCGGCGCGGGTCTTGAGAATCATGACCACTTCCTCGAGCGAGCAATTGCCGGCGCGCTCGCCGATTCCGTTGATGGTGCATTCCACCTGGCGGGCGCCGGCTTCGATGGCGGTCAGAGAGTTGGCCACGGCCAGACCGAGATCGTCGTGGCAGTGCACGCTCACGATGGCGTCTTCGCCCAGCGCCCGCGCAATGCGCCCGATCAGAACACCGTATTCCCTGGGCGTGGAATAGCCCACCGTATCGGGAATGTTCACCGTGCCGGCGCCCGCCGCCACCACCGCTTTCGAAACCGCTTCCAGATATTCGGGATCGGTGCGCGCGCCGTCTTCGGCCGAAAATTCCACGTCATCCACGTACCGGCGCGCCAGTTCCACCGCGGCCACGGCTTCGTCCAAAACCTGCGGTTGGGTTTTATGCAGCTTGTATTTGAGATGAATTTCGCTGGTGGCGATGAAGGTGTGGATGCGGGGGCGGGCAGCGCGTTCCAGGCTCTTGGCGGCGCGTTCCACGTCGAGCGTGCAGCAGCGCGCCAGCGCCGCTACGCGGGCCGTGGGAAATTCAGCGGCCACGGCGGATACGGCTTCGAAGTCGCCTTCGGAGGCGATCGGAAAGCCGGCCTCCAGAATGTCCACTCCCAGCTCCACCAGCTTGGCGGCCATTCGCAACTTCTCCGCCACCGACATGCTGCAACCCGGAGACTGTTCCCCGTCGCGCAGCGTGGTGTCGAAGATATATACGTGGTCGGTCATCGGCGTGAGTCCAATACCCGATTATGACCGTGCGTAAGACGATTTGGCAAATTTATAATTTTATGATCTGCCATTAGTCTATGTTATATTGAAAAAACCCATTTCGCCGGATCGCGAGGCTGTATCGAAAGACCATGGAGCTCTATTCGCTGCACGTTTTCCTGACCGTCGCCACCGAAAAGAGCTTTTCGCGGGCGGCAGACAGGCTGCTCCGGACGCAACCGGCCGTGTCGTTGGCGGTGCAGCGGCTGGAGCTGGAATTGGGAGAGCGGCTGATCGACCGTTCCGGCAAGGACTTGATCCTGACCGATGCCGGCCGCGCCGTGCTGGAATACGCCCGCCGCTTCCAGAGCCTGGAACAGGAACTGGGCAACGCGCTTTCCGAGCTGCGCGACAAATCTTCGGGGCGCCTCATCATCGGGGCCAACGAATCCACCACGCTTTATCTGCTGCGCCACATCCAACGGTACCGGGAGCTCTATCCGCGGGTGAAAGTGCAAGTGCGCCGCAGCCTTTCGAGCAAAATTCCCGGCGAGCTGCTGGACGGCAACCTGGAGCTGGGTGTAATCAGCTACGATCCCGGCGACGACCGCATCAAGTCGAAAGTCATCTACACCGACGCGCTGGCCTTGGTGGTATCGCCCCACCATCGCTTGGCCAACCGCAAACACGTGGCGCTGAGCGAGCTCGCTTCGGAGACGTTTATCGCGCACAATGTCGTGTCGCCCTACCGCGAAGTGGTGATCCGCAATTTCCAGACGCACAAAGTCCCTCTTCGCATGGACGTGGAAATGCCGACCATCGAGACGATCCGGAAACTGGTGCAAAACGGGCAGGGGGTGGCGTTTCTGCCGCGCATGTGCGTGGAACAGGAAATCGAGCAGAACCTGCTGAGCGAGGTGCGGGTGACGGAAATGAACGTGGAGCGCAAAATCCGGCT
>Ga0187864_10003244_pt1 | contig 13432 bp, 10 predicted proteins | sample June2016WEW_11_4_FD_132985 | JGI IMG/M metagenome (GOLD analysis project Ga0187864, IMG submission 132985) | Peatland microbial communities from SPRUCE experiment site at the Marcell Experimental Forest, Minnesota, USA - June2016WEW_11_40 | ecosystem: Environmental > Terrestrial > Soil >... | reverse complement strand
TGGCCGGGTTCTTCGGCAAGTTCTATCTCTTCAGCGCAGCCCTGGGCGCCGGGGGGCCGCATCTCGGTTTGCTCTGGTTGGTGAGCCTGGCTATCGTGATGAGCGCGGTGTCTCTCTACTACTATCTCCAGGTGCTCAAGCAGATTTACATCGCCCAGGCGCCTGCGGCGCCCGGCCCCAATCCGGCGCCGGTAGCGGAATGGACGCTGGTGGTGCTGGCGGGCGGTGTGGTGGCGTTGGGCTGCGCGCCGGGCCTGCTCACGGAGAGCCTGGCGGCGGCGCTCAGGGCCGCCGGCGTTTAGAGCGCGGTTGGGACGAGGGGCCGGGGCCGAGTGTCGAGTGTCGGGGGTCGAGTGTCGAGGGAACGAGGCGCCGCCCCTCGCCCCCCGCCCCCCGGATGTCAGACAAACCCCGACAGCAATATCGGACACGGGCGGATAGGAGGGTTTTTGGATTTCAGGAGAATCTCAGGTTCGAAGCATGCACCGCGAAAATGAACAAGCAGCGGGCGTCGGTCTGGGAATTATGTCGCAGATTCCTAAAACCCTTCTTTTCCTCCTCCTGGCTCTTGCGCCCCCGGGTTGCGCCGTGCCCGGCGCGCCGTCCGGCTGCCCGCGCGCCAGCACCTGTCCCGCCCCGCCCCCGGCCAACGCGGTCAAGGTCTTTGCGAAGAGGGAGGGGGAGGCGACGCGCTTCTACGTGGAGAACCAAGAGTTTTGCGAGATCACCATGACCTTCGAAATGACCCTGGCGAACTTGAAAGGGGAGCGGCAGTTTCCCTGCACGATGACGTTCCCCGCGGGGCAAGTTAGCGAGGCCTTCGCTCTGTCGCCAATCAAAGCCGGCGTCAAATCGGAATACAGCTACACGAGCTATTACAAACTGGGCAGCAACTGCGCCCGGCATGACGACTCTTATGCCTACCAACTCCCGTACTCCCCGGGCAACGAGCACAAGGTCACCCAGGGCTTCGACGGCAGCTTTAGCCACAGGGGCGCCAACCGGTACGCCCTGGATTGGGAAATGGCCGAGGGCACCTGGGTCCGCGCGGCGCGCGGCGGCATCGTCGTCCGGGTCAAAGACCAGTCGAGCCTCGGCGGCCCGACCAAGCAGTTCGACCCTTACGACAATTATGTCCTCATAAGGCACGACGACGGCACCCTCGGGCATTACTGCCATTTGCAGAAGGGCGGGTGCGTCGTTAAGCCAGGGCAGGGGGTCGCCGCCGGCCAGGTCATAGCCCGCTCCGGCAACACAGGATTCTCCAGCGGCCCGCATCTCCATTTCTGCGTTTTCAAGACCAAAAACGGGCGTGAACGCCAAAGTGTCCCGGTGAAATTCAAAACCGACACCGGCAACCTGGTCATCCCGACCGCGGGCCACAGTTACCGCGCCCCCGAAATCCAGAGCGCCAGCGTCCGCTCGATCAGCGCAGGAACGGCAGCCCAAGGGTCGCTTGTCCGGTAGCGTCAATCCCGAACCGAAGGCCATCGGTATCTGCATAGGCCGGAAACGCCGTCGAGGCGAGAACCAGAGCATGCGCGTCCTGTCCCGGAGGGACATGCGAGGATAGCCCAACGCTTCAGCGTTGGGTCCAGCCGCGCCATGAGATAAGTCCCGAAGGGACGGCTGACAAGGCGGTCGGGAAGGGCCATTTCAGTCCCGACTCTCGTCGGGAGGCTCACGCCTTAGCCTGGCCAAACCGCGCCGGGCCCCCCCGCACCCCATTGGGCAGGTTTCCGAGGAAACCACCCGGGCCGCATTCTTACGGGGTTGTTGGCCACCAGAGCATTGTTGGGGCGCTCGAATACGTGACCTCAATCCACGCCCCTGGAGCCATCCAAGGGGTCGGCCCTGCTACATAGCCCAAAGTCGAGCCGTTCATTGCGATTGCCGTGACGGCCCCGCCCCCGATTGTGACCTGGCCGGACGACCCGGTCGTGTTCGTCCATTGCGTTGTCGTCGCCGACACGTTTGTCCAGATGTTGATGGCTGTCAACGGACCTGCGAGCTTTGTCCGAAGACCGTTCGCCTTTAGCGACAACGGAGCCAGCGGGTTTTGACCAAACAGATCCACGAGTGCGATGTAGAAATTCTGAGCGATATACTCTGCCCCGAAATCTGTCGGATGAGTCCCGTCGGCCGTGTAGAAATCGCTGTTGCCGGCGCCGGTTGGGGCCAGGACGGTTCCAGTGCCGTCAAACCACGGAACTGCGTTTATGTAGTACGTATTATTGTCCGACACGTAAAACACGGCGTTGCTCATGGCGCTGTATGACGCAAGCGGCTGAGAACCGGAGGTCATGCCGGGAAGAGCAAAGACAATGATCGGGACCGTTGACAAGTTCGACCTGACGGCTGTGAGGTAGCTTGTAAACGCAATGAACAGCGTGTTGCTTGGGTATCCTCCGTCATTGATGCACCCTTCGATTACGACCATGTCGGGTTTGCTCCCCACCAAATTGGGAAGACGTCCGACGAAATTGTCCGGAACCGGAATGTCTCCCGGCTCCTGGAAGATGTACATATTGTTGGACGCGATCAAGCCGGTGCCTCCCACTGCACCGATAATGATATTTGCGCCGGGCAGCATTCGTCCGAGCACGGAAGGCCACAGATTTCCCGCCTCGTATGGAGCACCGCCACCGCCAGCAGTTAAAGAACTTCCCTCAAAGAAGATCTTGTAATTCGATGGTGCCGGGGCAACTGTAGCATATGTGTCCACATAAACTCCCTCCAGTCCAAAAACGTATTCTGTATACCAGGAAATCTTCCTCATCCTGCGGACGCCGTGGAAATCCAAGACAATAAAGCTCTGGCCGCTGCCAGAAGTGGTGCCATCCCAACTTGTGTCGGAGACCACCTTGTCATCAACCATGATATTCCCGAGCCAACCACTGAAGCCGAATTGAAAAACTGGTCCAATTCCGACTTGTGGTGAGTCTGTCACAATGGAAATCTTTTGAGCAGTTGGGGTCCATCCACCTTTAATGCCATTGATTGTGGTATCAAACTGCCCCTCACCAAGGGCGAGAGGTGAAGCCATCACCATTGTCTGCTCCCAGAACCTGCCAGTACACCCTACTGGCTGGCCGCCTTCGAAACCGAAATAATTGGTGCCGTCAATGTCTTGTGGACCGTCAGAGCCAGTGCCGTAAGGCGTGTATTCCCAACCGGTTGCAAGGCTGGGATAGTTGGTCAGTGGCCCAGCCGAAATTGCCGGGATGTCCAACGGGAAATTCGACACGTAGGCTCTGCCATAGGGATACCAAACGATGGTGTTGTCCGTGAATGCCGCCGTCCCACTTGGGGCGACAGTGCCGGAGGTTCCGCTCTGATACACTTCCCACAGGCTGCCATCCGGCGACATCACCGTCCCCCCGTTGGTTGACGTGTATGGGGTATTCGGCTTCCATTGAGCGTAGATGCAGTTCGTGGAGAGCAATGCAATGTTCCCGTTGCTTCCGACCGCCGACGGGTTCAGGTTGCTCAGCGCCGCGCCATTGCCAGCGGCGAGGGCTGAAAGCTGGCTGGACAGATTGCTGGCCGCCACGGTGCCGGTGAGCTGCGTCGTCGAAACCGCGCCTGCGTAGGTGGTGGCCGTCGCCGCTGTCACGGCGTAAAATGCCGTCGGCACCGGATCAAGGGGCTGGCGTGGCGCCAGCGTCGTGAAGGCTTCGGCTCCGTTGCTGCGCACGCCGATCTCGAGCCAGTAATCCGCGCCCGTGAATGTGCCCGGGCCGAAGTCCAGGTTCGCAGTGAAAATGCCGCCCGCCACGGTCGTCGCCGCATTCGTCAGCGGCCCCGCCGTAACCGTTCCATTGGTGGGGGCGTCGTAAAGGGCAAACCGCAAATCATACAGCCCAGTCGCCGGGACGCCTCCCTCTGTGAGCAGCCCCTGGTAGGTGATGGCCGTAGTCCCTGCATGCAGGGATAAGACAGCGCACAAGCCGAGAACCGGAATCAAATCCATGGTGGTGAAGAATGTTCTCACCGAATGTATTGGCGTCATGTCCTGTTGTAGCGCGTAGCGTCCAATCCGTCAAGTCAATCACGGACTATCCGGCGGTTCCGAATCTGCCTCCCGCTCCGATCTGCCGGGCGGAATGACGGAAAAACTGGCCGGGGTGAGGTGAGCGCGGTGCCCGAGGGGGGAGCCATGCATAGAGCGGCGGATTTCAAAGGTTACAATGTCAACGGGATCGGGCTGGCATGTTCCGGCACCGTCCGGTCCGGCGCCTCTTCTGCGCGCCGCTGCTAACCCGCGCCGCCTTGAGCGGCTGCGAGCTGCTCTCAACCCTTGCCGCCAAGTTCGGCCAACCCGCCACCTTCCGGCGCGAAGCCAACCTGGCCTTAATGGAAGCGACCTTGGCCGAACTGGGCAAGGTCGTGCCGATCATCATCCTGGATGAAACCCAAAGCTTCAGCTACGGCAGCCTCGAACAGGGGCGGCCGGACCCAACGTTGAGACGCTTGGGTCTTTTCATGCTTCCCTCCGGGACAGGAAACGGCTGCGCTGGTTCTGACCTCGACCGCATTTCCGACCTCTGTAGATACCAATGGCTGAAGCCACGGTGTTAACGAACCGTCGCGCCGGGATGCGCAATATCCGGGTTAGCCGTTTGCCCCTCTTGAAGGCTCACCACCCGGTGGCCGGAACGCTTTTGCCGCTCGCGGGCTTCAGCGAAAAGACGATCAATATCGTGGCCCCGGGCTGCGGACAACTCGTCTTCGATGCGCCAGATTCGAGATGAAAACCGGGCTGGGCGCGTGACTTGAAACGGTTCCTCCGCTATTCTCATCGGTGATGAGTGAAAGCTCTGTGGAGACTGCGCCGGTGCCGGGCCGAGGCGGGGAACCGATGCCGCCCAAGCAGAGCAGCGGCGAGGCGGTGGAGGGCGCCAGGCGTGGGCGCTGGCGATTCTCCAGTTTCTGGTGGCTGGTCACGGCATTCTGGCTCTTTATTGCGCTGGCCTCGGCGCTGGAGATGTCCCTGCTCCAGGCCGCCAACATTGGCCAGGCGCTCGTGGTTGCGCTGGTGCGCCTGGTGCCGTGGATATTCGTGACGCCGTTGGTGGTGTGGGTCTCCTCGGTCTATACACTGGAACGTTCCACCTGGAAACGCTCGGTCTGGGTGCATCTGGCGGTCTGCGCCTTGAGTCTTGGCATCGTGGGCCTCTTCGCCTATTTCGGCCCGCCCTCCCCGCCCTTGGCCCGGCCGGACCCGGCGGAACTCAAGCGACTGGAGCGCGAGCCTCGAGAAACCGCGTTTGTCATCCTGAGACGGATTACTTACCAATTGCCCATCTTCTGGGGTTTGGTGGGAGTGGCCCACGCGCTCCGCTTTTACGAGCACAGCAAAGCCCGCGAACGGCGCGAGGCCGAACTGGAATCGCGGCTGGCCCAGGCCCGGCTCCAGGCCCTGCGCATGCAGCTCAACCCGCATTTCCTGTTCAATACGCTCAATTCCATTGCCTCGCTGGTGCAGGACCAACCCCAGGCCGAAGAAATGATCGAAGCCCTGAGCGACCTGTTGCGCCTGACCCTCACCGCTTCGGACCGCGCGGAGGTGACCCTCCGCGAGGAGCTTCACTTCCTGGACCGCTATTTGCTCATCGAGCAGATCCGCTTCGGCGAGCGGTTGCGCGTCCACAAACAGATCGATGCGGCTGCCTTGGATGCCGTCGTGCCCATTCTCATTCTGCAGCCGCTGGTGGAAAATGCCGTCAAGCACGGCATTGAAACCCAAATCGCTCCCGGTCTCATCCGCATCGAGGTCGAGCATGTCGGGGCCGCTTTGCGCCTGGAAGTCAGCGACAATGGCCGGGGCCTGACCGGCGCCGGCGAAGGGACCTTCAAGGAAGGGGTTGGCTTGACCAACACGCGCACCCGCTTGAAGGAACTACATGGGGGAAGTGCTTCGCTGACATTCGGTCCGGGCAAGACCGGGGGCCTGGCAGCCGAGATCCGGATTCCCTGGCGCACCGCTTTATGAACATCCGCCTCTTGATTGTCGATGATGAGGCCCTGGCCCGCGCGCGCATCCGCAAGTTGCTGGCCCTCGAGCCGGGCCTGGACATCCTGGGCGAGTGCAGCAACGGCCCCGAGGCCATAGCCTTCATCCGGGAACATCGGCCGGACCTGGTGTTTCTGGACGTGCAGATGCCGGAGGTCAGCGGCTTTGATGTGTTGCTGGCATTGCCGGCGGAGCTCTGGCCCGCGGTCGTCTTTGTGACCGCCCACGACCAGCACGCCATCGAGGCCTTTGAAGTTCACGCCCTGGACTACCTGCTCAAGCCTTTTACACAAGCCAGGCTCCTGTCCGCGGTCCAGCGCGCCCGCCAGCACATCCAGGCCCGGGACCTGGCCCCGCTCCACCAACAACTGGCCCAGTGGCTCAAGTCCTCCGCGGCCGAGCCTGCCTATCTGGGCCGCATTGCCGTCAAGACCGGCAACCAGACCCTTTTCGTAAAAGTCGAGGACATCGACTACATCGAATCAGCCGCCAATTACGCCGTGCTCCAGACCCGCGGCGGAAACCACGTGCTCCGCCAGACGCTCAACCATCTGGAAGCCAAGCTGCCGCCCCGGTTGTTCCTGCGCATCAGCCGCTCGATCATCGTCAACCTCCAGCGCGTCAAGGGAACACAATCCGCTCACGGAGGCGAGTGCCTGCTCATCCTTGAGGATGGCCGGCAACTGCTCATGACACGCGGCACGCGCGAGGTGCATGAACGCTTGCAGTATCCCGGCAACCCCGCAGACGACTGGGCACGTTAGGAACGCGCGGGACATCCGCAGGCATCTGTGACGGGCGACCAACGCGGCCAGCCGCCAAAAGAACCAGTCAAGTTGTAAAGCTCATTTCGTGACGGCTCCTTAAGCGCCGGACTGCGGGCGGCAGCCGCATCCTTTCGGAGCAAAGACAGGCACCGCACGTCCTTGAAAGCGCCTCTCCAAAAACCCCACTCCCGCAGGATGCCTTCCTCCTGGAACCCGAGATGCCGCAAGACCTTGACCGAACCCGGGTTGTCCAGGATGGTAATGGCCGTAATGCGGTTTAGCCAGGCCTGGCCAAAGGCGTATCCGACCACAGCCGCAACGGCTTCGGTCATTATCCCTTGGTTCCAGAATTCCTGGTTCAGGTCGTAGCTCAGCAGCGCGGAAAAATTGTGCCGGTGCCAGCCGAGACCGCAGATGCCGATGAGGCCCGGCGAGCCTTGCCGGGTAATGGCCCAGCGGGCGCCGGAGTCCTTTTCCCAATCCGCCTGCAAAACCCGGATAATCTCCCCCGCCTGCAAGGGATCTGTCAGGGTGACCATGTCACAGAAACGCGTCACCTCGGGGTTCGAATAGACGGAGAAGACCTCCGCCCGGTCCTCCGCCTTGAGGTCACGCAAGACCAGGCGCCGGGTTCTAAGAACAGGGAAAGGTTTCATGCTCCGCAAATAATCTCAACTCGACTTTCTCTTCCCACCTGCCCGTGGCGCGGGCATCCTGCCCGCGCTCACCCGTTCAGCCCGCCGGCAGTGTTATCGGAGAGAACCGGAAAAGCTTTAAGACTTTTTGCGCCATTAATTGTTCTTGACGCCCCGAGATCCAAGGTTCATAATCCGTGACAGACAACATTATGACCTTTTATGCAGCCCATCCTGAGCCGGGCCTCCGCCAGCCTCGGCCGAGAGCAGCCACGGCCAGTTCTGATTCCGGCCCAGCCCTGCCTGGACACATAAACTAATGGCAAAAAGGCAAACCAAGCCGAAGAGACCGCCCGCGACAAAACCAAACCATCCGCAAACCGAAGCCATGAAAGCATTCAACGCACTGGTAATGGTGGCCGCCCTGGCGTGCGCCACCCAGAGTCTCACCGCAGTGACTGGGCCGAGCCCAAGCAACGGAATCTACGTCTGGACAGATGAAACCAGCTCCCTGAGCAGCCAGAACGCCCTCATTGCTGCATGCACCTACGACCCATGTCGTCGAATCGACGTTGTGCTGCTGGACTGGGACACGAACTTCGGTGGTCCTGTTAATCCTGCTAACGGTCTCCCGGCGAACCTCCAGCAGTTCAACATCACCGCACATCAAAACGGATTGAAGGTCTATGCCTTGTCCATCGACGCTGCGGACATCACAGCCGTGCTTAATTACAACGCAGCTCCAAATCTCCCTTCTGGGGCGGGCTTCGACGCTTACGCCATGGATTTCGAAGGCCCGTGGTTTAGTGGCAGCAGCCCTGGTCCATCGACGGTGTTTGATATCGACAGTGTCTACCTCCCAGCCAAGAACGCCTGCGGCACCTTGCCGCTCCATGTTTCCGTCGGGTACCACTGGGACACGCTCATCTACGTAGGGTCGGTATCTCCTCCCCCCACCGGCCCGCCCGCATCTGAGATGAAACCCGCTTATGACCTCATCATCGATGACGTGGATAGCGTTGATGTTCAGACGGAGTGGGGCCCGAGCGATCCCGCCGGGAGCGTGATCACCAGCCGGGCCATGGGAGCGGTCACCTACGCGGCTTCAGAGGGTAAGCCGGCCTGGGTGACGATCGAGACCTCCGATGTGAGCGATGCGACCTTGGGTGATGAGGGACAGGCAGTCCCAGATGAGAGCGCGCTGAACTCCTTCTACTGCAGCGGCGAGGCGGCGATGTGGACGGACCTGGCTGGAGTCAATTTTGGTTCCGTCCCGTTCACCGGGTTCATGCTGGAGGCCTACAACAACGCTTACAATCGTGGTCTTACGCCTTGTGACTTGACTCCCGCTTCGCCTCCGGTTTATCAAGCTAGCAACTATCAAGCTGGCAACATGAATGATTGTAATTGTACCTGTGGTCAACCTGGGCCACCTGGGTCTTGGCCCATCCACCCCCCCGGTCTGAGTCCTCCTTCGGCCTATGCCGGCGGTCCGAGCTTCACAGTCGTTTTCGACTGGGGCTGCCTTGAGCCCGACGCACTGCTCCGCTGGAACGGCGTCGCTCTTCCCAGCTTTGTTGTCAACGGCCAACTGACTGCCTTTGTGCCCTCCAACAACCTGGTGGTTCCCAGCGGCCAGAGCTTCGCCACCGCCCTGATCACCGTGACCAACACCACCGTGCCCTTGAACCCCCTGGCCTTTACCATTCTCAGTCCCAATGTGTCGGCGGCCCAGAGCCAGGTTGCCACCGCCGGCCAAACCGTCATCGCGAGCACGGCGCCCACCACGCCCGGCCAAGCCGGCGTTTCGGCCACGCTCACCGCCCCGCCGGGCCCGCCGGGCAGCGCGCCGGTGACGGTCACCGCCGCGAACTACAACTCCGACCCGGCCCCCGGCACGCTATTCAATGGGGCCACCAGCTTCATGGATGTTAGCGCCGCTGGGGCCACCTCGAGCGATTCCTTGACGGCGAATTTTTATTACGCCTCAACGCTTAGCAAGACAGCTCAGGCCAATGCCGCTTTGCTCTACCTGACGGCCAGCGGCGGTTGGAGTGCCGTCTATAGCAGCGGCGGGGCGCTTCCGCCTAAGAACACGACGAACAACCTGGACGGCACCGTCTCGGGCGGACGCCTCACCGTCGTCTTTGACACGACGAGCACGCCCACCATAACCGAGCTGACCGGGACCCCTTTCGCCGTGGCCGTCGATGCGCCCCCGCCGGTCATCACCTGCCCGGCCAACATTGTGACCGGGCCGGACCCGGGCCAATGCTCGGCCGTGGTCCATTACACCGTCAGCGCCACCACGGACAACACCGGCACTCCGACTTTGGTTTGCACTCCGCCCTCCGGCTCCGTGTTCCCGCTCGGCGTCACCACGGTCAATTGCACGGCCACGGACCCCGCAGGCAACCACTCCAGTTGTAGCTTCACGGTGACGGTGGTGGATAACACCCCGCCGGTCATCACAGTTCCTGCGCCCCTGACGGTTCGCGCTACCAGCATTAATGGAGCCGTGGTAACTTTCACCCCCACTGCCACCGACAACTGCCCGGGCGTCGAAGTCACCTCCAGTCCAGCCTCCGGCGCCTTGTTCCCCCTCGGTGAGACCACAGTTACGGTTACTGCTACCGACACAAGCGGCAATACAGCATCCCGGACTTTCACAGTCACTGTCCTGGCCGACGCGGTGCTCAACGGACCGTTGAGCGTCAATGCCGGCACAATCGAAGGATCGGTTGAGCTGTTGGCCGGCAATTCGGTGACGCTCAACGGTGGCGCATCCATTACCGGTGATTTGCTGGCGCCAGGAACACCAACCCTCCGCGAGAATGGCCAATCGACCGTTCAAGGCACGATCGCCGGCTCGGGAAACACTCAACCTTCAGGATACTCGGTTACGCTTAATGGTAATTCGAGCTTGCGATACCTGCGGACGAGGATGAATCCCATATCGATGCCCGCCGTCGCGGCCCCCCCGGCTCCAACCGGCACGCGCAACGTCACTCTGGAGAGTCCCAGCCAAAGCCCCGGGAACTTCAGCACTGTCGCAAACCTCACACTCAACGGAAACGTGGGACTCGTCTCGATACCGCCGGGGACTTATGGCCATTTCACGGCCAACGGCACGTCTGGATTTGAGCTGGGAACTGCTGGTTCAACCCAGCCTGCCCTCTACAATCTTCAGAACCTCACCCTCAACGGCGCCGCGCAAGTCGTCGTGGCCGGGCCTGTGATTTTGGTGTTGGCCAATGGTTTGAACGTTAATGGAACCGTGGGGGCCTCGGGCCAGCCCGCTTGGTTGCAATTAATGATCGCCAGCGGCGGCGTGACCCTCAACGGCGGGTCCACGCTGGCAGCGTTAGTCACCGCCCCAACCGGCGCTGTAACCATCAATGGAAACAGCCAACTGATCGGCGCCCTCCGGTGCAATCAAATCACCATCAATGGCAGCGGGCTTCTAAAAGGTGCAGGGGATTAGGACGACTGGGAACGCATCCTACATCAGTTCACCCTCCCGGTCGCCGCACAGGCTCAAACGGTGGACGCGGCTTGGCCCGCGCAGTGGGTGCCCGGGGACGTTGTTGAAACGTGGCCTCCAAATAGCCCGGACTGCGGACCGTGGACTGTGGACTGGGGTGTCGCCTGCCACTTCCCGAGGCGGACGAAATCGGGATTGTATCGGGTGCGCGGTTCGAGCGCCTCCCCGGGAAGGCCCAGGGCAATTGCGGCGATGGGGATGACGGGGGCCGGCAGGGAGAACATTTTCCTGATGCGGCCGATGGAATCTTCGCTCGGGTGGATGCCGACCCAGCAGGCCCCCAAGCCGAGACTGTGAGCGGCCAGGAGCAGGTTCTGGATTGCGGCGGAGCAGTCCTGCAGGAGATAGCTCGGATGCCGCTCGAAGGCGGCGTCCAGGTCTCCACAGGCCACAATCGCCAGCGTGGCCGTGGCCAGCATCTTGCCGCCCGGCAGCGCCGCGGCCATCCCCGCCAGGACCTCCGGCTCGCGCGCCACGACGAAGCGCCAGGGGTCTTTGGTCATGGCCGAAGGGGCGGCCATGGCGGCCTCCAGGAGCGTCGTCACCGTCTCGTCGCCGATCGGGCCGGGGGCATAAATGCGGATGCTGCGCCGGCCAAAAATGAAAGCCAGTTTCTCGTTTGCAGTATTGCTCATAACCGGGTTATCACGCCTGAGTCATGGAACTGTAGAATGCACGACTCCCCGTCCGTGTCGATGAATTTTGCGACGCCCAACTTCACACGTGACCCCCCGCCGCTTTCGTGGCATTGTCCGGGGGTGACTACGATCGAAGCAACCCAACTTCTCGAGAAATTCCGCGCCGGTGGCGTCAGTCGCGACGAGGTCTTGCGGGCCTTTCAGGCGGCGCCGGTGGCCGATTTGGGCTTTGCGCAGGTGGACACGCATCGGGCGTTGCGGCGGGGTTTTCCCGAGGTCATTTTCGGCGAGGGCAAGACGCCGGAGCAGGTGCTCCAGATTGCCTCCAAACTGCTCGAGCATGAGCACCAGGTGCTCGTCACTCGCATCACCCCCGAACATGCGCGCGTCGTGCGGCGGAAGATCAGGAAGACGGTCTATCATGAGACGGCGCGATGCCTGACTATCGAGACGCGCCCGCTGCCCAAGCGGCCCGGCATCATCGCCGTAATCTGCGCCGGCACGAGCGATTTGCCGGTGGCGGAAGAAGCCGCCCTGACTGCCGAGATCATGGGCAACGCCGTCGAGCGTATCGCTGACGTTGGGGTTTCGGGCGTTCACAGGCTCTTGGGCCGGTTGTCCAGCCTCCAGCGGGCCAATGTGCTCGTCGTGGTCGCCGGCATGGAAGGCGCCCTGCCCAGCGTCGTGGCGGGCTTGGTTTCCAGGCCGGTCATCGCGGTGCCGACGAGTGTGGGCTACGGCGCGCATTTCGGGGGGTTGGCCCCGCTGCTCGGGATGCTCAACAGTTGCGGCAGTGGCGTGAGCGTGGTGAACATCGATAACGGCTTCGGGGCCGGTTACGCTGCCAGCCAGATCAATGCCCTGGCGCACGAATCCAATTCCACTTCGGAATAAATGAAAACCCTTTATCTTGACCTGTCCAGCGGCATCAGCGGCGACATGCTGGTCGGGGCGCTGCTTGACCTGGGCGCCGACGCCCGCCAATTGGAGTTGAAACTCCAAGCCCTGGGCTTGGAAGGCTATCACCTCCACATCACGCGCGGCCAAAAGGCCGGCATCGCCGGGGTAAAATTCGAGGTCCATCTCGAGGCCGGCCCTGGCGAAACCTCGCACGGCCACGGCCACGAGCACGGCCCCTCGCACTCTCATCCTCACGTTCATTCCCAAGGCGCTTTGTCTGACTCAACACCGCCCCCCCACGGCCGCACCTTTGCCGACATCCGCCAACTGCTCGAGGCCAGCCCCCTCTCGCCCTGGGCCAAGGGCAAGGCCGTGGCCATCTTCCAGCGCCTCGCCCTGGCGGAAGGCCGGATTCACGGCCAGCCGCCCGAGCAAGTTCGCTTCCATGAAGTGGGCGCGTTGGATTCCATCGTGGACATCGTGGGCGCGTGCATCGCGCTGGAACTGCTGGGCAAGCCCCGCCTCGAGGCCAGCCCGGTTGTCGATGGCACAGGCTGGATCGATTGCGCCCATGGCCGCTTTGCTATCCCGGCGCCCGCCACGTTGGCCATCCTGGGCGCGCGCGCAATTCCGCTCTCCCAATGCGAGGAGCCTCATGAACTGGTCACTCCCACCGGGGCGGCCTTGCTCGCCGAGTTGGTCGAGACGTTCGGCCCGATGCGCAACCTCACGGCGGAGAAGACCGGCTTCGGGCTGGGCACTCGCGACAACCAGACCCGGCCCAATGCGCTGCGGGCCATCTTGGGCGAAACCCCCGCTCCGGCCGCCGCCCAGCCCGCCCCTGGGGCGGCTTTGGCCTCCGACTCCATCCACCAATGGCAGACCGACACCATCACTGTTTTAGAGACGAACCTGGACGACATCAATGCCGA
>Ga0187864_10003243_pt1 | contig 13432 bp, 6 predicted proteins | sample June2016WEW_11_4_FD_132985 | JGI IMG/M metagenome (GOLD analysis project Ga0187864, IMG submission 132985) | Peatland microbial communities from SPRUCE experiment site at the Marcell Experimental Forest, Minnesota, USA - June2016WEW_11_40 | ecosystem: Environmental > Terrestrial > Soil >... | reverse complement strand
CAATTGCTGGAGGGCCTCGGCGGCGGCTTCCGTCGTGTTCGGAGTCGTTTTCAGGCCCACCCACAGGCCGATCCGGAAGGGCTCCTTGCCCCACGTCTTCTCGTCGTCGCGCCGGATGACCTCGCAGGCACAGATGAGGGCCGTGGCCCGCTGGAATTGCTGGATGGTCAGGAGCCGTAGCGTGTACCGCATGAGGACAGCCACACCGAACTCGCCCGCGCGGTTCTCGACCATCCCTTGCCGCCGCCGCAACCCCATCGTGTAGGCGGACAGTCCCAGATATGCCTCGGTCTTGCCGCCGCCCGTGGGAAACCAGAGCAGGTCGGCGATCGCCTCCGCCTTGTCCGACCGATCCTTGTGGTCGAACCTGGTGATCCCCGGTAGGTTCAAAAGCAGGAAGGCAAGCTGGAACGGGTACCACGAGCGATTCTGGGGGACATCGATGGCCCGCTCATCGACCGGTTCGTCCCGGCGTCTCTTGAGCGCCACGATCGTATTGAATGCGCTGCTGCCACATCGCCAGATTTGCAAACCGGAAAGCCTCAGCCGCCTTTTCATCCTCCAGGAGCAGCTTGATCCCTTCTTCGATGCGACCCAGCGTCTCACGGCATCGTTCCAAAACCGACTGGCCCGGAGACTGGTAGAGAGCCATGTCGGAAGTCTGAAGGTCCGCCTTGCGATCCTCGATCCACGAGTCATAAGCCGTCAGCAGAGGCCGGAGCTTGGCTTCCAGCGCCGGGGTCGGAGTCTCGCCCAGCTCCTTCATGTCCAGTACGACACCAGCCAGCTTCGGCCAATCGCTAATTGTGGGCGGGGTGATCCGCGGTACCTCGTAAGCCGGGACGACCTGGGTGGCCAGCCGATGTGCCTTGTCGCGGACGCCCTCGTGGCAGTCGGCGTGCAGACTCACCCCGTGCCCGACCCCGAACTCGACCTGATGGCGATAGAGCATCGCCATCTCCTGTTCCTCGGCGAACGTGACCGGATCGCTCTTGCCGGGAGCTTTCTGATGCGTGTGGCTATGAAAGATCGGCTTGTGGTCGGGCGACTCGACGACCAATTCGGGTTGGAACAACCATGCAGTGTCTCGCAGCTTCTTCGGCTCCTGCTGGCCGTTGACGAGGAACAGCGTGACGCTCCAGAACTTGTTCCGTTTCCGGACCAGCCCTTGAACCTGGACTTCCGGGAACTCGGCGTCGGGCGTCCAGTTCAGTCTCCCGACCTTGAGCGAGATCGATTCCGAAACTGCCTCTCGTTGGACCCGCTTCCAGACCAGTTTCTTGTCACCGCTTTTTGTCGTGAGGGTTTCGCTCCGGTCCCGGTGATAGTGTCCCCACCGAGCTGTGATCTGAAGGGCCTTGGCCTCAAGCCCGAGGCAAAAGGTCATGCCAAAAGACGAGGGGAACATGGTCTTGGCGGCTGGGGACGTGGCCTCGGTCGGGCCGTCTTCGCTCGTCCCACTGCCTCCGGTAGGAAGGTCATCGAACTCCTCGGGGGAGAGCTCCTGCCGCTTTGGAGCAAGCATCCCGACGAGGTAGCGGTCTCGAACGCTTGGCTCGTCGATCTCCTCCTCCGGACCTGCGACCGGGCCGAGCAGGTCTTTCAATACCATCCGTTCGAGTTCTTCCCGGATCTTTGTCGGTGACGGGATGCTTTGAAGCAGGCTTGTCATCGTGGGGCTCATGATTTCCTGGTATAAGCTTGATCGGGTCGATTCGGCTCCTCGGGATACTTGCGCACAAGAAGTCCTTCTTCAACCATCGGGCTGAGGAACCTGCTCCGCAGGCTGCTGGGGTTCCGGCTCATCAACTCAGACAGATCGTTTGCCGTCAAGAAGCGACCTTCGCAGAGTTGGAGAATCATTTGGCGAGTGACATCTGGCTGGAGTCGCCTGCCCTCAAATGCCGGGGCAGCAATGGCCTTCAATCGTGCAAACTCTTCGGGTGGCAGTTCTTCGAGCCTGTGTGAGGAGTCGATTGGGCTCTTGTGTGAGGAGTCCCGCTTATGTGAGGAGTCCTCGGGCTTATGTGATGAGCCAATGCCCTCTTGTTCAGTTCGGGGAGGGAGCCGATAGGTCGTCCACCTCTTGTGGCCTTCCGTCTGGAGAAAGCCCCGTGCGACCAGTCCTTGGAGAACCTTGGTGACGTCAGCAGGGTGAACGTCCGACATCTCCCGAAGTCGCTGGTTCGTCACCCCTCCTTCGAGATCCGCAGAGACGAGGGCCTGAAGCTCAAGTCCCTTGAGACGATCGAAACGAACTCCAAAATGGGAGCGCAGCCGTTGCAGCGATTCGGGAGGAAGCAGGCTGATCATGGGTAAAGTCAGTTTGACCCGATCCGGCTGCATTGTCTGTTGGATCATGGGGGATCGCCAGTGCTGAGACTTCCAGCCTTGCCGGATCTTGTCGATGCCCGATCCCGCTTTCTCACCCCCTCCGATCATCAGGAACATCGTCTGTAACGACTTGTTCCGGCATTCGCTGATGCCGCCCGTCAGGATCTGGTCGAGTGATAGCAGAAGCGAGCCCGGATTCGATAGCTCGAACCGATCTCGGTACTTCTCGATGACAATGCCTCCCTGACCTCGATAATCGGCGTGGATCAGGGCATTGACCAACGCCTCACGAATCGCTTCGTGAACGATCGTGTCGTCCTTGCGAAAGAGATTGGGTTCGAGTCGGAACGGGATCTTGAGATCGGCTGTGAGCCGCTGGATTACACGCTGGTAAAACTGAAAGAGGTTGGCCGTCCAGCGTCCGTCAATCGTCAATCGATCTGTCCAGCGAACGGTTGGTTCGTCCGAAAGCTTCTCCCGAAAATCGATGTTGAACTCCGGGATCGCCGCTGGGTCATGGATAGCCTCGTCGTTGCCAAACATGAGCAGTCCCGCAACCGTGAGACCTTCTTCCCCAGTGAGTCGATCTCTCCGCCAGCCGCCTAGTTTCTCCATGAACGCCTTCGTGTCTTTGACAAGCCAAGGATGATCAGGAGAGCGGGCGGCGAAGCGCTGGCGGTACTGTTTCACGCTCGCTTTATCCAGATCTCCGAGGGAGAAATGATCCAGTATGTGTGAATCGGCGGGTTCTTCGGCCTGATCGGCGAGCATGCGGCCCACTTCATCGGCCGAGCAGTGATAGTCGCCTTCGTAGTTTCTTCGGTACGTTCCCGTGATCGGGTTCTGGCCGGTGTACACAGGCCGCTGGCGCCGGTTGGCTCTCGGGACCTTGATGACCAATACACTTTTGTCTTCCACGACGATCTCTTTGACGTTCTCATCGCTCAGCAGGTTGAGACTGATTTTCCCCTTGTTATTGACCAGATCCCAGAAATTCTTCTTGATCTTCGGCACATCGCTCAAACCACTCACGGTGCAGTCTTTCTCAACCCCCAGGACAATGCAGCCGCCGTCGGAGTTCGCCAGGGCACCATAGGTCTCCCAAAGACTGCCCGGGATCCCTCCCTTGGCCGACTTGAATTCCCAGTCCTTTTCTTCACCCATCTTGAGGGCGGTGAGAAGCTGCTCTTCTGTCACTGTTCCCTCCAGATCACATCTCCCTCATATCCCAAGATCCCTTGCTGAATCGCTCGGGTGATGGCTTTGCGGATGGGCTCACGGATACCGTCGGTAAGACGGACAAACCCGATGTGGCGGGCGAGGGCGGGGATGATTTCTTCACGGTCGTAGGTCGCGCCTTTCCGCATGACGGAGCGGAAGATTTCGATGAGTTCGTCGGGCTCGTAGTCGGCCATGCTGACGGCCCCGGCACGGACGAGCGTGGGGCCGTCGGTCTCGATGATCCGGCGACGGATGGAAGCTCGGAGGTGGCCACGGAGGGCTTCGTCGATCCTGGGGCCGAGCCGCTGGAAGCCGAGAAGGAGAGAGGCTTCCTTGAGAAGCTCGTCCCGATCGAGCCAGGCCTTGCCACGAGCGGCTTGGCGGAACGCAGCCATGATGTCGTCGGTGTCGATCTCGTCGATGGGCGTCGGGCGGGCAGACGACTCGGGAGTCGGGGTCGGCTGAACTTGGCGGTCGGCTCGGGCTGCTTTGGGCGAGGTGCCTTTTCGGGTGGGCGTTGGGTCTTCGTCTATCTCCTCCGCTGGGTCGGGGTCGTCTTCATCGTCGCCGAACTTGAGGCTCGGAGTGCTCGGGGACGCGTTGGACTTTCGACCCCGGCCAGTCGATGCGGGTTTGGCCTTGCCCTTCTTGTCGTGGAGGCCCTGCTTGACTTCCTCCGCGTAGCGTTCGTGGTTGAGCTTCAAGAGACGGGAGAGGACTTCCCTGCGGGCCGACTCGCTGATCGTGAACCGGATGCCCTGCTTGGTCTCGTGGAAGCCGTGGCCGAGGACGAGGTCGGACCAGCCGTAGGCGGCAGCGACGGCTTTGTCCATCTCGACGTGGAGGTCACGGAGCTTCTGGATGTCGGCGGCGGATTCGCTGGGGTCGTGGAAACGGTTGTAGGTCTTGGTTAATCCTTCCTGTCTGGCAACCATCAGGTCATGCCTGTTGTTGTAGTAGACGTTGCCGATCTCCGCTGTGTGAGAAACGGAACTTGGAAGAGGGAAGTTCTCAAAGCAGTCCGAGGGGGTATACCGCATGTCGTCTTTCAGTGATCCCCCATATGTGGCTGCCCAATAAAAATGAATAGTTGATTGCATGACCGCAAAATAGCCGTAGTCGTCGAGTGGAAAAGCAACGATAGTCTGGTCAGGAAGGATGATAGAATCGATAAATGCGAAAGCCCACGTATCGCTGGATTGAGATTTCACAAGAAGTCTCGAGAGGTCAGAGATCGCCGACCGCAATGCAGGTCGCTCACGGGCGAAAACCCACCACCTTTCTCGTACTGCTTTAACCGTTACCAAATCTCGGTATGGCTTGACCGTTTGAAGAACATGGTTGAAAGCTCCTCTGAAATTCCTTGCTTGCTCCAAGGACATACCAGAGAAGTCTGCGACCATCTTTGCAGGAGATAAATCGGGCGATGACATGAGCGTAACGCCGTTTATGTAGGGCTTAATTACCCTCGCAGAATTAGGATCATCTCTAAGCAGCGCATTTGCTGTAGATATCTCCATTGTGAACCCAATACCGCCGAGATCGATGCCTTTAAAGCTCAGCTCTTGGGTGCCAGCAAGAGGCTTGGGGGCACTCTGTTTCGAGTCTGTTGGTTCAAGTCTTTCGTCAATACAGCCGACCTCCTCGTTGTCCAGGGTCGATCTTGACCGCCAAATCGCATTCGTAATATGAACGTGGCTGATCAAGACTGCGGCGCTGCCGGGCCAAGTTGTAGTAGAGATAGCACGGTAAATTGTCCCACCGGCATGCAAAATGGCCATTATTCCAGTCGATCGAGTATCTCCTTCTGAGATTGTGTTGGTGGCCACAAGCCCGAAGAAGCCTGGGAGTCGAATGAGTGAGAACGCTCGACGAAAAAAGTAGGCGCAGAGATCGGTTTGGCCTACGCTCTGCCTTGCCAGCCCCCTCAGCCAACTAAGGTAGGGATTGCCAAGATTCGAGGAGATTAGTCTACCGGCCATGAAGGGAGGATTTCCAATAAACGCATCAAATCCTTGCCGATCAATGAAGACCTCGGGAAACTCCAACGGCCAGTGGAGCGGCTGGGGACACCCCACCTCCTCCCGATGGGCTCGTCCTTCGGCCTCCAACTTGTCCGGGTCCACATCCCGAATCCGGTCGTCCACCTCCTGGAGCCCCTTCCTCAGCAAACCGACTCGCTCAGTCGGTTTCGTCGGTTGCCAGCTTGCCGCCAGCAGGCGGTCGGCAGCGTAGTTCAATCGCTTTGTCTGGAACCGGATATTGTCGAAGAGCCGCTGTTTCTCCTCGATGTTGCCGACCGTGTCGTCGGCGATCTTCTCCAGCCGAATCCGAAGGAGCCGGGTGGCATCCAGGATCTTGGGGATCATGTCGAGGAAGTTCGACAGCGTGATTCCGATACCCTGGCCGTCCAGAGAGAACGTCTTCAACTGCGTCTCGCTGCTGATACCGACCAGCGAGTCGCCGCACCGGATGGCGTGATCAAGGAACGTGAAGGGCTTGTCCTTGGCCAGCGTCAGCAGCCAGAGCGACAATTTGGCCATCTCCACCGCCAGCGGGTTCTTGTCCACTCCGTAAAGGCACCGCTGAGCCACGATGCGGCGGGCGTAGGCCAGCCGCTCGTCGGTTTCCTTGGGGATCAGGTGCTCGTTCGCCGCCCCCGTCGAGGCCGCTCCCTCGGGCGTGATGCCAGGCACGCCAGGGTGCCGCTTTTCAGCGTCCTCCCAAGCCTCCAACAGCCGTTCGGCCAGATAACGGCACACCTGGACCAGAAAGGCCCCCGAGCCGCACGCCATGTCGCAGATCTTCAGGTCGAGCAGGTCTTTGGCCGGGCGAAGAACCCATTCCTCCTTTGGCTTCCCCTCGGCAGGGCCAATGTACACCAGCGGCTCCAGCGTGTACTGGACGATCGGCTCGGTCAGGCTACGGGGCGTGTAGTGCGTGCCGCTGGAGCGCCGGTCGGTCCCAGCCGTGACGTAGACGGAGCCCTTGCGGATGACGACCGGTCGGTCGAACGTGTCATTCCTGACCAATCCCGAGAACGGCCTCAATCGGTTGAAGAGAGCATCGTCGTTGCCGCAGGCGGCCCGCAACTTCTTTCCCTCGATGCCCTCTTTCGGGGTCGCCACCGCCTTCGTCAGTGCGTTCTCGCCCCGTCCGGTCTGCTCATTGAGGAATTTGAGAAGGTCGGACTCCCCTTTCGACTTGAGCCGCTCCAGTTCCGAAAGGGCGACCTCGGGCTCGTCTCCCTTGGCAGCGGTCAGGCTGACCACCAGCTCGGTGGCTCGCTTGGCGGTGTGGTCAAGCAAGCCCTCGTAGACGTGGCCGATTTGCTCGATGTCGAGCGCCCGGAAGCTCAGGCGGCGGGCCTCGCCGTGCAGTTCGAGATACTGAAGCGATCGCAGGAGGTGGAGCACCGTGCGGTTGTCGATGAGCAGAGGCGTGGCCTCCTCATAGGGGCGAGGGACGTGAGACGAGGGGCGAGTTCCCGCTCCTGTCTCGCCACTCGTTCCTTGTCCCTCGCCCCTCCAGGTCGTCCCCGGTTTCCGGCCTTCGAGGAACGGGAACTGGTCGGGGTCGAACAGGTTCCCGGCGTAAGGGAGCAGCTTCATCCGCTCGTGCTCAACGCCGCCGTAGACGGCCCGGAAGGTGGAAAGCAGCCGGACCCATGTATCGTGCCGCCGTTCCAGGATCTCCTCGCCTTGCTGGTCGGCCGTCTCCTGGAGCCTCGCGACGAGGGTCGAGACGGCGTAATGCTCGTCGTAGAGCGGGTCGCCCAGGAGCAGCAGGCCCCGCTCCTCGGCCGAGAAGAGGAACACGAGCCGCATCATGACCGTGAGTGCAGCCCGGTAAAGTTCGGGCTCGGTCACACCCGCCAGCAGTTGCCGCTTCTCGTCCTGGTCGATCCGGTCGAGCGCCCGGATGATCTCCTCGACCGCCTCACGGACTTGATAGCCCAACCTCTCCGTGACTTCCTGCTGGTGCGAAGCGCTGTCCTTGAGCATCTGCTCCAGCGTGTCGGCGTCCGCCGCCGAAAAGAACCGGCTCACACCCAGCAGGCTGCGGAATGCCCGGAGCGTGAGCGGCTCCTCCAGCCAGAGGGTCGCATACCACGAGGCGAAGCCGGTCGTCTCACCCCTCGGCGCATCGACCAGCATCCAGTGCTCGCCGTTGGTGACGAGCCCGAGCCGCACGTCGGTGGCGTGCAGCAGCTCCATCATCCGGGTGGCTGGTGAGGCCTTCCAGTGCCGGCCGGAGATCGGCTTTTCGAGGTTCTGCTCGGGCGGATAGACCTGGACCAGCAACCGAGGCTTCCCGGCGCCGGGCACGCCCTCGGGGTTGCGAACGACCACATCGGGCCGGAGCGTCTCGCCGTGCTCCGAGATCCTGGCTTTGAGCGTCTGCGGAATGTCCTGGCCTTCCGCCAGCACCTCACCGGGCAGCCCGAGCGTCTCCTTGAGCACGAAGCGGATCCACTCGCGATGGATCCCCGGTCGTGGCGAGTCGCTGTCCCGATCGTCCTCCCACTCGTCAAACGCCAGCCGCAACACCCGGACGTGATCCGGGTCGTGGGCATCGAGCCCCTGAGGAAACACCCGCTCCAGCACCGGCACCGACAGGAACGGGCCGGAGACCTCGATCAGGGAGAGCCATTCGGTGTGGTGGCGGGAGGAGGACATTTGGAATTCATCATTTCCCGACGATTACGCAGCACTCAGCGACCTGGCACGGAATACTTCGGCAAGATGCCTGGCGCTAGCGTCGTAGTGGTTCAGGCTCAGTGCTTGCTGCGCAACCTGATCTCTGGGATTCAATTCAAGAATCTTCTCGAAGTAACCACGTGCCGCTTGGATTTGATTCCCCCTGAGTAGCGCCATTCCCCTGTTGAAAAGCACTTGACCAAGCAGACCGAGACGGATGTTTTCAATGCCCGGGGCATTCTGAAACCGCTCGATCCATTTTAGCATCATCATAAACTTTTCATCGAACTCCTGCTCTGACAGGTGTTCGATATGAATTGCAAGGATGTTCACGCATTCTGCCAAGACGGTCGCCCCTGTACTTGGGTCGTTGACAAGACGACGAGCCTCGTGAAGTGCTCGATCGAGGTCCGTCCTCCTGAGAAGTTCCAAGTAGAGGTAGATATACTTTTCATTGGCTGAATTGTTCACAGTCGCTTTCAGTGCTTCTTGCAGCGCCAACTCATAGTGTCCCAGTGCACGAAGGACGGCGGCTCGCTGGTATTCGGTGAATCCGGGTGGGATAGCCTCCTTGGCTTCCGCAGGAGCCAGGGCAAGGAACCAAGTCAGAAGTTGCAGAACTCTCGATTCGTCTTTCGAAGTGCGGCCATCCAGGTCTAGAAGACGTCGAAGCTCGGACCATACCTTCGGGAAGGATAGCTCCGGCTCTGGATCGAGATAAACCAGCGTATCCCAAGCGGGGACTCCGTAAGTTCGGCCCTCCTTGTCAGCCTCGACTCTCGCCCCGACTTCCATCTCTCCATCGGTTAGCCAGACCCAATCACCGGGAAGGATCCCCCCGGCGCGGAGATCGTCCTGTGATCCCTGGCAGGTCAGGCGTACTTGACGCGATTCCGTCATCGCGTTGAAATCGGCAAAAATGGGATTCATCGGTGCCTCTCCGCCTTCGCCACGGGGTTCTCCCGGTCCTCGAACGACTCGGCGAGTTGTCTTGCTGCTTCGGGGGTCCAGTCCCTGGGGACGATGACTGTCGCGTGAAACCCACTTCCGCTCGTGACCACGACCTCATATCCGCGTTCTCGGATCACGCCTACGGTGGTAACGCCGATTCGGGTATTCAGGCACCACACGGCCAACGCCTCGAGCGTCTGGTTCTCCCTGGATTGTACCGAGAAACCATAAACGCCGTCATGCTCGTCGCACCGCTCGTGAAGGGGTTTGGGCTGGTCGAAAGGCGGTTGACCACAACGGACCACCTGCGCCTCGTCAGGTAGTCGTTCTCGACCCGACATCAGCGCGCCCCCATCGCCAGGTGCCGTGGCAGCAGAAACGTCACCGCCACCGGAAACATCCGGGGCTGCGGATTAGCAAACCGTGCCCGTATCGCCTCGGTTTCTTTCTTGATTTCGCCGGGGATCTCTTCCAGCCGCCGCTTCAGAGCATCGACGTTCCGCTCAAACTGTTCCTGCTCGGCGGGGGCGAAGCCGGGGAGGTAGTTCTCGCGATAGTACGGGTCGTCCAGTTGTCCCTGGATCGCCTGTCGCAACTCGTTGAGGATCGCCGTGATGTCGGACACTTCCTTGCTGGCACGGTCCTGGAGCAGTTTCTTGAGGCCATCCGCCCGATCGCTGGCGCGGGCTTCCAGGGCTTGTTGGAGCGGCTCGGCGATGTACCGCCAGAGCCGAAGGAGTTTCTCTTTCACCAGGTCGGCTGGCTCATCATCAGTCGCCGAGGCAAGGACGTCTTGCATCTCTTTGAGCGAGCCAAACCGGGAGAATCGCCCTTCCCGGATCGGGCCGCCGGCTGTGATGATCTCCTCATGGAGTCGCTGGCTGTCGCCGCCGATCACCACCAGCCGGGCATGGGCAACCACGGCGAGGTGCCGCAGGGACGAGTCGGGGACGACACGGGCCGTCACCCTGTTCAGTCGCTTCTTCTGCCCCTCCTGCGACCAGACTTCAGCCCGAAGCAGCCGCAAGCTCATCTGCACGAGCCTGTGGTTCAGGTGGACCAGGACCACGTCTTCGCGACCCTTGGCCAGGGCGTGATCGAACACGAACGGGCGGGCCTCGCCCGTGAAGGGGTGTGCCAGCCCCTCGGCGCAGAGCGCCCAGGCATCGGACAGGACCGGCAGCCGGAACACCGGGCACCTCGACCACTTGGGGTCGGGCCAGAGGCCGGACACCTTAGCCTCGACCAGCCTTGGCTGACCGGCGAGCTCCAGGGCCACCTCGACCACCTTCTGAATGTTCTCGGGGTCGAGCCGCAGGTCGCGCTTCGTGTCGTTGAGCCGGTCCAGCAACTGCCGGATCTGTTTTTCGAGATCCCGCTCGAACTTGAACAGCTTCCGGATCGGCTCGACCTCGGTTTCCGCCTTCCGGGTATCCAACCGGGTGCGCCGGCCCAGCATGGCCTCCTCGACCTGCTCGGCGATCACCGGCCCAACTTTGCCAATGTCTTCCCGGATCGCCTCCACCTTGCGGACGGCTCGCATCAGGAACTCCAGGTCGGCTTCAAGGTCGCCGACCTTGGTCTCCTCGCTGTTCCGCTCCCGGTCGTTGTACCCTTTGCCGACGAAGTGGTGAATGAGCACCCGCTTCGATCGCTGGCCGTGCCGGTCGATGCGGCCGTTGCGCTGTTCGAGGCGGTTCGGGTTCCAGGGGATCTCGAAGTGGATCATCCGGGAACAGTGGCTCTGGAGGTCGATGCCTTCGGAGGCGGCGTCGGTGGCCAGCAGGATGCGGACAGGACTGTTCTTGGGGTCGGTCTGGAAGGCCGCCTTGATCCGCTCCCGGTCCTTCGTGTCCATGCCGCCGAACATCGTCAGCAGGCGGTCTCCCGCCGTGAGTCCCTCGGCGGCAAGCACTCCCTGGAGCCAGTTCTGGGTTGCACGGTACTCAGTGAAGATGATGACTCGCTGAACGCTCCAGGAACCGTTGGGCCGGATGTTCTCGTCGAGCCACCGGATCAGCCGCCTGGTCTTGGCGTCGAGCTGCGAGGATGCCTTGCCGGCCCAGGACTTCATTTCCTTGAGCAGTGCCCACTCCTCGGCGCTCGGCTCCTGGAAGAGCAGGCTGGCGGCGTCGAGTGCCTCGTGGGTCGCCTCGTCGGCCTCCTCATCCACCGAGTACTCTTCCTCCACCCGGTCGATCTGGCGCTGAAGGATGCCACGAGTGGGCCTTGAGACACCTTTCCGTTTCTTGGCGGTGCGCAAGGAATTCTCGTGGTGCTCCAGGGTGCGGAGGAATGCGGCGGGGCTGGAGAAGAGCCGTTTCTTGAGGGTCATGAGCACGAAGTCGGTGGCAAACCGCTCGGCATGCTCCTGAGCCCTCGCCTGTCGCCTGGCGGTGTACTCTCTGAGCGCGGCATGGATTCGCTTCTCTTCGTGGGGGTAATCAACCTCCAGGGCTTCGAGCACCCGCTTGGGGAAGCGGTCCTGGCCGAAGTCGTCCTTGGGGAGTTCCGACTTGAGGCGCCGGACCATGACGGCATCTCGCTGCCGCATGAACTCCTTGGTATCGGTGGACATGCCTCGGGCGAACCGCTGGTTGTCGAGCAGTTCGAGCAGGGCAGTGAAGCTCTCGGAGTAGCCGTTGTGCGGGGTGGCCGTCAGGAAGAGCTTGTGCTCGAAGTGCGGGGCGAGCAAGCGGATGGCCTCGGTGCGCAGCGAGTCGGTGGCATACTTGCCCCGACCTGCGGGGGCACAATTGTGGGCCTCGTCCACGATCAGCACGTCGTAGCGGCGGGGGTAGATGGATTGGCCCTCGGCGGGCAAGGTCTCTCGAAACAGCCGCTGGGGCCGCTCTCGCTTGAGGAAGTCGATCGATGTGATCAGCCGAGGGAAGTGACTCCACGGGTTGACGTGGATGCCCCGCTTGCGCCGGAGGTCGCGCATCAGTTCGCTATCGACGATGCGGAAGTCGAGCCCGAACTTGTCCCGCATCTGGTCCCGCCACTGGACCTGAAGCGAAGCCGGGCAGACGACGAGCACCCGGCGCGCACGGTGGCGGATGATGAGTTCGAGCGCGACGAGCCCCGACTCGATGGTCTTGCCCAGGCCCACGTCGTCGGCGACCAGGAGGTTGACCCGAGGCATCTGGATGGCCCGGACCACCGGGTCAAGCTGGTAATCCTCGATGTCGATGCCCGATCGGAACGGGGCCTGGATGTTCCGCAGATCGGCGGTCGAAGCGGCGCCCCATCGAACGGCATCGAGAAAGGCATCGAGCCGGTCAGGTGAATCGAAGGCGGTCGGCTCGGGGAGGGCCACCTTCTCGATGAGCTTGGCCCCGGGCTCGATTTCCCAGACGACCCGGAGTTCTTCTCCGAGCGCGTCGTCTTCAACGGAAAGCAGTGAGACGAGATGCTGCGGCTTGGAAGTTATCGGTTCCAGGGGACGCGGTGAGAGCTGACTCGCCTGGACTTCGTTGACCACCCAGCGCCGGGATCGCACGTTGACGAGCTGGCCTGACTCGGGGGGCGACGTTGCGGCGATCGCCATGGCGGCTCTCCAACCAACGCCCGCGGTGGTTGTTTGCTTGTTATCAGATCTTCAGCATACACCCTTTTTTGGCTTCAAACAAGGAGGGCCTTCTCGGAGAGCACCTCACCCCATCCTATTAACAATGAGACGACACGGGGCTAAGAACAATACCGTTGAAATAGTAATAACGCCCTTGGTCGAAGGGACTTCTGGCTCCCTCTCCCCTTGCGGGAGAGGGCTGGGGCGAGGGGCGTGCGGCGTGGGAAGCAACGGCGTTTCCCCCTCATCCGCCGCTGCGCGGCACCTTCTCCCGGGGGGAGAAGGGTGGCCGAAGGCCGGGTGAGGGTCGTGGGAAGCAACGGCGTTTCCCCCTCATCCGCCGCTGCGCGGCACCTTCTCCCGGGGGGAGAAGGGTGAGAAACCCTCTCCTGCAGGAGAGGGTGGCCGAAGGCCGGGTGAGGGGGCTGGGCACGACCAACCGCCTTGTCCGAAGGGTCGAGCTGGCTGGTGCGACCTCTCTCCCTACCCTCTCCCGCAAGGGGAGAGGGTGAACTAACCAACTGCATCCCATGATCTTACGGTTAATTCAACGGTATTGGGGCTAAGAACGCCGATTATCGCGGAGGCGTAACTTGCCTCTATAACACCCAACTTCTCGGTGCCTGCTTGCATGCATCCGAGTGCGGTGGCCGCT
>Ga0187864_10003239_pt1 | contig 13439 bp, 9 predicted proteins | sample June2016WEW_11_4_FD_132985 | JGI IMG/M metagenome (GOLD analysis project Ga0187864, IMG submission 132985) | Peatland microbial communities from SPRUCE experiment site at the Marcell Experimental Forest, Minnesota, USA - June2016WEW_11_40 | ecosystem: Environmental > Terrestrial > Soil >... | reverse complement strand
TTGGCGGACAGCGCGCCGGTGACGCCAGGGCGGATATCAGCCTTCAGCGTCACGCTGACCCGCGGTGCCCGGGCGGCGACGGCGTCGACGGCGCGCTTCACCACGTCCATGACCTCGTCCCAGTCACCCTCGATCGTGGTGAACATCGCGTCGGTCTGATTAGGCAGCCCGCTCGCGCGGACGACCCGGACCGCGTCAGCGACGTAGTCGGCGACGGCCTCGCCGACGCCCAGTGGCGTGACCGAGAACGCGACCAGCATGAGCCCTCCCTCTCCGATAACGTGCTACAAGCAGGCTTGGCGTATGCGGCATCACGGACATCGTCTGTCGGCCCCGGCTAACTTACCCGTAGCTCGCTGGCCATCCGGCTCGTGCCCGGCAGGTAAATCCAGGCCATGCCTGCGCCGGACCTGCTAGTCCCTGAGCCGGCCGGCGGTGAGCTCAGGCCAGATGCGCTCCTGCCTGGTTCAGAAGATCAGTGGCCTGGTCGATGTCGTCGTGACAGCGCTGCAGCCAGGCCTCGTCCCAGAAGAAGTTGCAGCTGGTCTCGGCCCGGAGGACCCGCCAGTGTGCTTGCTCGAGGAGCTGGTACACGTCGGGGCCGCGGGCCGAGATGCCGATCGCGTTCCGCCGGGCGGCGCGGATGGCCTGGCTGATCTCATCAAGGCGGGTCAGGGCCTTCTGCTGGGCCAGCGATCCGATCCACTGGGTAAAACCGGAGCCGTCGTGCCAGCCGGTGTTCCATGCGCCGGGGCGCACGGTTACCTCGCCGTAGGGACCATGACGGTCCAGGTAGTCCTCGACGAAGCAGGGACGGATGCCGCCGCTTCGGTTATCCCGTACTCGCTGCAGCAGGTCCTGGTAGAAGAAGTGCCAGAAATTGGCTTCCGGCGAGGTGTTGCGGAACCAGCCGCCGTTCTCCCCATCTGTGCAGGTGGTCACAAGGGGCGGGAAATGGCAGTGCCTGGTCCGCTGGGTCACCTCGTGAATGAACCAGCCGGGCTCCATCCCTGCCTCCTGGGCGTTGGAGAGCTCCCGGTCCCTGACCACGACGATGATTTCCTCGTCTCCGAATCGCGCGATGTGCGGGCGGTAGCGGAGTTCGTCCCAGCCCATGGGAGTGACTGGTTCAACGTGTTCGCTGTCGACGAACACGTAGCGGTAGCCCTGGCGATTGAGGGTGGGGATGAGGTCCATGCACAGGCCCATCTCCGGAGGCCAGAATCCGGGAAAGCTTGTTCGCGCAAAAAGGTGCTGGCCGATCCCCCGCCAGCGCTCGAGCTGGTCGTCCCAGTCGGCTTGCGGGATGAGGGGAAGGACGGGGTGATAGTAGCCGGTGCCCAGGATGCGGATGATCTTGGTGTTCTGCAAGAACCACAGGAGCGACCCGCAGTCGATGATGCCGTAAACCCGGCGCTGGAAGTGAGGACTGGCCAAGGTCTCGAGCAAGGTTCCGGAGAGTGACAGGTGCACCCGGCCGACATCCTCATAGGCCCACAGTGATCTGGGGATACGGTCCATGGCCCAGAGGATCTCTCTGACCTCCCACTCCCGCCGCTCAAGGAGATCCTCAAGGTTGTAAGCGGGCTGATGCAAGTTGAGGACCAGGGCGAAGGCCACGTCGGCCATCGGGACTCCTTCGCGGTTACAGGTCGTGGGTCACGATGTCGATGGTGCGCCGGGCCAGTTCGGCGCCGGAGTCGGTCCAGATGCCCTCGCCCCAGTAGCGGTAGCAGCTAGTCTCGGCGGTCAGCAGGTGGAACAGGGCGTTGTGGTAGCGGGGATCGTCGGCGGGGACGGCTTTGCCCAGGACCCGCTCGTGGAACAGCGAGCTGGCTTCGTCCATGGGGGCTAGCACTCGGTCGTAGCCGTGTACCCAGGAGATGTTGTTGGTCCAGCTGCCGCCCTCCATGTTGAAGCGCCCATCCTCACCTCGCAGCTGCTCGATCACCGCGGCTAGCCGGTCCGGCCCGTCGCCGGGGGCCATGTGGCCCCAGATCCTGGACTGGAAGAGAGGCTGGATCACGGGCAGATCGTCGGGGCCCGTGCCGGCCGAGTGCAGCCGTTCAAGGTACTCGGTGACGTTCATGGCTGGAGTCTGGCTACCTGAGCACTCCCTGATCACGTCGAAGTACTTGGGCGGAAACTCGTTCATCATCACCCCGCCGTTTTCCCCGTCGGCGATCTGGGTGACCAGCGGCGGCACGTGACTGCCGCCCAGTTCCCAGGGCGAAAGGCCTTTGGCCTCGTAATAGGGCTGCATCTGGGCGACTAGCTTGGTGTCACTGCCCTGGGTCTTGACCACAGCGGTGATGCTGGCGACATCGCCCTGGGAGCTGGCGCACACCAGGCGGCGAGGCAGGTGCGGTCGCTGGAGGCCACTCCCATCGGGTTCCTCGACAGTGTGTTCCTGGACCAGGACCCACTGGTAGCCGCAGTCGGTAAGGGTCTTCACGAACTCGTAGGCAACATCAGGGTGGTTGGGCAGGGCCATCTCCGCAGGGGAGAAGCCGCGGACCCGGCTCAGTGCGGCCAGGCCGAAAAGAGCGGCGAAATGGTGCTGCCAGGCCCGCACGTGCAGCCGGTAGTCCTGGACCGGAGTGGAGGGCGCCACGGCATGCCCCCACGGACAGCCCAGCCACTCCACCGCCTGCTGGTTGCGTGCGTCGGTTGTGATGCGGCCCAGGGCGTCGAGCACGTCGTGGGCGCCCATCTGGCGCAGGCCATGCAGCAGCGTGCCCGAGTATTCGAGCATGACCCTGGGCGCGAATCCCTCATCCAGCAGTCGGGGGATGAACTCGCCCATCCTTCGATAGCAGTCCAGGAACACCGGGGCGTTGTGGTTGTCGCCGATGCTGGGGTTGTCCATCATCCACTGCAAGTTGCTGATGATCGGCGCGGTGCGCAGATCAGGTCCGCCCGCCGGAATGAGCGGCTGGTGCATGTGCAAGGCGGTAGCGAACGCACTCCGCACGTCGGCGAACCCGGCTGTCCCCGGCGGCAGGAAGACGGGATCAGTGCCCCTGGCCCGCATCGCCTCCTCCACGCGCTGCTCCGAACCGCAGATGTTGGGGAGGCCATCGATGTACTCAGGAATCTCGCCCATTGCCCAAGCTCTGTTGTCTGACATGTGTATGAATCCTATTTGCAGCGTATATGGTCATAAATGCTCACGTAGTCCTGACCAGGCCGGGCCCAGGAGTGATCCTCATGCATCCCGTTGAGCATAAGGCGGCGGAAATCGCCTGGGTATGAGAACCAGAGCCCGATAGCGCGTGCCATCGCGGACTCCAGTGCCGGGTTGTCGAGCTGGTGGAAGACATAGCCATTTCGGTCGTCAGGGTGGCGTGCGGAATAATCGCGATCGAAAACCGTGTCCACCAGCCCGCCCACGGCCCGTACGATAGGGACGGTGCCGTACTTGAGGGCCATCATCTGGCTCAGGCCGCATGGCTCGAAGAGGCTCGGCACCACGATCATGTCGGCGCCCGCGTAGATCAGATGGGCCAGGCCTTCGTTGAAGGCAATTTCCAGGTGACAGTCAGGGTTAGCATTCAGGTGCCGCTTCAGCTGCCAGAAGTGAGCATTGACGGCCGGGTCTGGGCAGGCACCCAGCAAGACGAATTGCGCGGCCTGGTCCAAGGCGTACTCAATGGCGTGCTCGATGAGATGGACGCCTTTCTGACGGTCGATCCGGCCGACGTACGCGATGATGGGCTTGTAGTCCTTCCGCAACAGGAACCGGTCACGCAGGGCCTCTTTATTTGCATATTTTCGCTCTATCGTGCCTGTCCCGTAGTTCGACGGGATCAGGCTGTCGATCTCTGGGTTCCAGACGTTGTAGTCGATGCCGTTAAGGACACCGCCGAATTTTTCGCGGTGGATGTGGAGCGTGTGCCCCAGGCCCATCCCCTGATCGGCGTAGGTTGCCTCCCAGGCATGTTGCGGTGACACGGTGGTGATGAAGTTTGAGTAGACGATGCCGCCTTTCATCAGGTTGATGGCACTGTGGTTGAAGTTATCGCGGAGCCGATCGTATTCAAAGAAGTGCGCCGGGCGGCAGAGGCCCGTCGCCCACAGGATGTACTCACCGCAGATGCCCTGATGCCCGAAATTGTGGATGGTATAGCAAACGCGCTGATTGTCCATGCCAATGTGCTGATACATCTCGTAGAGCAGCACCGGGACGAGCGCCGTCTGCCAGTCGTGGCAGTGGATCACGTCTGGCCGTTTGTTGGTCTTCCACATGAACTCCAGGGCCGCCTTCGAAAAGAAGGCGAACCTGGTCACGTCGTCGGCTGAACCGTACAGGTGGCCCCGGTTGAAGAAATGGTCCGGTGAGTGCGGCTCGATGAAGAAGCATCGCCTGCCGTGAACGAACCCGAACCACACCGTGCAGCGTACGAACCCGCTGTACCAGGGGACCCAGAGATCCTGATAGGTGATCGAGAGCCCGTAGATCTGGTCGTAGCGCATGCAATCATATTTCGGCATGATTATCTCGACGGCGTGGCCGCGCAGCTCCAGCTCCCGGCTCAGCCCGAAGACGACCTCTCCCAGCCCGCCCGCCTGAGCCGCCGGCGCGCATTCCGTCGCAACCATTACCACGAACACGGCTGCCTCACCGTTCCTGTCGCATATCGTGCGGCCGTAACCAGGCCGGGGCCAATACCGGCGATATCACAGTGAACTGGTGGATAGGTGTCGTCTCCTTTCTGCGGGCCGGGAGCGGGAGTCGCGGCTGCTATGTTCCTATATTCACGGTATAGCCAGAGTGCTGCGCCCCGCCAGCCGCGGGCTTCGGCTGCCGGGGGGGGCGGCCCGGGCAGCGCACGAGCCGGCCGGGCGAGCCGGGATTTCTGCCGCGCCGCGCGCGGCCCGGCGGGACGATTCGAACGGCGGGTTCTGCACCATTCTCCCCGGACTGGGCTAGATTCGGCTCATGATGCCGACAGAGCACAGTCCGCAGGGCCGGTGGGCAGGCAGGACGCTGGCCGATTTCGAGCGGGACCTGGCTGACAACTTGTGTTACGAGCGGGGCACGACGGCGGAGTCGGCGAGCTTGCAGGATCTCTACTGGACTCTGGCGGTGACCGTCCGGGATCGTCTGGCCGACCGGCGGGCCAGGACGGCGGGGGCGAATTATGCGGCTAACCCGAAGTTCGTCTACTACCTGTCGGCGGAGTACATGCTGGGGCGCCAGCTTGGCCAGAACGCGATGTACACCGGCACCGGCGATTTTGCCCGCGCGGCGGTTGCCGGGTTGGGCGTCTCGGTAGAAGACCTGGCGGCCCTTGATGTCGAGCCGGGCCTGGGGACCGGCGGGCTGGGTCGGCTGGCCGCATGCCTGCTCGACTCCCTGGCCACTCTTGACATACCGGCTGTGGGCTACGGGATCCGCTATGAGTTCGGGATCTTTAAGCAGGCTTTCGAGAATGGAGATCAGGTCGAGCGTCCCGATGACTGGGCGTTCTACGGTAACCCGTGGGAGTTCTCCGCTCCCGATGACCGGCAGGTCGTGGGGTTCTACGGTCACACTGAGGCGGTGGATGACGATCAGGGCGGGCTGCGGGCTCGCTGGGTGCCGGGGGAGACGGTGCGTGGCGAGCCCAGTCACATGCTGGTGCCCGGCTACGGCACCGAGACGGTCAACATCATCCGGCTCTGGCAAGCCCGGGCCGGCCGGGAGTCGTTCGACCTGGGCCTGTTCAACGCCGGTCACTACGCGGAGGCCGTCGAATCGCGGATGCGCTCGGAGAACCTCACCAAGGTGCTGTACCCGAGCGACAGCACGCCGGCCGGACGAGAGCTGCGGCTGAAGCAGCAGTACTTCCTGGTCTCCTGCTCGCTGCGGGACATTATCCGCCGGTTCCGGTTCCGCAACAGCGACTGGGAGGCCTTTCCCGACAAAGTCGTCATCCAGCTCAACGACACCCATCCGGTGCTGGCCGTACCCGAGCTGATGCGGCTGCTGGTCGACGAGCACGGGGTCGGCTGGGACCAGGCCTGGTCCATCACCCGGCGTACCTTCGCGTACACCTGTCATACCCTGCTGCCTGAGGCACTGGAGACGTGGCCGGTGCCGATGTTCGAGCGGCTCCTTCCGCGCCACCTGGAGATCATCTACGCCCTGAATCACTTCTTCCTCGACGAGGTGCGTGCCCGCTACCCGGATGACGGCGAGCGCATCGCCCGGATGTCGCTGATCCAGGAGGTGCCCGAGCGCGCGGTGCGGATGGCCGGCCTGGCGGTTGTCGGCAGCTTCGCCGTGAATGGGGTGGCCGGGCTGCAGTCGCGGCTGCTCGCACAGACGACGTTGCGGGACTTCGCTGACCTCTGGCCCGGCAAGTTCCTGAATGAGACGAATGGCGTCAGTCCCCGCCGGTTCATCGGTCTCGCCAACCCGCGCCTGTCCGGGCTGATCACCGCCCGGCTGGGAGACCAGCGATGGCTGAGCAGCCTGGACCGGCTGCGGGAGCTTGAGGCTTTCGCCGACGATCCGGAGTTCCGGGAGCAGTGGCGCGAGGTGAAGCGGCTGAACAAGCTCGACCTGGCCGCTCATGCCCTGGCCGCCACCGGCGTCACCATCGATCCTGGTTCGGTTTTCGACGTGATGGCCAAGCGGCTGCACGAGTACAAGCGCCAGCTGCTCAAACTGCTGCACGTCATCACCCTGTACAACCGGGTTAAGGCCGATCCGGGCGTCGCCCTGACGCCGTGCACGGTCATCTTCGGCGCGAAGGCTGCGCCCGGCTACCAGGAGGCGAAGCGGATCATCAAGCTGATCAACTCGGTCGCATCGGTGGTCAACGCCGATCCCGACATCTCCGGCCGGATCAAGGTCGTCTTCCTGCCCGACTATAACGTCTCGGTCAGCGAGCTCGTCGTGCCGGCCGGTGATATCTCCGAGCAGATCTCCCTGGCCGGCAAGGAGGCATCCGGGACGGGCAACATGAAACTGGCCCTTAACGGGGCCATCACCGTCGGCACGCTCGACGGCGCCAACATCGAGATCCGCGACCTGGTCGGGGCCGACAACTTCTTCCTCTTCGGCCTCTCCGCCGACGATGCCAGCGCCCTCAGGCAAGGCGGCTACTCGCCCCACGCCTATTACCGCGGGGACGCCGAGCTCCGGGCAGCCGTTGACGCCCTCGCCTCAGGCGCCTTCTCCGGCGGGGACCGCGAGGCCTTCGCCCCCATCGTCGCCTCCCTCCTGAACAGGGACGAGTACCTGGTCCTGGCCGACTACCGGTCCTACGTGGATTGCCACGACCGCGCCGCCGGGCCGGCCTGGGCTGATCAGGACCGGTGGAGCCGGATGTCGATCCGGAACACGGCGCGATCGGGCTATTTCTCCTCCGACCGGACGGTCCGTGGCTATTGCCACGATATCTGGCACGTCGAGCCTGTGCCCGTTCCCCCGTACGCGGCCACCGCCCCTGAGGTTCCCCGCCCGAGTTCCTGAGCGTCGATGCCGCTGGCGATGCCGGGTTCCGGGGCTGACCTGCGTGCCAGGGCGGTCGTGGTTCGCCCGGCCGGGGGGGCTGCCAGTGGCTAATCGTCTTGGCGCCGCGAGGGATTTGCCGATGATATCGGCGCGTCCGGAGCAGTCAGGATACGATTCGATGACGGGAATTGTACCGAGAACGCTGGGTTGCCGAGCCCGCCCGCCCTTGAGGGCCCGAACTAGGTGAATGTCGGCGCCATCGATCGGCACAAGCCACGCATAACGGAGGCAAAAGGTGATTAAGTCCAGAGGAGCGGCTGGCCAGGCCACCATCACATTTACTCTCGATCCTCGCGTGCATGCCCAGACGGCGGCCGTGTGCGGGGAGTGGAACGACTGGTCGGCTGACGCCGACGTCATGCGCCGCGACGCCGAGGGGGGCTTCAGCCTGACGGTTGACCTCCCAGCGGGGCGGACCTACCGGTTCCGGTACCTGCTCGACGGCGAGCGGTGGGACAACGACTGGGCCGCCGATTCCTACGTTCCCAACAGCTTCGGCGGAGACGACTCTGTCGCTGACCTGACGGCGCTCGCCGAGGCGGCCCCGCCGACCGCGAAGACGGCGCCGGCGAAGAAGGAAGCGGCGAAGAAGGCTGTGCCGGTGCGGACCAGGAAGGCCGCAGCGCCGGCGACGAAACCAGCCAAGAAGACGACGCAATAGGGCGGGCGAGGGGCGAGACGATATCCGAGACGATGCCAAGCCGGAATGCGCAACTGGTCTCTTCGGTTCCCTTAGGCCAGGCCCCGTCCCGGTCTGACGTCCGTCGGTAAGCGTCAGCGGATGCGGGTCTGGCCAGGGAATGCTTATCCGCTCGGGGCCAGCTGGGACGGATCGGGCACTAATTTCGCTCTGTTCTCTGAGGTGGCCGACCGGGTGCAGCTATGCCTGTTCGACCGCGGTGACGGCAGTGAGACACGCGTTGAGCTCACCGAGTTAGACGGCTACGTCTGGCACTGTTACCTGCCAGGGGTCGGCCCAGGCCAGCAGTACGGCTATCGTGTGCACGGCCCGTACGCGCCGGCCCGCGGACACTTGTGCAACGCCTCGAAGCTGCTGCTCGACCCTTACGGCAAGGCTGTCGAGGGCCAGGTGCGCTGGCATGAGGCCCTTTTCTCCGTCCGGTCCGGCGCGCCGGATGCGATCAACACTCGGGACAGCGCCCCTTTCATGCCGCGCAATGTCATTATTAATCCATACTTCGAGTGGGCGGATGACCGCCGGCCGCGGACTCCGTATAACGAGACTGTGATCTACGAAGCTCATGTCCGCGGCCTGACCATGCGCCATCCCGGTATCCCGCCCGAGCAGCGCGGCACCTATGCGGGCCTGGCTTCCCCGGTCATCATCGACCGCCTGAGCCGGCTGGGCGTGACCGCCGTCGAACTGATGCCAGTGCACCAGTTCGTCTCGGAGCGGCAACTCGCGGCCAGGGGACGGGCCAACTACTGGGGCTATAACCCAATCGCGTTCCTCGCTCCCCATAACGCATACTCGTCGTCTGCCGAGCCGCATGGCCAGGTCGCCGAGTTCAAGTCGATGGTCAAGGCCTTACACAAGGCAGGCATCGAGGTGATCCTTGACGTCGGCTACAACCACACCGCGGAGGCCGGCGCCTTCGGCCCCACGCTGTCCTTCCGCGGCATCGACAACGCTGCGTACTACCGGCTCGCCGAAGGCGACCCGCGCGTCTACCTCGACTACACCGGCTGCGGCAACAGCCTCAATGTCCGCTATCCGCACACGCTGCAGCTGATCATGGACTCGCTGCGATACTGGATCTTGGACATGCACGTGGACGGGTTTCGCTTCGACCTGGCTGCGGCACTGGCCCGCGAGCTGCACGACGTGGACCGGCTGGCCGCCTTCTTCGACCTGGTTCAGCAAGACCCGGTCGTATCGCAGGTCAAGCTGATCGCCGAGCCATGGGACGTGGGCGAGGGCGGTTACCAGGTCGGCAACTTCCCGCCGCTATGGTCGGAATGGAACGTCAAGTACCGCGACTGCGTCCGCGACCTATGGCGAGGCGAGCCGGCGGCACTGCCCGAGTTCGCCATGCGGCTGACTGGTTCCAGCGACCTTTACGAAACCAGCGCCAGGCGGCCGGTGGCATCGGTCAACTTCGTCACCTGTCACGACGGGTTCACCCTCGCCGACCTCGTCAGCTACAACCGCAAGCACAACGAGGCCAACGGTGAGGGCAACCGGGATGGCGCCGACGATAACCGATCCTGGAACTGCGGGGCGGAAGGGCCGTCCGCCGATCCGGCGGTCGGCGAGCTGCGCGCCCGGCAGGTGCGGAATTTCCTGGTCACGCTGTTCTGCTCACAGGGGGTTCCGATGCTGCTGGCTGGTGACGAGATGGGACGCACCCAGCAGGGCAACAACAACGCCTACTGCCAGGACACTGATCTCTCCTGGGTCGACTGGGGGGACGCTGACAAGCACGCGGACCTGGTTGACTTTACCTGCGCGCTGTCCGCGCTGCGCCGGGCGCACCCGGTCTTCCGCCGGAGGAGGTTCCTCCGCGGGCTGCCGTCGGGGGCTGGGGACGGCGGGCTGCGGGACATCATCTGGCTGACCCCGTCCGGCCGGGAAATGACGGAGGCGGACTGGCAGGTCGGCTATGCGCGGTCACTGGCCGTGTTCCTGAACGGTGACGCCATTACGGAGCCGGACAAGCGCGGCGAGCCCGTCCGCGACGAGCACTTCCTGCTGCTGTTCAACGCGCACAGCGACGCCATGCGGTTCATGCTGCCCAGCGTCGATCACGCAGACGGCTGGCACACCGTCATCGATACAGCGGCGCTGCCGAGCCGCACCAGTATTGGCAGCTGGCCTGCCATGCTGCCAGGCGGGACGACGGTTGACGTGACCGGCCGCTCGATCTTGGTGCTGCGCGCCGCGCACGGCGCGGCGGGCTAGGCCAGGCCCCGCGGCCGCGGGTGATGCCTCCGCCGGCCGCGCTCATCGTCGGGGCCGGTACGCAGGCAGGCGCGGTCAGGTCACGCTTTGCTGAAATACCGCTCCCGCGTTTGTGTTCCAGATTCTGGGTACGGAATCGACCCCGCCGAAGTCATCACAGAAGATCACGAACTCGAAGGTCACGGGCGCGGCCGGGCCACTATCGCTGGGGAAGGTTGCCCCCCAGAACTCGAAATTGTCACCGAACCCCTCGAATGCTGCGGGAACAACCTGCGAAGTTACCCAGGAATCAGTGGTGAGGACTAATCCGGCGACGTGATTGGGGCCGCTATTGAATATCTGGAACTGGACTGAAAGCTGGGCAAAGAAGACCGGTGCCCCGCCCGAGGTGAAACCCTCGGCATTGCTGCCAGAGAAAGTGACATTAGTTATATAAAAAGCTGTCTGTGTCATATCGGTTTTTCCTTTCTGCATCCTGGCATCGCTATGACGGCGGGGTGCCTGAGGTTTGGGTCAGCTGGCTGGCGAGGCGAAGCGCCAGCGCGACGAGGGTGAGGCTCGGGTTGGCTGCCGGCGAGACGGGGAAGACCGAGTTATCACAGGCGTAAAGGTTCTGGTAGCCGAGGAACTTCAGGTCGGCATCGACCACGCCGGTCCCGTCGCCCGCCATGCGGAGCGTGCCGACTTCGTGGGCGACCCCGCCGATGGCGGCGATCTGGAGGGCCATCGACGGGTCCTCGCCATAGACAGGCAGTGCGTTGAACGCCGTCAAGACGTTCTGGGCAATCTGGTCGGCCTCGGAGAGCAGCGCCGGGGACGGGGTGGCGGGCGCCATATACAGGTTGACCGGGCTAGCCGGGTTCGGCGGGTCGCCGACCGTGGCGACGTAGTTGCCGTCGAGGAGAGGTGAGTAGTACTGGAATACGATCTCGCAGAGCATGTAGCCGTTGCGGATGTTCTCGTCCTGGGCCAGGTGGACGGGGTCGATGTAGCGGCCCTGGTTGAATTCGGCGCCCAGCTCAACGACGATGTCAAAAGCGTGCTGGTCCACTGTGGCGGCAGGGTTCTGCAGCAGCAACTTGGCCGAGTCCGTGCTGCTGGCATTCGCGTGGCCCGGAGGGACGACGAAGTGCCGGTAACGGATCATGTGATCGGTGATGCCCTGGCCGATCTTTCCGTTCGGGTCGCTGAGACCCGACTGCAGGGCGATCTTCGCGGACTCGATCGTGCCCGCACAGAGCACCACGTTAGTCCCTAGATAGCTCCGCTGCTCCTGCGCGAGCAGGTCGAAGCACTGAACTCCGGTGACCCGGGTGGCGTCGTTCGGGTCGAACGTGACGTTCCAGACGGCGTGGTTGAGGTTGACCGTTACCGGAGTTCGTCCCGTCGGGCTGAGCTGCGGCGGCTCCTGCACCAGGACGTCCTCCAGCAGAAGGTCGGCCGTGGAGAAGATGCCGACCGGGATCGACCAGTTCGTCGCTCCCATGTACTGAACGCCTACCGGGCCATCCGCCGCATTCCAGCCCGGGACGAGGGTATCCAGATAGCTACGGGAAGAATTCTGGAAAGCGCTGTCCGGCAGCTGATCGGCGTTTAGTGCCTTGAGTGCCGCGGTATAGCCGCCCTGGCTGAGGAGATAATCACTCACGGCTGCCGGCCACGCCGCGAGCTGCCAGGGAGTGAGCTGCGGGATCAGGCTTCCCCAGAAGATCGACCGGCCGCCCAGATTGAATCCCTGCGCCCCCTGATAATTCGACCCGTCCACGTTGGTGTAGTTGACAACCCGAAGTTCTGCCACAGTGACCAGATCTGCTTCTGGAACTGGCCGATCAGCAGCCGGCGAGGAAGGTTGCCGACGTGAGTCGGGAAAAGTAACGATCCGGCCTCCAGCACGAGGACGCGGGCGCCGGCATCGGCCAGCGTGCTGGCCAGCACCCCGCCGCCCATCCCGGAGCCGACGACGATCACGTCGTAGACGATCGTCGGGTCCACGTTCCGGTTGAGCAGGGTCTGTGCTACCACGCCGTCCTCGGTGACGAGTGCGGCGAGGAACGGGAACTGCACCTGCGCGTCCGTGTATGACAGCACAGCGCCCGGCGCCTGCGGACCGGCCGTGAGGTTGCCGCCGAGCATCCACCGGCCGGGCGGGATGACGAACTTGAACTGCAGGCCGGCCGGGAATGCCTGCTCGTCGAGGACGAACTGCCACGCGCCGTCGACGTACTCACCGCCCCGGTCGACCCAGTTGTCGACCGATGTCCGCAGGACAACTGTTGTATCGGGTATAACAGTGTTTGTCACGAACTGGATAGTAAACATCGTCTCCCTCGCCGACGGAATCGACCAGCCAACTTGCATCGTATCCAGCTAAAAGCAGCGGGACCAGAATCAAAGTGACCGTTACGTTAACATTTCGCCGTCTCCCGGGTGCGCCCGGGCCTTCTATACCCGGCATTTCAGAAAAGCCGGGAGTGCCAGGCCGCCGGCCCGTGAAGGTTGTCGGCCGGCCGTTGTGATGTCTCTCAGGAGCGTGGCTGAGGACCGATTATTTCGCGCACGTGACGCTGTGCCGGACGAGCAGCCGGCCGTGGTGCCGATGGCCTCGGGAACGAACTGGGGCACCAGCCGTCCCGGGCCGGGCAGCCGCACCGCGGACGCACCCGTGCCGCGGCCCTCGCTAGAGTGCCAACAGCATGATTGCGTGACTGCCGTGGAAACAGCGACAGCAAGCGCGCACCGATGTCGTCGGTTCGTGTCCCGGCCGCGGACTGGCAGGCGCCCGGGTGCCCAGGCCAGGTGCCCAGGCCGGGTGCGCAAGGTGCCCAGGGTCAGGGGCTTCGGGAGCCGGAGGGAGCCTGGGGAAGAGAAAGCCGGCGGTATCGGCCCAGGCCGGGCCGGATCGCCTCCGGTCCTTGTCACGGGCCGGATCGCCTCCGGTCCTTGTCACGGGCCGGATCGCCTCCGGTCCTTGTCACGGGCCGGATCGCCTCCGGTCCTTGTCACGGGCCG
>Ga0187864_10003238_pt1 | contig 13440 bp, 10 predicted proteins | sample June2016WEW_11_4_FD_132985 | JGI IMG/M metagenome (GOLD analysis project Ga0187864, IMG submission 132985) | Peatland microbial communities from SPRUCE experiment site at the Marcell Experimental Forest, Minnesota, USA - June2016WEW_11_40 | ecosystem: Environmental > Terrestrial > Soil >... | reverse complement strand
GATGCCGCGCTGCAAGCGTTCGGTATTGGTGACAAAAACGTCGTCGCCGACGATCTGGATCTTGTCACCGAGTGCCTCGGTCATCGCCTTCCAGCCTTCCCAGTCATCCTGGGCCAAGCCATCCTCGATGCTGATGATCGGGTACTGGCGCACCCAGTCCGCGTACATCTTGATCATGTCGTCAGAAGACTTTTGCGATTTGTCCGACTTGAAGAAGACATACTTGCCGTCCTGGTACATCTCGCTGGAGGCGGGATCGAGCGCCAGGCAGATGTCGTGACCGGCCGAATAACCCGCTGCTTCAATGGCGTGCAGCAGGATTTCCACGGCTTCGACGTTGGACTTCAGGCTGGGCGCAAAGCCGCCCTCATCGCCCACGGAGGTGTTGTAACCGCGCTCCTTTAGGACTTTCTTCAACGTGTGGAAAGTCTCGGCGCCCATGCGCAGCGCTTGGGCAAAGTTCTCGGCGCCCACCGGCATGATCATGAATTCCTGGAAATCCACGGTATTATCCGCGTGCACACCGCCGTTGAGCACATTCATCATGGGGACGGGAAGTATGCGGGCCTGAAGTCCGCCCAAATAACGATAGAGCGGCATGCGCGCGGATTGAGCTGCGGCACGGCACACCGCCATGGAGACCGCAAGTATGGCATTCGCGCCCAAACCGCCCTTATTCGGTGTTCCGTCCAGGCGGATCATGTGGTCATCAATCCCCGCCTGGTCGTTTGCTTCCTGCCCCCCGAGTTCGCGCGCCAGCACGGTATTGACATTCTCGACAGCTTGCAAAACGCCCTTGCCCAGGTAACGCTTCTTGTCTCCATCGCGTAGTTCCACGGCTTCGTGCTCGCCGGTGGATGCCCCGGAAGGCACCGCCGCTCGCCCGAAGGAACCATCGCGAAGGAAGACTTCCGCCTCGACCGTGGGATTGCCTCGCGAGTCGAGTATTTCTCTTGCCTGGATTAGATCGATATTGGCCATTAAATTGATCCTTTAATTGAATTTCGAAACTTGGAATTCTAACACAGGACGCGTTTCCAGGAAATCGGCCAAGCGATGGGGCAGGCAGCTGGGCAGATCGGCAGATGGGTAGAAGAGGACCCGGAAATGGGCGGTGGTGGATGCTAGGAACGCAGTTGGTGCCGGGAAGAAAGGATCGCGTGCGCGCCGGACGCTGAACTGAAGAAGGAAAAGCTCGTTGGGCCCTCCTAAGAGCTAAGTCCGACTGTTTACAGGCAGTTGCCCAGCGCCTGCTGCCGCTCGCCCATTTGCCTCGCTGCCTACCTGCCCACCGCCCAGTGCCTCTGCCCGCCTGCGATCTTCAAACATGCCTTGTTCTGGAACGACGACGACAATTCCGCCTTCGGTGACGTGATATTTCGTTCGGTCCGCCTCGAGGTCATAGCCAATTTCAGTACGTTCCGGGATATGCACGGCCCGGTCGATGATTGCGCGACGGATGCGCGAGTATCGGCCGACATTGACGTGAGAGAAAACGATAGAGTTCTCAACTTCGCTGTAGCTATTGATGCGGACGTCGTGGGAAAGCACCGAGTTCGTGACTCGCCCCCCTGAGACGATGCAACCCATCGAGACCATCGAGTCCAGAGCGATCCCCATACGACGCCCCTCCTGCGCGAAGACGAACTTGGCCGGCGGGTACTGTTGCTGGTAGGTGCGGATCGGCCAGTCGGAGTCATACAGGTTGAAGACAGGGGTGACGGAGACCAGGTCCATGTTGGCTTCGTAATAGGCCTCGATGGTTCCGATATCCCGCCAGTACTTGGCCTCTTTCTTGTTTTCGTCCCGGAAGTCGTAAGAGTAAACCTGTTTTGATTCGATAAGCCTCGGAATCACATTTTTCCCGAAATCGTGGCTCGAGTTGGGATCGGCGGCGTCAGACACCAGCGCCTCGATCAGAAGGTCACGGTTAAAGCAGTAAATACCCATGGAGACGTTCGACTTATCAGGATTGTGAAGAGACGGCTTGGGGTCGGCGGGTTTTTCCTCCCAGCCGATGATGCGGTTCTTCTTGTCCACTTCCACAATCCCGAACTGGGAGGCCACTGAGCGGTCGAACTCGATTGTGCCGATTGTTACGTCAGCTCCGGATTGGACGTGCTGCTCGAGCATCAACTGGTAATTCATCTTGTAAACATGGTCGCCGGAGAGGATTAAAACATACTTGCACGGTTCGCTCCCGAGTGAGTAGAGGTTCTGGTAAGCGGCATCGGCGGTGCCTTGATACCAATGTTCTCCCACACGCCTCATGGGCGGCAGCACCTGTAGGAACTCGCCCAGTTCATCGGAGAAAATACTCCAGGCCTCGCGCAGGTGGCGATTCAGGGAAAGTGCCTTGTATTGGGTAACCACGAAAATCCGCCGCAGGCCGGAATTAATGCAGTTCGACAGGGTAATGTCCACAATCCGGTACATCCCGCCGAAGGGCACGGCGGGCTTGGCACGATCCCGCGTCAGTGGATAAAGGCGCTCGCCTTGTCCGCCCGCCAGAAGGCACACCACCGTGTCGCGATCCATGAGTTGCTACCCCTCCCTGGAAATGTCACCGATTGCAAATCCCGAGGCATTGGTCGACCGGGCCCCGCTGAATTAACCTAAGAAATAATATTATATCAAATAGTCTGACCCTGAGGAGACGGGAACATTCAGCCCGTTGGACGCGTATGTTCAAGTTAGTACCAATGCCACAGATTTGAGGAGGAGACATGCCGAAAAGAATTGCAGGAGGCTTGGTTTTGTGGCTGGCCCTATTTTCTCTCAACGTCTGGGCTGAAGAATGGTCCAAGACCTTCGAGTTGAACGGCAAGGCCGACCTCCGGATCGAAACGAACGACGCCCGCGTGCAGGTGGAGGCGTGGGAGCGGAAAGAAATCGAGGCGCACGTCATCTCGGAGGGCGTGCGGATAGGCTTTTGGGGCGGTTCCGACGATCACCGAGTGCGGGTGCGCGATTTCCAGTCCGGAAATCGCGTCGAGTTGGAGGTCCGCATCCCCAACACGAGCTGGATCATCGGCGTCAATACCCGGTCCGTAAGAATTGAGTTGAAAGTTCCGCGCGAAGCAAGCCTGGATGTCCATTCCGGCGATGGTGATTTAACGGTCCGCGGCGTCAAAGGCGAGATTAATCTCTCGACTCAAGACGGTAGGATCGAGGCGGATTCCCTCGACGGTGTGTTGCACGCCAGCAGCGGCGACGGCAACATGCATGTGCAAGGGCGATTCGATTCTCTGAGCCTGAAGACGGGCGACGGCAGGATTTACGTGAAGATCAACGAAGGCTCACAGATGGTCTCCGGCTGGAGCCTGCGGAGCGGCGATGGTGACGTTGAACTGAGCCTCCCCGAGGGCTTCTCAGCGGAACTCGATGTCCACACCGGCGATGGCCGGATCACCTCAGAACTACCCATCACGCTCTCCGGTTCGCTGGACCAATCCTCATTGCGCGGCAAGTTGAATGGGGGCGGCCCCATTCTTAGCGTCCACACCGGCGACGGGTGAATCCGTTTGAAGCGTCCTTAGCTGCTATGGCCTCGCGCAGGGCTCGCGTGTCGGACCGATGTAGCCCTGGCCGCTATTGCTGACCACAGAGGTTGTTCTACCGTAGACTCGCCACTAAGTTTCAGCATCGCCTTCCTGCGTGACGATGTGGAGATCCACGGCCGGGGAGCGGCGCAGGAAGCGGTTGAGCGCCGAAAGGTAGAGATACCTGCGCAAGCCCCTAGTGGCGGAATGTCCAAAGACCACTTGGGTGATTCGTCTTTCCTTTACAAACTCTGCGACTGCATCACTGACGCGATCGCCGTGCAGGTGCTCCACCTTGGCTTCCAGTTCTTCCGCAAAGCGAATGTTGGCCGCCAAGCCATGCTGTTTTTCATCGCTGGTGTCCGTGGAGGTCTCGACGTAGACCACGTAAAGTTCGCCGCCTACCGCGCGGGCTATACGTGCTCCGCGGGCGATGAGGTACTGTGAGTTGGGATGCGGACTAATGGAGACCGCGATGCGCTCCCGCACTCCCCAGTTTCGACTGACCTGCTTGGTGGTGAGGTAGGAGCCAAGCTCACGGTCGACCTCCTCCGCGACTTGTCGAAGCGCCAGTTCCCGCAGGGCGATCAAGTTGCCGGGCCTGAAAAAGTTTCCCAAAGCCCTCTCAATGGTTTCGGGCGGGTAGATGTCTCCCCGGCGCATCCGGTTTTGCAGCGCCTCGGGAGTCAGGTCGACCATAACCACTTCGCCAGCGCGCTTCAGCACCCAGTCCGGAACAGTTTCCCGAACCGGAATTCCGGTAATGGACTGGACCAGCGGGGCGAGGCTTTCCACGTGCTGAATGTTCATGGTGGAGAGTACATCGATCTTTGCGGCCAGGAGTTCCATGACGTCTTCGTAACGCTTCCGGTGCTTGCTTCCCTCAATGTTGGTGTGGGCCAACTCGTCGACCAGGGCGACTCCCGGACGTCGGGCCAGAATCGCGTCCACGTCCATCTCTTCGAACGTCACACCTTTGTAGTCGAGTTGGCGCCGAGGAATCAGTTCGAGAAGAGCAGCCAGATCTTCGATGGGCTTTCGTCGGTGTGTTTCCACAAATCCAATAACCACATTCTGCCCCCGACGGCGGCGCCTGCCGGCCTCGCTCAGCATAGTGTAGGTCTTACCTACTCCCGGAGCGTAGCCAAGAAACACTTTCAACGCGCCTTCCTTCTTTTGGGGAGGCGCGGTCTTCTCAAGCCATTGGTCGGGACTCTTACTCATTCAATCATCCGTGCGTGCCGGCTTTGCTTGGACACTGGAAGCCTGACTAAATTACAGGCGATATCCGCTATAATACCATCAGTGTTGAAGCTTTCCCGATGGCAAATTCCGCGTTACGCAGCCGCCGCCGGTATGGTAGTGGCCATCGTTCTCGTCTTCCGCCGCGTGCCGCCGGTCAACACCACGAGCGTGGCTCTCATCTTCTTGTTGGCGATACTTTATGTATCTGCTTTCTGGGGACTTCGGGTTTCAATTTTCATGTCCCTGCTGGCTACTCTTTCTTTCAATCAATACTTCCTGCCGGCCTCGGGCACCTTAACCATCGGCAACCCTCAGAACTGGGTTGCACTCTGTGCTTTCTTGGTCACCGCAATCACCGCCAGCCGCCTCTCAGAGCAAGCGCGGCGTCGAGCCCGCGACGCCAACCGGCGCCGCCAGGAACTTGAACGCCTCTACGCTTTCACGCAACAAATGCTAGTGGCAGGCAGCGTGGTCGAATTGCTGAACGTTATTCCCCGCCACATCGTGGAGTCGTTTGAGGTCCAGGATGCAGCTCTGTACCTCGCCAACCGGGACGCCGTCTACCGTTCGGGAAGCGGTCTTCGCGAGTTGGACGCGGATCAGCTTAAGGCCATCATGGCGCGGGGAGAACCCGTCGTGGACGTGGAGCGGCGAGTTTGCTTTGTGCCGGTTCGAATGGGAGTGCGCTCGGTGGGGAGCCTGGGCCTTTCCGGCGTGGTTTTGGGGCGCGAGACGTTGGAAGCTCTCGGGACGGTCATCGCCATCGCGGTCGAGCGGGTCAGCGCCATCGAAGCTTTGGGCAAAGCCGAAGCTGCGCGGCAAGAGGAGCGTCTGCGCTCGGCCCTTCTGGACTCCGTTACCCACGAGCTTCGAACCCCCCTCACAGCGATCAAGGCTTCGGTGACCAGTCTTCTGACCCAGTCCGAGCTGAGTGAGGCGCAGCGGCGGGAGCTCTTCTCCATAATTAACGAAGAGAGTGACCACTTGAATCGCCTGATCGAGGAAGCCATTGAGATGGCCCGCCTGGATGCCGGCGAGATCGAGCTCGAGATCGAACCTCACCCGATTCGCGAGGTGGTGGAGGCGGCCATCGAGGATTCGAAAAACGCTCTCGCAAATCATAGCGTCGAAGTCCGCTTGCCGGAGGGCTTGCCCCTGGTGCCGATGGATCCCGTGCGCATCCGGGAGGTTCTCACACAACTTCTCGACAACGCGGTGAAGTATTCTCCAGCGGGAAGCCCGATCGTCATCAGCAGCGAAGTTTCCGGCCGGTTTCTCGTCACCAGCGTGGCGGATCGTGGAGCGGGAATTGACGGCTTCGAGCAGGCCCTTATCTTCGACAAATTCTATCGTGGCAGGGAACACCGTTACCGAGTTCAGGGCACCGGAATGGGGCTCGCCATCTGCAAGGCGATTGTGGAGGCCCACGGCGGGAGCGTGGGGGTCACCAGTCAGGTGGGAAGCGGCTCGGTATTCTATTTCAACTTGCCGCTGTCTCCGGAAAGGGCGAGGGGGCTATGAGTGCGGGCAGGGTTTTAGTCCTCGATGACGAGGCGCAGATTCGCCGCGTGCTGCGGACCAGCCTGGTGGCGAGCGGCTTCGTGGTGCGCGAAGCCCGCCGAGGCGAAGAGGCCCTCGAGATGATCAGGGAAGAAAAGCCGGACCTGCTGATTATTGACATTAACCTGCCGGGCATGAGTGGTTTCGAAGTCTGCCACGAAATACGGGAGTTTTGCGACGCCCCCATCATCATGCTCTCCGTGCGCAACAATGAACGCGACAAGGTGAGGGCGCTCGATTCCGGTGCTGACGATTATGTGGTCAAACCCTTTGGCATCCAGGAGCTCCTGGCGCGCATTCGCGCCAATTTGCGCCGCCACGCGCCCGGTGCCGACGACCTGCCGGCGACCTTCGAGACCCGGGATCTCACCATCGACTTTGCGAAGCGAAAAGTGATCGCGCGTGGCCATCAGGCGCGACTGACGCCCAAGGAATTCGAGCTGCTCCATTACCTCGTGAGCCATTCCAACAAGGCGCTTCCTCACCGCGAACTGCTGCAGGCCGTCTGGGGGCCCGACTACGGAGATCAGGTGGAATACCTGCGCGTCTTTATCAACCAATTACGCAAGAAGATCGAGCCTCAACCTTCCAAGCCCCGCTACCTTTTGACCGAACCCTGGGTGGGCTACCGCTTTTCAACGCCGGAAGAAACGTCGTAGAGTGTCATCTATGCGCCGCCAAGGAAACAACCACCTGGCCGCTTACGCCATGCGAGTTGAACAATCGCAAGGCCGCCGCTATTCCGAGCTTTCCCATCCCTTCCGCAATGATTATGAGCGGGACCGCGACCGCATCCTTCACTCGCGCGCCTTCCGCCGGCTTGAGAATAAAACCCAGGTTTTCACCCGGCGCTACTCCGACCATTTTCGTACGCGGCTGACCCACACTCTGGAAGTGGCGCAGATCAGCCGAACGGTAGCGAAGGCGCTGCGGCTGAACACCGATTTGGTAGAGGCCCTGGCGCTGGCGCACGATGTGGGCCATCCGCCCTTCGGCCACGCCGGGGAAGCCGAACTTAACCGCCGGATGGGGCGGTACCACGAAGGTTTTGATCATAACCTGCACGCGCTACGCATTGTCGAGCATTTTGAGCAGAAATACGTGAGGTTTCCGGGGTTGAATCTCACTTTTGAGCTGCGCGAAGGAATCATCAAGCACTCAAGGGATTACGATCCCGCGCAGTACCCGGAACTCGCAGCCTACGCCCTGAACGCCCGGCCCCCGCTGGAAGCCCAATTGATCGACCCCGCTGATGAGATTGCTTACAACTGCGCTGACCTTGACGACGGGTACGAGGCGAAACTTCTCACGCTTCCGCTGATCCGCCGGCACGTGCGTCTGTTTGATTCGCTCTATCGGGCTGTCGACCGGAAGTATACTTCAGCACGCGAGAAATTGAAGTTCAACGAGGCCTTGAAGGGTGTATTGAATGTTCTCGTAACCGACCTCATCGACTCGACGCGCTCGCGCCTTACGAAGGCAGGCATAAGATCGGTGGCGCAGGTGCGAGCGCATCCCAAGCGGCTGGTAGGATTAGGCCCCCGGCGAGCCCGCGACGACAAGGAACTGAAAGAATTCCTAAACTCCTATCTTTACTCCCATCGTCGAGTTGGGTCGGAGCGGCAGGTCATCGTGCGCTGCGTGCGGCGCCTTTTTGGTTACTACCTCGAGCACCCTCGCCGTCTTCCGCCCTTCTACGTCGCGCAAAGCCGGCAGGAACCGTTGCATCGCGTCGTTTGCGACTACATTGCCGGGATGACAGACAATTACCTCCTGCTGCAATACCAAAAACACCTTGGGGCTAGGGGCTAGGGACTGGGGGCTAGGACCACAGCTCACGTCTGTCATTCTGAGCGAAGCGAAGAATCTCGCTCTGAATGTTTTCAAGGCAGTGCGAGATTCCTCGTCTCCTGCGGCACCTCGGAATGACAGAGTATTTGTGTTACATGACACTCGATCAATGTCCTTATTCCCCGGCTTCGAGCTGAACAAAATGTTTCAGCCGCGGTAGCAGGTGCCGGTGCATCGCTTCGGGGCCATAAAACAGGGCGTGGATGTAGGTCAGCAGGGCGGGCTGAGAAAACCGTTCCGGTGGCTTGCGGAAATTGAAATAACAGAGCCGCCCCGCCACGACCTTGTCGGGGTTCTGATACGAACCTAGCGGCCATATCGTCTTGAAAAAGCCGAAGCCTGCTTTGGCCAGGACTTTCGGCCACCCGTCACCTGAAGACGCAGTCACTTCGGCGTAAAACCTCCAATTCCAGCCGTGCGGCCCTTTCCTTTCCAGGCGGAGCACCTTACGAAGAATCCTCAGACCCAGCCCTCGCCGTCGGAGGGCCGGATCCACGAAGATGTAGCTCCCGAACACGACCTGAAACATGGGGAGGACCAGCGTGCAGGCGCCGCCCACCAGGCGCTTGTCCAAGTAAGCGGCAAACAGGTGCACGGGATTAACCCTAGCTGGCGAGGGCCGCATGACCCAGCGCAAAATCTGCGTGCTCACCCTTTCGTCGGGATTAAAGCTGCGGCTGTAAAGGCGCAAGTAACGGTCGAGTTCGGCTCGATCCGTGTGCTTCAATAACCTGACCTTCAATTTCGGCATAATAATCTCTCCGGGTCGTAGGGGCGGCCCTTGTGGCCGCCCTCTGGCAAATCGAAGGACTGCCTGCGCAAGATCGCACGGCAACATTGTACTTCTATGCAGGGGATGTGTATTCGCTTTCCTTTCCCGCACGACTGCGTTATCTTTTGGGGCCGCTCGGCGCGTGTCGGGTGGCGAGCGCCGTGCGGAAGTGGATCCCCTGGTCCGGAGGTATCTCGTCGTGTTTTCATTTCTCGGTTTTTCAGGCCGATTGGAACGCAGCAGGCTGCCAGTGCTTTGTGTTTTAGTCCTACTTGGAGCGTTTTTAGTAAGTCCCCTCGCCCTCCGGGCAATCGACTGGTCCACGCTCTTCACTGCCCAGGATGTGCGAGACCACCTGTCTACAGATCAGGGCCGAGCGGATGCCCTCGAGTTCTGCCGCAAGCTGGGAATCACCAAGGTTTATATTGAGGCGTTTCGCGGCGGGTACCAACCCGATGCGGAAACGCTCAAAACCGCGCGGGACTTTTTCCGGCAAGCCGGACTGCGGGTTTCGGGGTGTGTTACCACCACAGGGATTGGCAAGCCCTCCAACGGCTGGGATGTGGCGGTGTGCTATACGAACCGCAAGAATCAGGAGAGGCTGGCCGCCATCTTCCGGTTTGCCGCCGGGATTTTCGATGAAATTATCATTGATGATTTCTTTTTCACGGATTGCCAGTGTTCCGAGTGCGCGGCCGCGAAAGGCTCCCTCAGCTGGCCGCAATATCGCGAGAAGCTGATGCTCGAGATGGCAAGGGATCGTGTGCTCGGCCCTGCGCGGCAGGTCAATCCCAAGGTGAAGGTCATTCTGAAATACCCGCAGTGGTACGACAACTTTCAGGATCGCGGTTACATTGTCGACAAAGAAACGGAACTCTTCGATCGCATCTGGGTAGGCACCGAGTTGCGCGATCCCAGTTCCGACGAATGGGGTCATAAGCAGCAATACACGGGATATTTCATCTACCGTTGGTTCCGCGATATCGGCGGAGAAAAGACCGGCGGCGGCTGGTTCGATCCTTTCGGGACGAATGCGGTGACTTACCTGGATCAGGCGCTTATTACGGTCCTTGCCGGCGCTCCGGAGTCGTTCCTTTTCCACTACGGCTCTTTGGCTTCTTCTCAATATAACGAGCAGGTGGAAGCTCTGGGCGCCCATCGTACGGAATACGAAGGGTTAAGTAAGCTGGCCGCAAACTGGACGGGGATTCCGGCCTACAAGCCTGCCTCCAGCGAGCCTGGCGACGAACCGTATCTATTCGACCAGATTGGGATGCTGGCGATCCCCCTTGCTCCCACGGTGCACTTCCCTGAAAAGGCCCGCGCCGCGCTCTTCACTGTTCATTCGCTCAAAGATGCCGACTTCGTCCCGCGGCTGACAAGTTTCTTGGAATCCGGCGGGACTGCACTGGTCAGTGAGGTTTTGGCGCATGCTTTGAACGGTGACCCTCGCTTACCCTCGGACGCTCCGACCAACCTTCCCAAGAACAAATACTTGCTCGAAGTCCAGGAAGGAAACGGCAGCCTGGTGATTTTCTCGGATTCGCTGCCCCGGCTCACTTATGTGGATTCAAATAATCGGGTTGCTCAAATGTCGGAGGCGCAGCGTGAAGCGCTGGGGGAGTTGCGCAAAATCGTGGAAGAATTCACGGTGACCTCGCCAGATGCGCCCCCGCGTGTGGCCGTCTTCCCGCTGGGAGCGCGCGCCGCCGTGGCGAATTTCACCGAGCTTCCGGTAGCTTGCAGGATAGTTGGTTTGGGTGGAATGGTCAGCAGGCTCCGAAAGGTCTACGCGATAGGTGGAGCGTCCCTAGCGTCTGACGCCAACACGCTGCGCCTCCCGCCTCACGCCGCGATCGTGATTGAACAGTAGGCAGATGGGCAGGTCGGCAGGTCGGCAGATGGGCAGATCGGCAGATCGGCAGGTGGGCAGATGGATAGACTAACTGCAAGACCTGTACGAGCGCTTTCGCGACGAGAAAAAGCTCGATCTTCTGGCCGGGATCTCCAGTGTTCCTCCGAAAGTGTGGGAGATGGCCATTGCTCGGCGGCGAGTGGCCACGCTTGGTTGGACACTATTTACGACTGCCCGCCCACCTGCCGATCTGCCGATCTGCCCATCTGCCGATCTGCCCATCTGCCGACCTGCCGACCTGCCCACCTGCCTAAGTGCCTTCATTCCTCCCCCGCCGCAGCGCCTTCTGCTTCTGTCTCTGTTCCGGCGTTAGGATATGTTCGATTTGCCGTCGCGCGGACTTTCGGATCTCAGCCAATTTTGCCCGCGCTTCCCCTTGGGGCAGCGAATAATTCGCTCGCAAGTCTTTAAGCTGTTGATTCCGCGTCTCGAGGATTGGCCTGATCTTGGCCACTTGATCATCGGTTACGTTCAGAGTCTCCCTCATCCGTTGCAGTTGGCGCTCCACCTGGCCATGGGGGATGCGGGCCTGTTGTTCGATTGGAGGGTCTGCCGGGGATTCCTGCCCAGCGAGCCAATGTTGGCCAAGCGCCAGCACGATAGAGATGGCGATGAATCGGACCAATAGGTTTCGCATTCTTTGACTCCTGGCACGTTGCTGCGACCGTTGCGCAGCCACAGCGGCCACCATTATAAGCCCAGGAATGCCCGTTGCAGCGAGAATCGCGCCTCACCCGGCCCGGGTTCGCCTGGCGAAAGCCCCGATGCGGGTCACCGCCCAAGGGGACGGGCTACCTTTGAATGAGGATTCGTTGAGTTCGCCGCCGTCGGCGTACTGCCCACTGCCTGCCGCCTACTGTTGATTATCTCGCCTCCGCCCTTGCCCGAATTGTCCCGTCATAATACGGGTGGCCAGAAACTGTCCTTGGTTCTCACTTCCCATGGCGAAGATGCGGTCGCCGACTTTGAGATCCTTGAGGGCGATGGGTTGGCCGTCTTTGATGAACTGAGTTTGGTCGTTGACGGTGATGGTTCTTTCTCCCTGGCGGGGATTGTTGACCTTGATTTGATTCTTGTCGACGGAGACGATAGCGCCGAAGACTCGCTCTCCAGCGTTTTGAAAGCGTTGCATCTCTTCCGCGGTGATGCGGCGAACGTTTTCAGCCACAAACTCCTTGTTCGCGTTAGTCTGTCCTCGAACAGAGACCTGGTCCCCAGGCTTTAGATCTTCAAGTTGGACGTCCTTTTGTCCCTCGCGATAGTGGGTGTGGTCGTCCACCATGACGGTTTGGCTGGAGCCATCCATCTTCTTAATCTCGAAGCGGTCTACGCCCACGGAAGTGATTGTTCCTGAAACCGGTCGTCCGGCGAATTGGCGCGGAGGATTTTGCGACGGCGTCTTCGCTTCATCCTGCTGTTGTGGAAACGCAACACTTGTTATAGTAAGAAGGATAAGCCCAAGGGCCAAAGCGAACTGTTTGCGCATAAACCCCTCCTTGAAGTTCTTGACGTGTGGAACTTCTGTGCGGTTACTGCGCAATCATAACAGGTGGGGGGCGGATTTCCAGGCTTCTGGCGCCAAGGCCATGTAACCGTGCCCGCTACAAACACGTAATGATTGTGAGAGGGGCGGCGCGGGGCACGACTTTACGCTATAAACTGCAGGCGAGCAGGTCCCCACACGAGAGAAGAAGGTCAGGGCCGGTTATGGATTTCTCAAGAATAGGAAGCCTCCTCATGGAGCGACGGCGGAAGAGTCGCTCGTTGGCGACGCTCTTGGTGCTGTTTGTGGGACTCTCCCCTATGAAACTGGGCGCCCAAACCAGCAACGCCGGGGCCCTCACAGGGCACGTTCACGGGCCCGCAGGAGTTTCCGTCCCCGGCGCCACCGTGGTACTGACCAATCCCCAGACAGGCGAGAGAAAGGAAACTTGGACGGATGACGCCGGGAATTACGCGCTCAACGGACTCCCGCCGGGCAATTACAAGTTGGAAGTCTCGCTGGTCGGATTCCATAACGATGTGCGGGAGCCGATTCCTATAAGCGAAGGGAAGGCACTTAAGGTTAACGTTGCCTTGACAATCAATACGCCGGTGTTGGCGAACGCTTCCGGCAATCCCCCTTCGGGCCAGCGGTTGCCGCAAAACCTCCAGAATCTGCCGGGACAAGTTCAGGGAGCGCTCGGAGCGCAAGGGTTGGATCAGTCGCTGATGGCTGGAATGAATGGCAATGAAGGCGGAGTGCGATTCTCCGGGGAGCAAGCAGCGGCGAGCGGCGGGCAATCCGAGGCTCCCGCGGAAACCGACACTTCGGCAAGCGCTTCGGAGTCGGTGTTGCTGACAGGTGGCGAGGGCATTTCTGCCTCCGCGCCGGGCGGTGGCCAGGGCCGTGGACAACGGTTCCAGCAAATGCGCGACCTTTTCATGATGCAAGGGCAGGGCGCCCCAGGTTTTGGTGGTGGCGGGCCGGGTGGTGGCGCGCCCGGCGGTGGGCCGGGTGGTGGCGGCCCTGGGGGCGGCGGAGGATTCGGCGGCGGGGGATTTGGCGGTGGGGG
>Ga0187864_10003232_pt1 | contig 13453 bp, 8 predicted proteins | sample June2016WEW_11_4_FD_132985 | JGI IMG/M metagenome (GOLD analysis project Ga0187864, IMG submission 132985) | Peatland microbial communities from SPRUCE experiment site at the Marcell Experimental Forest, Minnesota, USA - June2016WEW_11_40 | ecosystem: Environmental > Terrestrial > Soil >... | reverse complement strand
CGGGTTGAGAGTTTCAATTCACGGTCAAACCAGCCGACGCACTGGCGCGAGGAGGTTTACACCGGCCCGGATTTTTTGGAGAAGATGCTCGCCGACAAACCGGGGAACGTCGTCGTGATCGCCGGCAACAACGCGCGGAAGACGGAGTACATCCTCCGCTCGGTGCAGGCCGGATTGAACGTCCTCGCGGACAAACCGATGGCCATCACGCCGCAGGATTTCGGCAGGTTGCAACAGGCGTTTGCCGTCGCGGCCTCCAATCACGTCCTGCTCTACGACATCATGACCGAGCGTTATGAGATCACGACGGAGTTGCAGCGTGAGTTGTCGCAGCAACCGGCGCTGTTCGGCGAACTGGCCAAGGGTTCGTCGAATGAGCCCGTCATCATGATGAAAAGCGTCCATTATTTTTCCAAAATCGTGGCCGGTGTGCCGCTCAAGCGCCCGGAATGGTTCTTCGACGTGCGCCAGGAAGGCGAAGGCATCGTGGACGTCAGCACCCATCTGGTGGATCTGGTCCAGTGGGAGGCGTTCCCGGAGCAGGCATTGAACCCGGCGGATGTCAACGTGTTGAGCGCGCGCTGCTGGGCAACGCCCCTCACGCGCGCACAATTCAAACAGGTGACGGGCGCGGAAAATTTTCCGGAGTTTCTGAAAAACGACGTGAAGGATGGCGTGCTGCGGGTCTATGCCAACGGTGAACTCACTTATCGGTTGCGAGAGGTGTACGCGAAGGTGTCTGTGGCTTGGGATTTTGAAGCGCCGCCGGGCTCGGGTGATACGCATTACTCGGCCATGCGCGGGACCAGGGCGCGGCTGACCATCCGGCAGGGCGCTGAACAAAAATTCAAGCCCGTTCTTTACGTCGAGAAAACTGACGGGGTTGACGACGCGGCGTTCGAAGCGGCGCTCAAGAACGCGATTGCCGGACTGCAGGGCAAATATCCCGGTGTCGGTTTCCGGCGGGAAGGGAATGCGTGGCCAATAACCGTGCCGGCGAAGTATGATGTCGGTCACGAAGCCCATTTTGCCCAAGTCACCGAAAACTTTCTTCATTACCTCCGCGACGGGCGATTGCCGGACTGGGAAGTGCCGGACATGATCACTAAATACGCTACGATCATGAAGGCTTACGAACTGAGCCGGTAGCCGGGCGTCCCCCGATGCTTTCGACTTCTTGCCACGTCGAAGTCGGACGAAGACAGGTGGCCCGGGACGGAAGCCAATATATATGGGGGTCAATCTCCTAAACGTTCCGCTATTGCGGCCTCCTTCAGTGGGCGGGCGCATTCGTCCCGCGCACCGACTTCAAAGAACGCCGTACGAAAGTGGTCGCGCGCATGGCTGTTCTTGTCATAGAGGCTCTGTTTGGTGGCCGGCTATGGTGCAAAGTCGTTCCCGAACGAACTTATATTGAATGGACTGAGGCGGTTTGGTCTGTTCGTTGTATAGTCGAGCAATCCCAAGCGAATATCGCGATGGCTTACAAGATTCGTGACGACGATGAAAAAATTCGTGGAATCCATCGGAAACGTTGCCAGACTGGCTCGGTATCCAAGCGTGCTCGGCCTTCCGGCATCCTTTTTCAGTTCTACATTGTTTGTTAGCAAGCCTTCGCAAATGGCCCGGTACACCTCCGCTCGGAATTCAAGCTCCCTTTTGTCGGCGTTGGTCGCACTCATCATGCAAAGTGGCTGCACAGGTATGGGGAGCGACGGCACGTCAAAGTAGACTTGCCGGTTCAGTCTTGGCTGGAGGCGCGGAACAAAATCTTTCGTGCAAAGATTGTCAATCTCTCTGGACCATTTCCACAGCGTTAAAACGCTTGGACGGGGCAGGCCGACAATAAAATCGGTATCTGCCGCATCATCCTGCGCCAAACCGAAACTATCGTAGATCGTGCGACGGAGCTCGGCGGGGTGCCTGACCACAGCCACGCTCACGACGAGTGCCTTCACCTGATTGTAAAGCGGCTGGGAGATTTTTTGAATCTCAAAAACCTGCTGCCTGGCTTTTGGCTCGCCTGTCTGTTCAGTTTGATTCGTCCCAGCTTTTGACGAAGAGGATGATTCATCCAGGCTGATCACGTACAGTGGGTCTGACGCAGGCGGAATGTATAATTGAACTTTTTCGTTGAACCGGCCTCCGAGGCTGGCGTTGATCATGCCGCGCTGGGTGATGCGCAGGAAATTGGCGTCCGGGGAAATGTAGGCAGACCGCTGATCGAGTTGTCTGAGAAGCTTGGTTGTGGTCGTCGCCGAATCGGTGAAAGCCGCACTGAGGCTGGCACTGGCTGTTGCCGCCGAAACCGGAACGGACGCTCCTATATTGGGGGTAAAAGTATCGCCGCTGGTGCGTTGCACGGAGCCCAGATCCAGGTTGTTTGTGACCACCGTAGTCGCTACGTTCTGAAACTTGACCTTCATGTTGTCGAAGGCGCGGCACAGATCATCCTTGATGTACAGGAAAATGTTCGTATTAATCCCGTCGGTCGCCCCATCTGAAAACCGGTTGTAAGTGTCATTGCGGGCTGCCTGGAAAGAAAAGAAGTTATCCCAGTACGTCCTTTCCAAATTGACCCCGGTATTGGGAGGCATCTGGTATGGGTATATGTAAATAAAAGTGCTGACATATTCAAGTCGGTCCAGGACATCCGCGCTGTTCAAGACCGTTGACAGCGTCAAAGTGACATTTTGAATCGGATCAAAATCATAGAGCGCTGCGTCCTGGGTTGCTTCCACAACATTCGACGAATTACCGTTGGAATTCTGAACTCTTGTTTGAGGCGATGAACCCGCCACCAAATATTCATTGTTGATTGTGATTTGATTTGTTGAAGGCGTCTCTGGTTTCTTGGGTTTTTCCTCTTGCTCGCTTACAATGGAGAGTGAAACCCCCGCGGGGTAGGATTGGCTTACCATTTGCGGAGAGGATCCCCTGCGCGGAGAACCGTTTTTGCTTGTCAAAAGTGTGCGATGTTCGTCATCGATCCGCCGGAGCATATCCAACGCTTGCTGCCGCAGGCTGGTTCGGCCTGTTACGAATACTCGTGACGGTTGACTGTCACAAAAGTACCCGTTGGTGTTCCCGGGATCGTCTAACGCCGGCCATTGGAAATAGGTGGTGACGTTGGTATCCAGCTCGAAATAAGCCGCTGCATCAATCAAGTCGTTTTTGACTCGCTCGGAGTAATTCGAATTCGAAATCACGTTGATTCCAGCTTCCTGCTCCAGCCTCTCAAATTCAACCGGCAGGTCTCGAAACCACCCTGCGGGGGGCGCCCAACCGTTCAGCGTTTGCATTTCCCCGATAAAAACCCCCCTCCATTGATCGTTCTGATTGGTTTCCGAGCCAGATTTAAATCGAATTCCCTGCAACTTTTTTTGAAAGTTTTGAACGGTCACAACCTGATTACACGGTCGTGGCGACAGTAATGAGCAACCTGAAATGATAACGCAGGCAAAGAGCAACAGTGCCAGGAAGATCTTCCTTACGAATGTTGAATTGGCATTTAGTTTCATGTCGTCACCTCGGTAAACAGAAAATTGATTGGATCAGTCATCGTTGCCTTATCCCGTTCGAGTGTTTGGCAGCGGATCGGTTTTAAAAAAGGACACATTTCCATGGGGCGTTACGGAAGCGGCAGGCTGTTCTTTCAAACAATTTTAATGACAAGGTTTATTGCCGGTAGAAGGTAAAAATCGAGGATGGAAGATCATCCTGCTTTGATGCAGTCCGGTGAATCGTTTCGGGCGTTGTTCACTGGTTTGGAGACGCAGCAACAATCCCTGTCCTCGGCGGGATAGAAGTGCAACCGGGGAAGAGTCGACGGGGTGGCTCATATTGACGCTTCCCTTTGCTGAAATGTTTCGTTACAAGTTTGTTTTGTGAACTTGGCTTCGTGGCGTCATGGGATCACGCGCTACCAATGGCTGGTGCTCTTCGTCGCGTGGCTCGCCTGGGTGTTCGATTCGATGGACTCCACCATCTACGCGCTCGTCCTGCAACCTGCGCTGCACGACCTCCTGCGCGCACCCGGCGGCGGACCCGTCACCGCCGAGGTCATCGGCTGGTATGGCGGAATCATTTTCTCGATTTTTTTGATCGGCTGGGCCATTGGCGGCGTCCTGTTCGGCATTCTGGCGGACCATTTCGGGCGGACCAAGACGCTGGTTTTTACCATCCTGATTTACGCCGCGTTCACCGGCCTGGCCGCAATGTCGCAGACCTGGTGGCAACTGGCACTGTTCCGTTTCCTCACGGCGCTGGGCATCGGCGGCGAATGGGCGGCGGGGGCGGCGCTGGTCGCGGAGGTCTGGCCGGAAGCCAAGCGGGCCAAGGCGGCGGGAGTTTTGCAATCGGCTTGGGCCGCCGGTTTTCTGATCGCTGCCGTGGTCAACCTGTTGCTGCGCGAGCACGGCTGGCGCTCCATTTTCGTGGTGGGCGTCGCGCCTGCCCTGGTCGCCTTGTTCGTGCGGCTGTGGGTCAAAGAGCCGGAGCGGTGGGTCAAGACGCGGGAACTGGAGCGACGGTCGGGAGGCATCCGCCCGCGAAAGCTGCCGGAGCTTTTCCAGCCCAAGCTGCTCCGCTCCACGCTGGCCGGCTCCGGCCTGGCCTTCGTCGCGGTGTTCGGGTTATGGGGCGCGACCAACTGGACGCCGACGCTGGTCCGCTCGCTGCCCGAACTGGAAAGGTTGGACTCCGGGGCCCTCACCAGCCATGTCAGCTACGCGACGATGATGCTTAATGTTGGCGCGTTGGCCGGTTATCTCAGCTTTGGCCCGTTGGCAGAGCGATTTGGGCGACGCGCCGCCTTTGCGCTGATGTGTGTCGGCAGTCTGGTGCTGGTGCCCGTCACGTTTCTAACGCCGCGCTCATACGCGCACTTGATGTTGTTGCTGCCGCTGCTGGGATTCTTCAACAACGGCATCTTCAGCGGCTTCCCGATTTACCTGCCGGAGCTGTACCCGACGCGAATCCGGGCGACAGGCGCGGGCTTTTGTTTTAACGTTGGCCGGGTGCTCGCTTCGACGGGGCCATTCCTCACCGGGTTCCTCGTTGCGGCGTTGGGCAGTTTTGGCCGGGCCGCCAGCGCCATCGCGTTGATTTACCTCGCGGGCCTGTTGATTCTGCCATTCGCGCCGGAGACCAGAGGCAAACCACTGCCGGAATAAAGCGGCACTGGAACCGTGGCTTGTAAAGACGGCTTGCCCCGCGCCCGTGCCGCAGCCGGTTTGGGTGGATGCCTGCGACCGGCGAGCACGGCGAAATGAAAAACCGCTGGCCGAACGCGGCTCCATTCTTTAGCCTCTCTCCCACGGCTGGCACGGGTTCCTCCTTTCCCGGCGTGCGTTGCCGTGTGCTTCTGAGTTTTCACACGCGGCAGCGCCGCCAGCCGCTTGCTTTGCCCGCGCTTGCCGGCTACGCCCAGATCGCGTGTCCCGCGTGTCCGCGCAGGCCGTCAGAGAACCGCTGCCAACGCAAACCCAATGGCCACCAGCCTGCTTTTCACTCGCTGAACTTACTGCACCCGTTCGTAAACGCGGACGTAATCCACTTCAAACGCCGCAGGCCACTGCGTCTTCTCATCCGGTGCGCCCGGCCAGTCGCCGCCCACGGCCAGGTTCACCAGCAGATACATTTTCCCCTGCGGAATGGATTTCTCCGACCGGAACCGCTCCACCCCGTCGATGAACCACACGAGGGCCTGCGGCGACCACTCGACGGCGAACTCATGGAATTGAGCAGAAAAATCCGGGCCGCTCCAGGAACCGCCGTGCGAACCGTGCTTCTTCTGCTCGTCGCGAAAATGGTGGGTCATGTAAACCTTGTTGGGTTCGTGGCCCAGGATTTCCAGCACGTCAATCTCCGGTGGCCAGCCCAGCGGTTCCGGCAGCAGCCAAAACGCAGGCCACATCCCCTTGCCCTTCGGCACCCGGCACCGGATTTCAAACCGCCCGTATTGCTGACTGAACTTCCCCTGCGTCGTCATCATGCCGGACGTGTACGCCCGTTGTTTTCCGCCATAGAACGCCTGCTGCTGGTCAGCCTTGATGCGCAGGACGCCGTCCCGAACCTCAAAGGCGTCCTTCACGTATGCCTGCAATTCATGGTTGCGTTCCCGCCCCCACGGGTCATTGGGATTCCACTTCTGTATATTCATCACCTTGCCGTCGAACTCGTCCTGAAAGGTGAGTTTCCAGCCGGGACGGTCGGCTTTTTCAGCAGTGCCGCCCACCGCGCCGAGGGAGAGCAATGTCAGTATCAGGAAGGACGCTTTTCTCAAAAAATTCATCCTGGATTACATATCAATCAAAGCAATGCCTGGCAAGGCCCAGCCACCCGCAAAGCCCGATGGTGCTCTTCGTGCGCAGCCAGCGCTATTTCGTGGGTGACGGACTGGTCGGGGGTGTTGCACATCAGCGGCACCAGGGTCTTCATGGGCGGCGGCAACGAGATCGCCGGTATTTTCATGTGCGACCGCGAAGAGGAAACTGCCAGGAACGCGCTGGCTTTGGCGACAAGCTGATTCGACCGCGCCGCTGCCAATCGACCAGCCGCGCTCAGCAATCGCTTGGTAGTTCATTCGCCCCGCCTGACTGGCAAAATAGTTCTGCTCCTTTCTCACCACTTGGCCTGGCCGCCCCCGGGGTTGCTTCAAAGCAGTAATCTCCTTCAACACCACGCGCTCCTGTCCCTGCCGCAGTTGATGGAGGCGTCGCTCCACCCAAGGCTTGGCTTGTGCCTCGTCCTGGCCATGACCAACTCGCCCCAACTCCCAAAGATGTTCGCTGCCATGGTAGAAATCCAACAATTGCTTCGCTCTGGCCCAGCGGTCCTGCGCCAGATTCCAAATCCAGGGCAGGAACCGCCGTGCGCTGAACCGCAGTCCAGGTGATGAGGGAGCGGGGGGAGACCGCTCTCCCGGCGAACCGATTCGACAGCCTGGTTATTTGAAAATCCGAAGCAAAACAAGAACCAAAGGCGACAATACTCCCAACACCAAGCAACAGTATGCTGCCTTGCGACTCCGACCAAACTTCACAGCCATCGCAATTCCAAGAATGGTCGTGACGATAAAGCTCACTGCCATGACAATCACAAAAACTCGGAGGGCAAAACTGCTCAACTCGCTTCCGTTCTTCAACCGGACTTCTGTGTGAATGGTGGATAGTCGTTGCAAAACCGGCGAGTGCAAGCCAAGCGTCTGCCAAATGCCAGAGATGGCGAAAAACAGCAAAAGCGGCGCAAACAGGCACCCCAGATACAAATGAATGGAACGAAGTTTTTGCATAGCGCGATGCCGCCCAACGGGTAGCAGTGTATCCCCCATTCAATCGGGTGCAAGCGCCCAGATTCTCCCAAGCTTCACCAAGGCATGGCGGATGCCCTCCGGTTGAACTCCAGCCGCTGAACCCGCGGAGTACGCCTTGGCGCTCTCGGCGCAGCCAACTGGTTTGGCCCGCCGCCGTGGTCATGGTCCTCACGGCGGTCGGCTCCGTGGTAGTCGGTTTGCTGGCGGAAGTGCCAGTGATAGCGACATGAGCGCAACCCGCGAAATGGCTTGCCCGTTCCGCAGAGAGTTCTATTCTGCGCATCAGAGATAGAAGTCCAACAACGGGCGTGAGGGCGCACGCTCTCACGACTTTGATGAAAGGAAGAAGCGTATGAAGAACAAGATTACGATTATATGTCTGGCCGTGGGCGGCTTGCTGGCTCTGGCTGTCGGGTGCGGCAAAACAGAGAGCGCAGCGCCTCCGGCAAAGGAAACCGACAAGACGACCAGTGCGGCCAAAGCAGAATCGACGCCGACGCCAGAAACGTTAGTGGCGCAGACAACCAACGCGGCTGTAGCCACGACGGACGCAGCCAAAATGACGCTGGATACGGCGGTCAAGGCGGCGGATACGGGGGTGACTCCGGTGAAGGAGGCCGCTCCACCAGTGGTGGCTGCCGCCAACCCGGCAGCGGACAAGCCGCAAGGCTTGGTGGGTCAGGCCCAGGCTACCTTGGCAGGTCTTTCGCAGGACCAGATAGTCCAGGGATTGGAGGATGCTTTGGCAAAAGGGCTGCAAGAAGCCATTGCCAAATTGGGCCATGACGGCGGATTTCTCACGAACTTGAACGTCAAAATCCCCATGCCGGAGAAGTTGCAGACGGTAGAGAAGGCGCTGCGGGCGATGAACCAGGACAAGCTGGCGGATGACTTTGTCACCACGATGAACCATGCCGCCGAGCAGGCGGTGCCGGAAGCTGGCAGCGTCTTTGCGGATGCGCTCAAGCAAATGAGCATCGAAGACGCAAAGTCCATTCTCAGCGGTCCCGACGATGCCGCCACGCAGTATTTTCAGAAGACAACGCAGACCAACCTGTATGCCAAGTTCTACCCTATCGTTCAAAAAGCGACGGCGCACACGGGCGTCACGGCGGCCTACAAGAATCTGATGGAGAAGGCGAATGTCGGTCAGGGCTTGGGGAGCTTTGGCAGCGCGTTGGGCGGCTCGCTGCTGGGCAAGGATTCGTTGGATGTTGATGCTTACGTCACGAATAAGGCCCTGGACGGACTGTTCAAAATGGTCGCGGAGGAAGAGGAGCAGATACGGCAAAATCCGGCAGCGCGAACGACCGACATGCTCCAAAAAGTTTTTGGGGCATTGAAGAAGTAACCTGGCGGCCACGTCCAGGAACCTGAGACAGATTGATGGTGCCATGCAGCAGGCAAGCACGAGGACCAACATTCCACCAGCCGCCACCAACCAGACCGCACCTGGACCCTGACGCCCGACGAATCACTCCAGCGGATAGCGGCGGCGCGTTTCAGTCGATTCGTTGCTCGGTCGCCCGCCACCGCTGAGTTTTCGCTGCGCTGGCCCCGCCGACCATGAATAACGAAGACCGTTCACCCAACCCGGCACTCCAGCGCCTAACCGCCACCCCGCTTCTCCGATCAACGCCGGGCCGCTGATCCACGAGCGAGCGAAAAGGGCGTTCGATTACTTCAACCTGCCGTTCAATGCGGAGCCGCTGCCCTGATCGCGACGAAACAACACTTGCCCCAATAACCGAACAGGAATTCCGAGCCGTATATCCACTGATCGCGGGCTGGATTCAGAAGACCTTGGCGGAGCACGCATCGGCGGCACGGCCCGTAGCCTCCCCCTCGGCTTCAGCCGTCCGGGCCGCGCCGCTCTTGCCATCCGGGTTGAACGTGCAAGAATTAGCAAAATACCGATTGCAATCCTGACTATGCTCGACGCCGGAAATCCAGTTGTATGGCTTATTGGCATCATCGCGGTCGCCATCGTCGTGTTCTTGATGCGCGGTCACTTCACTGCCGAGGCGCGGGAGCGTCGTCGGCGTGCGAAAAGCCACAGGCGGGTGGTTTCACGGAAACAAGGCCCAACCGTCCGATTAGCGGTGGATGTGGACAAACCCAAACGCGACCGCAAGCGTTGAAGAAGACGACATTGTTTCGCCTCTGCCTCAAAATGTTCAGTGCCCCCGGCGAGACGCCGTTCGATTTGGCCGGTGACTGGGGATGATGGGGCTGACGCCGGAAGAACGTTTTACAAATCACAAGGCGGGAATCAAAGACGCGTGGGTTGTCCGCCGATACACGAGGGGTTCCAGAGCGGGGGGTGCCCAACAAGGTGGCTGCACCTATCGGTCCTGGCTACCGCCATCTCGTGGTGGACTCAACAACAAATCACCCTGCCATCACAGCATTGTAAAACGATCTCGCCATTGTCAGCGCTTTTGGCTAATTGCGAGGGATGAATGCACGCAGGTTATCGCGACGCAACGCACTTGAACGAACCGGCCTGATAGTGAGCGCGGCGGTTTTAGGCCAAAAGCTCGGCGTCGCAACGGTGTCGGCGCGACCACCCGTCCCGGAAACTGCCCGCCCATTTCGTTACTGCCTGAACACGGCCACGATTCGCGGCCAAAAACTCGGCATCGTCAAAGAAATCGAAGTGGCCGCGCAAGCGGGCTATGAAGCCATTGAGCCGTGGGTCGATTCCCTCGGGGAGTATGTCCAAAAGGGTGGAAAGCTGCTGGATCTGAAAAAGCGCATCAACGACTCCGGGCTGACGGTCGAGGGGGCAATAGGGTTCCCGGAGTGGATCGTGGACGATGACGCCCGTCGTGCCAAAGGCATGGAGCGGGCCAAGCGCGAGATGGACATGGTGGTACAGATCGGCGGCAGGCGGGTCGCCGCGCCTCCTGCGGGCGCTACCAATTTGCCCAAGCTGGATTTGATGAAGGTGGCGGAGCGGTATCGGGCTTTGCTGGAAGCAGGGGAGCAGATTGGTGTGGTGCCAGAGCTTGAACTTTGGGGTTCTTCCAAGAACCTGAGCCGGTTGGGGGAGTGTGTCTGCGTGGCGATGGAAACCGGGCATCACAACGCCTGCGTGTTGGCCGATGTGTTTCACCTTTACAAGGGCGGCTCTGAAGTTCTGGGAATCCAATTGCTCAGCGCCAACACCATTCAGGTATTGCACATGAACGATTTGCCGACCGACCCGCCGCGTGAAAAGATTGATGACAGCTATCGGGTTTATCCCGGCGATGGGGCAGCGCCACTGGCAGACATCTTGCGCACGTTACACGGAACAGGCGGTCAGAAGGTGCTGTCACTGGAATTATTCAACCGCAAGTATTGGTCAGAGGATGCCTTGACGGTTTCCAAAACCGGTTTGGCCAAGATGAAGGCGATTGTGGAGAGAGCGCGAATTTAGAGATTCATTGGGAGCGGTCCGAAACCAACCTCGCCAGCAGTCCTGAACACCGTTGGTCCGTTCTGTTGTTCCCCCAGTGGCGACTCATTGCCCACTACAACAACCAGTCCGCCAATAATCTTCGCGGCCAGTTTTCCCCCCGCATTGCGCGGCGGTCAGAGCTTGAGCCGGAAGCCAATCCGGTTCAAGCCGGTGGACATGAGCAGGATTAACACCCCGCAAAGTGCCGAGCGTGCAATGGCGGATGGGAGATTCGCGGCAAAATGGCCATAGCCGTCGCCCAAGTGCAGCGCGTCCAGCAAGCCGGGCAGCATTTCGGAAATCAAATAAGCAAGCAGCACGTTTTGTCCTGCCAGCGCCAGCGGTCGCGAAATGGTTCTCACCGGGCGCACGTCGGAGATCAGATAGAATACATACCACAGGGCGGCGGTAATGGCGCAGGCCCAGAGACACCACGATGGCGTTGCGTTGTTCTTGCTGATGCCGTAAGCCCGGTTCAGCAGGAGCGCAGCAGCGGCGCAACCGGAGACGAACCAGAAGGTGAATCTTGTGCGTGCTTTCAAGGTGGTCATGTCGGTTGCGACGAGAATCGAACCGAGCAGCAATCCGCCCACGGCGATGGCCGCTTGCGAGCCGAGCGTTTCACCGATGCCGACGATTTTGTCGAGCCAAAAACCTTCAAACGCGCCCTTCTTGTCCGCCACGAACAGACACATCAGCAGAGCCATGCAGCCCAGAATCGCAGTGCGGTTACCTCTGAAAACCAGAAAAACGATGGCCGTGACCAGATACGCCCAGCCGATGAGTCCAAGAATGCCATACCACTCCGTGTCCAGTGAAAAGGGCGCGAGCGTGATGATGCGCTGTCCCCTTGCGCCCCGAAAGGCAAACGCCAGCCAAACCAGCGCCGCCAGCCCGGCCAGCCGCACGCAGAAGCTGACTGTTTTCCATACGTTCCATCTGGACTCCAGGGCCGAGTAGCGCGGTGAAATCGAACAGAAGGCGGCAATGGCCGAGAGATACATCAACACGCACCACCAGTCGCCCGACCAGCCCAGTGCAGCCGTGTCGGGCGTTTCGTGAACCATCAGAATGCCGATGAACAGCAGCGACAGGGTGCGGAACGCGACGTGTCCGAGAGTTTTCCAGACCGGCTGGCCCTTCGCCATGCGCCCACCGAGCGCCAAGGGAACCGACATTCCCACAAGGAACAGGAACGCGGGGAAAACCAAATCCACGAACGTCATTCCGCTGCCGTCGCGATGACGGTCGCTGAAATGAACCATCCAATCGGGCACGATTTTGCCAGCGCCAGAGAGGTCGTTGACGAAAATCATCATGAACATCACAAACCCGCGCAGCGCGTCAATGGACGTAATGCGCGGGGGTTGAGTGGTGGCCGTGCCTTGGGATGAACTGTGGAGCATTTGCGGAAATTGCCAGAACCTTCGAGCCGCCCGCGCTAAGCTTTGGCCCAGCTTTTCCAGTCCTCAAGGGTTGCCTTGGCCATCGCTTCCGCCGCCCGGTGTAGCCACTTGCCGGGCCGTTGGTTCAAATCTTTAAGCACGCGGCCCACCGCTGCCTTCGTGCCAAGGTGGATATTGGCCGTCTCCCACCCCATCGCGTGCAGCAGCTTCAGTTCATCCCTCGTCTTGGGCAGCGACCCAAGCTCGATCCGACTGCAATCGGGAGCCAGGCGGCGGATCAGCCACTGCCCGTTCACCCCGACAAATGGGTCAGGAACGCGCACCGCCTGACCAATGGCCCGTTGGTAAAGAATCCCGGTGCCCCCTCGGCTTTTCGTTTCCCAATGCCACGCCGAACTGACAAGCTCCTTGGCTTCACGGGCAATCCACCCGCCCCGCCACTCCGCCAAGGTCGTAAAGCGCCTGCGACCCAGACTGCCTAACCCGGCCTGACGATGAACGACCCGAAACGGCAGGCGAACTTCCGGCAGGGCTTGATTCAAGGCGGTCTTAACCGCAGTGGGAAATCCCGCCCGCACGGTCGGCAGTTGGTTGAACTTCTGCCAATAGACAGCAGGGTCGCGAAGTTCACCGGTCGCCAAGTCCCGCAGCCAGCCATGCTGCTCCGCCAGCACAAAGGGTGCGCCGCCTTTCCCGAACCCTTCCCGGTAACCCGCCAGAATTGCGTCACAGGCGTCGGTTGGGTCGCAGGACACATGATTCTCGCGGATGGCGAGCTTGGCGCTCACCGCCAGGCGCACCAGATCGTTGGCGTACGGGATCGGCGCAACTTCGTCGAAGTCGTTCACCCCCCAAATCAGGCGGCCCTCGCTGTCCCGCCATGTCCCAAAGTTCTCGAAGTGAAGATCGCCAACACCCAACACGGCAGGCGCGTTCGCAAGCTCAGGGCAGACCTGCGGCCACAACTGAACCCAGCGATAGAAAGTGGCGCGAAGGAAAGGAAAAGGGCTTTGCGCCATCCGCTGATGTTTGAGGCGCAGATCAGCGTCGAGCAGGGGGATTCTTTCGCGTAACCAAGCTTCGTACGCTTTCGTGGCCTTTATGATGTCCATACGTCTTGCAGAAAAGAGTCACGTCGATGCAGGCTGCGAGCACCAACGGCAGGCCGCATATCTTTCCCGGTTCGCTGCGGCGGAGGCTGCCAGGCAGCACCTTCGACCGCAGCAACGTTGCGTTCCGTTGGTGGGCTCAAACGCGGTCCCGCAATGAGAGCAAAGCCTGCTCGCT
>Ga0187864_10003230_pt1 | contig 13459 bp, 10 predicted proteins | sample June2016WEW_11_4_FD_132985 | JGI IMG/M metagenome (GOLD analysis project Ga0187864, IMG submission 132985) | Peatland microbial communities from SPRUCE experiment site at the Marcell Experimental Forest, Minnesota, USA - June2016WEW_11_40 | ecosystem: Environmental > Terrestrial > Soil >... | reverse complement strand
GCTTTCCGGAGGACCGGTTCGACCTCTTCGGGCCGTACAGCCCTCAGTCCCACAGCCCCATAGGCTTCGGCCAGCTTGACAAAATCGGGAGACCCTTCCAGGCAGGACCCCGTATAGTCCTTCTCATAAAAAAGCTCCTGCCACTGGCGCGGCAAACCCAGATATGTATTGTTGATGATGGCCACTTTCACCGGGATATTGTTACAGACCGCCGTGCACAATTCCTGAATGTTCATCTGGATGCTTCCGTCACCGGCGATATCTATCACCAGCCTGTCCGGAAAGGCTACCTGGGCGCCAATGGCCGCTGGAAAACCGTAGCCCATTGTGCCGAGGCCGCCCGAGGTCAACAGTGTGCGCGGGCGGTCGAACTTGTAGAACTGGGCTGTCCACATCTGGTGCTGGCCCACCTCGGTAGTGATTATGGCGTCGCCGCCTGTAATCTCATAAATTTTTTCAATGACGTACTGCGGCTTTATCAGATCGCCTTCCGCACAATAGGCAAGCGGGTGCTCTTTCTCCCACTGGACCGTCTGGTCAATCCATGGAGCACGCGCCTCGGCAAGACCCTGGATCGGTTCATTTTCGGCAAGTTGTATCATCTGCTGGAGCGCATTCTTGCAGTCGCCAACTATGGGAACATCGACCTGGACGTTTTTGCTGATACTGGTCGGGTCAACGTCGACGTGGACGATCTTGGCTTTCGGGGCAAATGTGCTGATCTTGCCGGTTACTCGATCGTCAAAACGCACGCCGACCGCAAAGATAACGTCCGCATGAGAGATAGCCATGTTGGCCTGATAGGTGCCGTGCATCCCGAGCATTCCCAGCCAGAGCGGGTTAGGCCGCTTGAGACCCTTGCTGTCAACCCTGGTTGCCGGAAAGCAGCCGAGCCCCATCAAAGAGCAGGTAACCGGCGCACGGATGAGTTTAGCCAACCTGGCGAGTTCATCGGAGGACTCTGAGATAATAATACCTCCACCGGCGAAAATTACCGGCGTCTTGGCCTTGCTGATAAGCTGGTAAGCCTTCTTGACCTGTCCGGCATGCGCCTCCAGTGTCGGCCGGTAACCCGGCAGGTCCACTTTTTTGGGATATTTAAAATCGGCAAACGCCTGAACTACGTCTTTCGGCAGATCTACAACCACAGGTCCGGGGCGGCCCGTACGCGCCAGGTAAAAAGCTTCCTTTATTACCTTGGCCATATCGTTAACGTCCCGCACCAGGTAACTGTGCTTGGTGCAGGGCCGGGTGATGCCGATAATATCGACCTCCTGAAAAGCGTCATCCCCGATGAGCGGCGTTGGCACCTGACCCGTGAATACAACCATCGGGACAGAATCCATATTAGCGGTGGCTATACCCGTTACGGTGTTTGTCGCACCGGGACCCGAGGTTACCAGACAGACCCCCACCCGGCCGGATGCCCTTGCGTATCCGTCGGCCATGTGTGTGGCGCCCTGCTCGTGGCGAACCAGAATGTGCCTTATGTTGTGTCTGGCCATCTCGTGGTAGATGTCCAGAACGGCGCCGCCCGGAAACCCGAATATGACCTCTACACCCTCTTTTTTCAAACACTCGAAAAATATCTGCGCACCTGTCATTTTCATAAAAAAACCTTTATTCGCTTGCTTTGACGTTGGAGCGGATATGATAGCTGCGGGCAGGACAAAATTCGTACCGGAATCAGCCGATTTTTCATGTCTGGCCCGTACAGTGAATTTGAAATTTTAACAGCAAGCAAACAAAAGTGTCAATCGGATTACGGAATTGGGTAGTGGGTCGTTTTGAATCCCGCGATTAATTTTTGCCCGAGTCAAGAATATTTTCCTCCTGCCCGGAATTTTGTGCTAAATGTTGGAGCCCATCGGGGCATGGCCCTACGCTGTGGCGCCTCTCCATTTCTTGCTATAATAGAAAGAAACCACATTGGAGGATAAAAATGCAACGGAAAGACATTCCGTTGAACGAGCGGATTATTTTTGCCCTTGATGTGGGTTCCTCCGAGGAGGCTCAGGAATTAGTAATAAAATTAGAGGGCCACATCAAATTTTATAAGGTCGGCCTCCAGTTGTTCCTTGCCAGTTGGTTCCACATTATTGATTGGATAACGGGGCGTGGCCTTAAGGTGATGGCCGATTTAAAGTTTTTTGATGTCCCGGAGACGATAAAGCTCGCTGTGAGACAACTCAAGGATAGAGGTGTTACTTTTATTACCGTGCACGGCAACGATCCAATTCTAAAAGCGGCAGTTGACGAAACGAGAGAGAAAGTTGAGGGAAAAAACGGGTTGAAAATCCTAGCGGTGACACTGCTCACCAGTTTCGGAGAGGAGGACATGAAGGAATTTTTCGGTAAGTCCATAGATATTGAAGAATATGTATTTTTTCGAGCCAAAAGGGCCCTGGAAGTAGGCTGTGACGGTGTAATTTCATCCGGATTGGAGGCTAGGCGGTTACGCGATGACCTGGGCGACAATTTTTTGATTGTAACCCCTGGAATCCGTCCGGGAGCCAATGTAACAATAGAAGAAGATGACCAAAAGCGGATAGTTACGGCAGGGCAAGCAATAGCCAATGGAGCCGATTACGTGGTTATTGGGCGTCCGATTAGAAACGCGAGTGACCCAATCGCAATAGTTGAATTAATACAACGAGAAATTGAACAATCCCTTGCAAACCAATTTGCCCGTATTTCCTAATCAGCCAACTTCGCACCATCCGCCAGCGTCCAAAGATGTTCCGTAACACCAGCCTCCATTGCGGGAGTAACCCGCAAGCTTTGGTGAGTCCGAACGAAATTATAGTACATGAAACGGAGCGATATGGCATGGGCCAGGTTTTGGACCTTCTTTGAGAACCCGTTGGTAAGGCGGGTAAAGCGGCGCATTCCCATGCGCATTGCGAGATTCTGGCGCTCAACGCAGGAAGTGAAAATGTGTTTCGGATTTTTCATTAACGTGCAAAAGTTGTAATCTCTCAGACTGGATGATCCTGAATGGATCGGATTCCCCCGATCGCTCTAAGCCCTCTTTTGATTTAATGGTTCAGGCCAGGGGAGGCGGAATGAGCCTGACGGGCATGGCGGGCGGGCCTCCTCTCAGAATGGGTGTATCAATATCCGACCATGTTGCCGGAATATATGCCGTAAATGGAGTTGTCGCACAGAAATCGGAGACACAGTTATGAGAGATGCCGTTTATAAAGTCCTTTCGCCCACGGCGATTCTCGGCTACGGGTTCCCGGAAAAATCTTTTAAGGCCGGCGTGGAGAGTAAACCCGACTGCATCGCCGTTGACGCAGGCAGCACGGACCCTGGGCCGTACTATCTTGGGGCGGGGAAGTCCTTCACCAGCCGGGCGGCGGTGAATCGCGATTTGGAATTCATGCTGGCGGCGGCAGTGGAATTATCTGTTCCCTGCATCATCGGGACCGCCGGCGGGTGCGGCGCGCGCGAACATGTGGAATGGAACGAATCCATAATCCGGGAAATAGCCAGGTCCAAGGGCTACTCCTTTCGCATGGCTGTTATCCACGCCGATGTGAGCGGAGAAGACGCCGTGCGGGCCCTTAGGCTGGGAAAGCTCCGTCCGCTCCACCCGGCGCCGGAAATAGACGAAGAGGAGATCGCCAAATGCGTTCGAATCGTTGCCCAGATGGGGGCCGAGCCGGTGATAAAGGCCCTGGAGATGGATTGCCGTGTCATCCTCTGCGGCCGCTGCTACGATCCTATTCCCTTTGCCGCGCCGGCCCTGAAGAGAGGCTTCGATCCAGGCCTTGCGGTGCATATGGGCAAAATCCTCGAATGCGCCTCCATTGCGGCAACTCCCGGCAGCGGCTGTGACTGCGTTATGGGGAGCCTCTATGAGGACTGCTTCGAGCTGGAATCGCTAAATCCTCAGAGGCAGTTTACGGCCGTTTCAACGGCGGCCCACACGCTATATGAAAAAACCGACCCCTACAGGCTGCCCGGCCCGGGAGGGACGCTCAATTTGATGGAAACCCGCTTCGAGGGCCTTGAAGGCGGCCGCGTGCGCGTATCGGGAACCAGTTTCATTGCCTCGGACCCCTACATGGTGAAGCTGGAAGGGGTAAAGAGCGCGGGATTCCGCACCATCGCGATAGCGGGCATTCGCGATCCCATTCTGATCGGCGGAATCGATTCCATTCTGGATTCGGTCACGAAACAGGTTCGGGCAGACATGGGATTTACCGGAGCCCTGCTTTTCCACGTCTACGGAAAGGACGGGGTCATGGGAGCGCTGGAGCCCGAAAAAACCCGCGTTTCGCATGAACTTGGACTGGTAATGGAGGTAATCGCCCGGGACCAGGAAGAGGCGAACACGGTGTGCTCGTTTCTCCGCAGCACTTTTTTGCACTACGGCTACCCTGGACGCATATCCACCGCGGGCAACCTGGCCCTGCTCTACAGCCCGTCGGACATTTCCTGCGGGCAGGTCTATGAATTCAATATCTACCACCTGATGGAAGTAGACGATCCCCAAAGCCTCTTCCCCATCAACGTCTACGAGGTGAGCTGATGGAAACGGTTCCTCTGACCGACTTGGCGGCAGTGATCCGCAGCAAGAATGCCGGGCCCTATGAGCTGACAGTCGATATATTGTTCAAGAACAGGGATGATTACATGTTCATGAAGGAAATCAAATATTTCGACAGGAAACTCTTTGCGCGGCTCTACGGAATCGGAGTTGATAAAATTATAGCGCTCGTGCACTTCGACCCCGCATCCGCAATAAAATGCACGATGGTGCGGCCGGTCATTTCCGGCTCTCCCGGGGACAGCGACGTATACGGGGCCCAGCAGCACGCTCCCCTTCTGGGGCTGAAGGTCCCCGTACCGGCGCCCAGGGACTGACCGCTGCCCCGTTGATAAGGTGAAATTCTTCTACGTTCATCCAGTTTTTCCGGGTAGATACGAGCTAACGGGAGATATTATTTCATTTTCGCCGATAATCGGGCTTAAGAGGGGAATCTGCTTTGTTTCTCTGAAATCCCTGGGAATGCGCTCATTTTCATGTTTGACGGGTGGTCCTTTTTTTCGATATGTACGGTATCGACAAGGGCCGAATTTTCCTTCCGAAGCATTCCTAAAACACTTAAAAAAGGATAAAATCATGGAGAGTCTGGAGGCTAGCCCAGTATCCTCCTATGTTGACGAAAACTACCGCGCGGGACCCAAGAAATCCGCGATGGCGGGACAGATGGCTCTAGAGCTTACGCAGAATGCGCAAATTGTCCTGAAAAAGCGCTATTTGATCAAGGACGACACAGGCCGGCCGACCGAAAATCCGGAGGAACTTTTCCGGAGGGTGGCCCTGGCTATAGCGCAGCCCGATGCTCTCTACGAGGGACCGGATAAAGTCCAGGAAACGGCGCGCAAGTTTTTAAAGCTCATGGCCTCACTGGATTTCATGCCCAATTCTCCAACCTTGATGAACGCAGGCCGGCAACTGGGACAGCTGTCCGCCTGCTTCGTGCTTCCAGTCGGTGATTCCATCGACAGCATTTTCGAAGCGATAAAACATGCCGCAATGATCCATAAAAGCGGTGGCGGTACGGGGTTTTCGTTTTCAAGAATCCGCCCCGAAAACGATAAGGTCCTCTCCACCCAGGGCGTTGCAAGCGGTCCGGTTTCGTTCATGTCGGTTTTTGACGTGGCGACCGAGACCATAAAACAGGGCGGTACCCGCCGGGGCGCAAACATGGGCATTCTGCGGGTAGACCATCCTGATATCCTGAAATTCATAACCTGTAAGACCGACAACCTCCGGATGACCAATTTCAACATATCGGTTGCGGTTACCGATGATTTCATGCGCGCTGTCGGAACCGGGTCGGATTACCCACTGATAAACCCCCGCACGGGCGAGGAAGTCGAAAAGCTGTCCGCGCGCGATGTTTTCGATAAAATAGTCCAATCCGCCTGGAAAAACGGCGAACCGGGCATCATCTTCATAGACGCCATGAACCGGGACAACCCCACGCCTCAGGTCGGCCGGATCGAGAGCACCAATCCCTGCGGCGAACAGCCTCTGCTTCCGTATGAGTCCTGCAATCTCGGTTCGATAAACCTGGCCAACATGTGCGCCGGCGGACACATTGACTACGAGCGCCTCAAGACTGTGGTGTGGGGCGTGGTTCATTTTCTGGATAACGTAATCGAGGCCAACAGGTATCCACTTGCAAAAATCGAGGAACTCACCAGGTCAAACCGCAAGATAGGGCTGGGCGTCATGGGGTTTGCCGACCTTCTTATTGCCTTGGGCATACCTTACAATTCCGAGGAGGCGGTTGAGACTGCCGAAGAGCTGATGGGCTTTATCCAGAAGGAATCCAAGGCCGCATCCGCTTACCTGGGTAAGATGCGTGGCAATTTCCCCAACTACCCCGGCTCAGTTTACGACTCACCCGAGACCCCCTTCATGAGGCACGCCACCACGACGACAATCGCCCCCACCGGGACCATCAGCATCATCGCAGGGTGTTCGAGCGGAATCGAACCGATTTTTGCGATCAGTTTCGTGCGCAAGGTGCTGGATGGCGAAGAGCTGGTGGAAGCGCATCCGCTATTCTGGAAAATCGCTCAGGAGCGTGGCTTCTATTCCGAAGATCTTATGAAGCGGATAGCCCAAAAGGGGAGCATCGAGGATTTTGCCGAAATTCCGGAGGATGTGCGGCGTGTGTTCGTGGTGTCCCACGACGTGGAACCATCCTGGCATATCCGTATCCAGGCGGCATTCCAGAAACATACCGACAACGCTGTGAGCAAAACCATCAACTTCCCGTTTTCCGCCTCCCCCGAAGAGGTCTACCATGCCTATATTTCAGCATTCGAGCTGGGCTGCAAGGGACTCACAATCTACCGCGACGGCAGCCGCGAGGCGCAGGTGCTCAATATCCAGCGCAAGACCCAGTACCCGCAGGTTGAGCCTCGCCCGCGCCCTGATATGACCCATGGCATTACGGAGCGCGTAAACACGGGTTGCGGGAAGCTCTACGTGACCATCAACTCGGACGAATACGGATTTTGCGAGGTTTTCGCCCAGATGGGCAAGGCGGGGGGTTGCGCCTATTCCCAGATTGAGGCGACCAGCAGGCTTATATCTCTTGCCCTGCGCTCGGGCGTCAAGGTGGAGTCGGTAATAAAGCAGCTTGTAGGTATCCGGTGCCCCTCGCCGACCTGGAGAAACGGCGAGCAGGTCGTCTCCTGCTCGGACGGTATAGCCAAAGTACTCAAACAACACGCCCATGCCAACATAAACACCGGGTTCGCAGACCAGATGGGTGCGTGCCCGGACTGCGGCGGCGCGGTGGAACACGAGGGCGGATGCATCGTCTGCCGCTCGTGCGGATTTTCGAGGTGCAGTTAAAAGTAGCGGGAAGCGGGAAGAATATAGCAAACCATAGCGCGGAGCGCAGGTTTGGGATTGGAACCGCATAGCTGGACACTCTCTGTCAAAGAAGCCATAGCACTCCAGAAAACGCTGGCCGCGCAGGTACGGATACAGCCTCTTCCCACCGGATTAAATATCATCGGGGCCGCAGACATATCCTATTCCAGGCATACCGACCTCCTTATTGCCGTCATTCTCTTATTGAGGTGGCCCGGCCTCGATTTGCTCGAGTCCGTCCATTATGTCTGCAGGGCGGCTTTCCCTTATGTGCCGGGTCTGCTCTCATTTCGGGAAGTTCCACCCCTTATCGAGGCATATCGGAAAATAAGGGAAAAGCCGGATGTCCTGCTCTGTGACGGGCAGGGAATCGCGCACCCTCGAAAGCTGGGGTTTGCCGCGCATCTCGGACTTTGCCTGGGAATACCCACTGTAGGGTGCGCCAAGAGCAGGCTCTGCGGGGACCACGACAGCCTGACCCTGAGAAAAGGCTCAAGCAAACCGCTCCTCGTCAGGGGGGAGCAACTCGGTCTAGTCTTTTGTTCCAGAGACGGCGTAAAGCCGATCTATATCTCTCCAGGGCACCTCTCGGACATTGCCTCCTCAGAGAGGCTCATCTCGCGCTGCCTTCGACGTTACCGGATACCCGAACCACTGAGGCTTGCCCACCTCGAAGCAAACAGACGGAGGGCGGAAGTCGAAAATCGGATACAAGAAGCCGATTGTTTTCCAGTGAGATTGCTGAGATAATCATGCCTGCTGATGTCCGCATGCCAGGTTTTTTTTCGGAGGGTAAAATGGCAGATTCGGCTGATAAAATCCAAACCTACAGGCAAATGCTGCAACTGGATAACAGATCCCGGGTGTTCGCCCTCCTGGCGGAAGAATTGTGCGCCGCCGGCCAATGGGAGGAAGCCGCTGAAGTCTGCAACAAAGGCCTCCTTTTTCATCCCGATCACCTGAGAGCACGGATGCTGCTCGGATGGGCGCTTATGGAAATGGGCGACGCCAGTCAATCCGAACTGATTCTGCTCAATGCTGTCGAGGATATTCGGAAAAATGTCATAATCTTCAACCTGCTTTCGGAGTTCGCCGCATTTTCAGGCAATACCCAAAGCGCCCGCGAATATGCGAGGATTTACGAGGCGTTCCAGACCCCTGGTCCCGCCCAGGGCGGGATCGCCTCACCCCCGGGGATCGACGGCCTCGATCCTGTGTGTCCAACAAAAAAAGAAGTCTCGGAATGGGATAGTTTCAGAGCAGAGGCAATAGAGGAGCTGCATGGCGCGGTGAGCATGGAAATCTCTGCTCAGCTCGCACCGGACATAGATCCCGGGTCGAAGATCGGGTTTGAAGAGATCCTGATACACCTGGTCCAAAGAATCGAGGGGCGTATTGTCCAAAATGCGGCGCCTGCCGCCATTTTGTCCGAAGATGACAAAAATATGTTAAAAGAAAAGATCATGGAGCTTCTGGATGCTTGATGTCTCGTGGGCCGGTAGCGGGTGGCCGGATTCTGAGTGCTTGATGTTTTTATCTGATATCCAGCGCCAAAGGACGATTTCCTGGAAAGTTTTTTTCTTTCCCCCCGGCCCCATTGGCCAGGGGGAAAGACTTCGGCGGAGTTTGGCTTTTAGTGAGGCCTATCCGCTCTCATGAAGACTTTACGGTTATTTTTCTCGGCTTCGCAGCCTCAGCCTTTGGCATCACCAGCTTAAGCACGCCATCTTTCATCGATGCCTGAATCTTCTCACGGTCGATGTCGCTGGAGAGAGTAAACTGTCTGTAGTAATCCCCGAACGTGTACTCCTTGAAGATCACCTTGCCCTTATCTTCCTGCTGCGGCACCGTTCCCCGGAGTGTGAGCTGGTCGGAATCCAGGTCTATGTCGATGTTCTCGATCGGGACGCCGGGCATGTCGGCAACCAGTGTCAGGGCATTTTCCGATTCGTATATGTCCACGGCCGGGATAAAAACCGGGACGTTGCGAGTGCTTTCTCCGGTCGCCTGGGCCTCCTTTTTTTCCTCAATCTGCAAATCCGTGTCAGCCATAATAAACCTCCTTTTCCAACGGTTCCCTATTCGCCTTTGATGGTAATCTTGCGGGGTTTCACATGCTCGGACTTGGGCAGAACGAGCTTCAGCATGCCATTTTTGCATTCGGCCTGGATAGCTTCCGGATTCACGTCATCCGGCAGAGTGAGCGCCTTCCGGAAACTCCCCCACTTGCGTTCCCTGCGGTGGTAACAGACGTTCTCCGTCTCTTCGGGCTTGCGTTCGCCACTCAGGGTAAGGGTCCTGGCAACGACCGAGATGTCCAGATCTTCAGCTTTGATTCCCGGGATTTCAGCTTCAACGTAAATTGTGTCTTCGTCCTCGGTTAGGATAAGCGGTGGAAAAACGCCCGAAGATGCTGGACTGGAAACCCCTCCGGTAAAAACAGAGAGAAGCCGGTCCATCTGCCTGCGAGCTCTCTCGAAGTCTTCCAGAGCGCTGGAGACATCGGGCCAGCGCCAGTTTGGGTACCTAAAAACGGCCATGGTCAACCTCCTGTTGATTGTTGAACGATACAATTTAGCAGCCACAAGGTAAGACTGCTGATTAATCGTGTCAACCTTCCCTAAAAAACGTTTGCATAATTTTTGCCCGGTGATGGACTGACATAATCAGCTGGCGGCTCATAAGCAAAATAGAGTATTTTTCGTATAAATACCGTATATTAACCATTAACGGGGAAGGAACAGTATGAGGGTTGAGCAACCGCGCAAGGCTCTGCGAATCGCTCTGATATTTCCACCGGCCATGCCGCCGACAAGCCCGCCTCTGGGGATCGCTGATCTCAAACCCTATCTGGAAACATCAGCAACTGTTGAGGTGCGCAATTTTGATCTGAATCTCGCCTATTTTGAGCAGGCGTTCCACTGGCTCGGAGATGGGCGGCTGCGAATGCGCATGCAGAAGATGGATTTCGAAACGACTGCCCAAAAGGCGGCGGCGGCAAGAAATTTTTTTTGCGGCAAGGAGGGCGTTCACAGGTTTTTCGATCTGGCCTTATACAACGAACAGGCAAGGATCTATGCGGGTTTTAGTTCGGTTCTCAACGGGCTTTTCGATAATTTTGCAAGAAAGATTCTCCTCGGGCTGCCGAGGCCACCGCTGGTAAACAGGTTTTTCGAGGAACTGATCGAGCCGGTGAAAGATTTCAGACCTGACCTGATAGGGTTTTCCGTCCTTTTCAGCCAGCAGCTTTTTTTCGCGCTCGCGCTCGCAAAGCTGTGCAAAGTGAGCGGCGAGCCGCTGCGGCCGGATTGCGCAGCTCGGCCGCCCCACTCTGCAAAATTCCCGTGCGCCATTGGAGCGAAGATCGTCTTCGGCGGGGCGACCTTTTCCGTGATGCCCGATCCGGGGCGGCTGCTCTCAGGACCTCTTTCCGTCAACACGGGCGGTGAGCTAAGGGAAGTGGATACGGGCCGGCTTATCGACTACCTTATTGTGGGGGAGGGGGAGAGGGGGCTTGAATCACTGGCGAACTCTTTGTCCGCAGGCAGCGGGAAGAATGCGTCCGGATCGGCCTTCTGCCGGCTTTGCCGAGTACCCGGCCTTCTTCATATGAAAGACGGGAAAGCGGCGATAAACCCGGCAGAGGCTGCGTTCGACCTGAATGCCATGCCTCTTCCGGACTTTTCCGATTTTCCTCTGGACCAATACCACTCGCCGATTCCTGTCCTGCCCTATCTGGCTTCACGCGGCTGCCCCTGGAGGCGCTGCGCGTTCTGTACTCATCAAAAGACCTATCTCGATTACCGTGAGGAAGATGCGGCCAACACCGCGGACAGGTTTTCCGCGCTTCAGGAAAAGTATGGCGTCAGGCATTTCTGCCTGGTTGACGAGATGATCCACCCGCGCCGCATGGACCGGATTGCTGTGGATCTTATCCGAAGAGGCGTTCAAGTCTATTTCTCGGCTTACGCCAGGCCATCGGGCTTTTCGGCCAAGACGCTCGAAAAAGCGCACCGGGCCGGCCTTCGCCTGCTGATGTGGGGCCTTGAGTCGGCAAGCCAGCGCCTGCTCGACCTCATGCGCAAAGGGACCATTGCGCAAAAGATTCCACCCATTCTCAACTCCGCCAGGGAAGCAGGCGTATGGAACCTGCTGTTCGTAATATTCGGTTTTCCGACCGAAACCAAGGCTGAATGGCAGAGCACTCTCGATTTTATCGAGTCATGCCGAGAGTCGGTTCATGCCCTTTCGCGTTCCCGGTTCATTTTGCTCGAAGGCTCGGACGCCTTTGTCCACCCTGAGCGCTACGGGGTAAGGCGCGTAATTGACCGGCCTCAAAGAGACCCGGTTTCCATAGCCTACGATTACGAAGTGACGGAAGGCCTCACCCAGGAAGAGGCCGCAGTGATGTTCCAGGAGAGTTTGGCCCGGCTGTCGGGCATAGGGCGCTCGCCCTGGTTTGGACAGTTCAGGGATCACATGCTTCTGTTTGCTTCGAGGCAGAAAGAAGAACCATTGCAACCATGCGGCACCGGACCGCTCAACTCAACTCCTCCGGATTCGGCGTAAAGGAAGCCAGGTCTCCGATGCCAAGAATATTTTCATAATCTGTGAGCTTGCGGATTGTTTCGTCAAAGCCGTCCAGGCCCAGGAATTCCGCTTCGGCCCTCTGGATCCCGGAGCTTAGCTCGGCATAGGCTTTTGGGGTCATCATCCGGCGCAGCAGGGTGAAAAGCGCCGTGTCTTCCCTCACGGCGTGGGCCCGGTACATGCGGCTGAACAGGTGGATGGCGCTTCCCATCGCACGGCGCTTCTCCAGGTCCTTTACCGAGAATCCGCGGTAAATTCCCCTCAATATCTCGACCAACTGAGAGGCTGCCGCGTGCTGCTCCCGGAGCACCCCGACCACGCCGATCATTTTCCCGGCAACGTCAAAAACAGGGTAAATGTGTTTTTCTTCCATCTGCTGGTGATGAGCAATCACGAACAGGCGAACTATTTCGACAGTCCCGCCTATTATTTCGGGAGGAAGGTCCATCAACGCATCCATCCCGCCCTTGATTTCCTCCAGTATGGCAACAGCCCGGCGGATCACTCCGTGCTGGCGGGCCAGAATCTCTATTGCGGTTGCGGCGTCTTCCGGTGGTTTGTCGGGCTTGGCGCATCCCGCCAAGACTCCGGTGCCTGTTGCTCCGGCCAGAGCGATAAAGCTTCGGCGGGAAAGCGGGTTTTTGGAAAACATCGGCTCTCCTGGGAAAAAATGACAGGGTAAAATTGAAATGGGTTTGAACCGCTCTGTCAATATGGTTGATTAAAACCGGCTCCAGGTCGATAATGCACCTTCCCGTGTCCGGCGCGCAGACCATTATGTTAGGATATTTAATTCCTTTGGCTGAATGGCCTCCGGAATGCAAGACTTTTTTGGTGGTGAAAATGGATGCCCAAAAAATTTCCGGCCTCAAGATTGCTGACTCCGAGCAATTCTCGGCTACCCGCAGGAGGCCTGGGATCTTGTGGATCATCATCATTGCGGTGGCCGCAGCAGCCATTGTGCTGTATCTGTTTCAAGCGGGCTTTCTCACTTCGGCGGCCAATGTCCGGACTGCCGGCGCGGATTGGGTTTATCCCTCGCAGGTAATAACCCAATTCAATGCGAGCGGCTATGTCGTCGCCCAGAGGAAAGCCTCTGTCGCATCGAAGGGGACTGGCCGAATCGTCTATCTGGGGGTCCAGGAAGGAAGCCGCCTAAAGGAAGGGGACGTGATCGCCAGGTTGGACAGCGACGATCTTAAGGCGGAGAAAGCGCAGCTCGAGGCGCAGCTCGTAGTGGCGAGGTTCGATCTGACACGCGCCGAGACGGAACTTGCGACCGCTGAAGCCAATTTCAGGCGGCTCAAAGAACTATGGGGGAAAAAGGCCGCTTCACAGGTCGATCTGGAAAACGCGCAGGATAGATTCTTGAAAGCAAAAGCAGCGATAGATTCTGCCAAGGCGAACATCAAGGCTGTACAAGCTTCAATCCAGCGGGAAAGCGTCCTGATAGAATAT
>Ga0187864_10003227_pt1 | contig 13464 bp, 11 predicted proteins | sample June2016WEW_11_4_FD_132985 | JGI IMG/M metagenome (GOLD analysis project Ga0187864, IMG submission 132985) | Peatland microbial communities from SPRUCE experiment site at the Marcell Experimental Forest, Minnesota, USA - June2016WEW_11_40 | ecosystem: Environmental > Terrestrial > Soil >... | reverse complement strand
TGAAGGACGTCCTCCTTAAAGCCGGGGCACGCGTCCAAAACCGCAATATCCATCCCAGCCTCTCCCAACTCTTACAGAATCCTATACTTCTGGACTACGTGCCTTAAGTTTGGCGTATGGGGCATCGCCAAGACGTACCACGAACATCGTGTTCCGCAGAGGAAGGGTCGGCGAACAAGCGACAGATCCTACCCGATATTCACGGTCAGCCAGGACAACGTAGCGGCCGAAAACGGCTCGGTCCCTACGATGCACTCCCTACACTGCGATTGGAGCGGACACCACGATTTGCCTTCCCTGCCCCGACGCCGATTCGCTCGCAGAATTATGACATCAAGACGCGGAAAGGCAAGTTGGGCGAGAAGCTCGTACGCGACTCTGCAAGGGTGATCCGTTTCGGAGGCCGATTCCTGCCTGACGGAACAGACCCTTTTCTTCGAGCTAGAACACAGGGGGCTTCAGTGCGCCCCCTGCTCCACCTTGATGTTCTCCAGCCTGAGCATGGTTTCGACCGGCGTACTGCCATCGTTGCGGATCATCCGGTACCAGGTCGGCAACCAGACGCCATCGATTTCGCGCCAGGTCTCGGTCGTCTGGCCCGTTTGTTCACCAATTTTCGGCCGGGAAGCCATGGGGATGAACGGCCGCCCCCGAGCGTTGCAAGCAATAAACGATCCTTGATAACCGGGCCAGTCTCGGTACGATCGCGGAGTCGGATGTATGCGGTTCTGGGAAGCGATGCCTCCCAGGTAAAACATCAGGCAAACCCGAGTTCCAGGCACTCCCGGCGGGGAGCCCCAGCTAGAGGGACTTGGCGACCGCAAGACGCGATCGAAACCATGCAGCCCGCTCGTGAGAGCCGGCACAGGTCGCAAGTAAGTCGTGCCTGAACTGGACGCCTGGGTCATGATGACCCCCTCGCGAGAGGAGCCGGGTGAGCCGGAAAGCCCCTGCCTTTAGCCATGGGGTATCTTACACAGTGACCCCGTAAACTGCGTCGAGTTCCATCATCAGGCCCGTTTCCTCTCTCCGCCAAGGCGCTGGATCTCCCATGAGACGTCAGGTCACGAGCTTACTCGCCGTTGCGCTTGTTGCGGTGTCTATCTTCACTTCAGCCTTGAAGGCTGCTGTTCCCACCGAGTTGGGACCCTGGCCGGCGGCAAAGGTTGAAGGCTGGGCGCGAGAGCACCCCTGGCTGGTCGGTTGCAACTTCTCGCCCAGTACGGCAATCAACCAGCTCGAGATGTGGCAGGCCGACACCTTCGACTTACCCACCATCGACCGCGAACTGGGCTGGGCCGAGGGGCTGGGCTTCAACAGCATCCGGGTGTTCCTCCATCACCTTCCCTGGGAACGGGATCCCCAGGCATTTCTTCAGCGCATCGAGCAGTTCCTGGCGACGGCCGACCGCCACAAGATCGGCGTGATGTTCGTTCTGCTCGACGGCGTCTGGGATCCGTTCCCTCATTCCGGCAAGCAGCACCCGCCACGGCCTGGTCTGCACAACTCCGGTTGGGTTCAAAGCCCCGGATTGGTCATTCTCAAGAACCCGGAGCGGCATGACGAGTTGAAGGATTACATCACGGGCATTGTCGGCCACTTCCGGACTGACCAGCGGGTTCATGCCTGGGATCTGTTCAACGAGCCTGATAACCCGAACCGCTCGAGCTACGGCCGGTTTGAGCCGTCCAACAAGGCCGATCTGGCTTTGATGCTGCTGAAAAAGGAATTTGCCTGGGCTCGATCGGTCGATCCTCACCAGCCTTTGACCGTCGGTGTGTGGGCCGGTGACCTGACCAGCCCCGAGCGGCTCTCACCGATCAACCGATTCATGCTCGAGCAATCCGACGTGATCAGTTTTCACAATTACAAGCCACTGCCGCAAATGAAGGGCGACGTCGAAGCCCTCAAGCGGTACGGACGGCCGATCCTTTGTACCGAGTACATGGCCCGTCCCGCCGGTAGCCGGTTCGATCCGATTTTGACCTTCCTGAAGTCCGAGCACGTCGGTGCCTATAACTGGGGCTTCGTCGCCGGCAAGACTCAGACAATCTACCCCTGGAACTCCTGGGAAAAGCCTTACACCGACGAACCCTCCGTGTGGTTCCACGACATCTTCCATCCCGACGGCTCGCCATACAGTTCCTCGGAGGTCGAGTACATCCGCGCCGTGACAGGGACGGGGAATTAGGGCCGAATTACTGACCATGAGATCCATGGCAGCAAGGTGATCACCGCGACTTCTGGTATCGTGGCCGGCATCATGACCCGTGAGATCTGCCCCCTGGCGCTCCAAGATCTCTGCGATCTTGGGCCCTTTCTGATCGCTGGATTTCATGCGGCGCCGGATGCCGACTTTGCGGCACTCGAGGTGTTGCAGTGGAAGTACCTCGAGCCGCGCGGCGAGGATGATGAAGCGCCCCGAAGCTATCTAGCGCGCCAAGAGGGAGGTCGTGTCATTGGCCACGTGGGAATTTGCCGCACCGCGTTCGAGGGGAATGTAATCCCTGGCGGACGCATCGCGACTCTGCACATGATCGACTGGCTAGGTTCGGTCGAGCATCGCTCGGTCGGCGCTAGCCTGATGCGCAGGGCTCATGAGAGTGTTCCGACCCAGTTTGCCCTGGGTGGATCCGAAGCGGGGCGGACAGTTATCAAGCGCGGGGGGTACGAGGCCAAGGATCCGATTCCGGTCTATCAGCGCGTGCTCCGTCCCTCACACTGGTTGCGGGTTCCAGCACTCAGCTTCGCGGAGAAGGAAGTACGCCTGGCCCGAGATCTGGTACGAAGGAGCCTCTTGCCCACCCGCCTGGCGCAAGTCCGTGTCGAGCTCCGCAAAGTTCGCTCATTCGCCTCGGAGATCAAACCGATCATCGAACGGGCACAGACCAAAGCGATCCTGACGTGTCGTAGTTCCAAGCGGCTTAACCACTTGCTCCAGTTCCCGCGGCAGGCAATGTCCGGCTGGCATCTTATCGCCCCACCTGATCGACTTTGCGGCTTTGCCGTCTTGAATCTTGTTCCTCAACACGGGGGACGGGTGCGGTTGGGCAAGATCGTGGATTGCTTGCTCGCGAACACCGATGCCCAGCTCTGGCACGGAGCCATCCTGGCTTTGACGCAGGAGTTGCGGCGCCAGGGAGCCGATGTTGCACAGACCTTCGCCAGCACACCTTGGATAACCGAGGCTTTGCACCAATCAGGATTCAGTTCGCGGTTTGCCCTTGAGTTCAACCTCCGCGACCGCCAGAGGTTGCTTCCCCTTGGAATTCCCTTCCACCTCATGCCGATCGAGGCGGATTACGCTTACACATGATGGACCAAGGCAATAGTGCCAGGGAACAAGGCGGGGAGTTTCATCCCTCGGTGCTGGCCACAGTTTCGGGTTCGACGGCGGCGAAATGTCTCGCCGCCGTGTTTTCTGGGTGATGACGACAAAACCCGCCGACCATGGCAAGGTCTTCCTTTAGTCTCGCATGGACGGTCCCGTGCTGGCGACCCGCAGCTCCTACTCGAAGGATGGATTTCGCAGGTAATTTATGCTAGGTCTATTGGATTCAAGCGTCGCCTTTCCACGGGGTGATAATCCTGGGCGGATCACCAACTCTCCCTGCCCCGAGGTCGGTGCCGGGCACATGCAGAGTCCCAAGGCAGAAGGGGGCACCTGCCCTGCCGGCAGCTCGGTGCTGGTACTGTGCGACCCGCCGCAACTGTTAACTCGCGAAAGAAGCCAGTGCACATGAGCCTCGAGATATCACTCGGAATCGTTGAAGACCGGAAAACCCCCTTATGAACGGGGAAACCATGTCCGAGCGGTGACTTTGCCGGCTGGAGATAGCCCCTTTTTGCATCGCACGGGGGAGCGGTGCCCGACCGACCAGCGGATCGAGAATTTCCTGAACGATCATTTCGAGGATTTGAAACTGGAGTCACCCCTCCGGTTGCCCAGCGAGTCGTTGGTTTTGCCCCGGCACGGAATCGCCCGCGAGCTGTCCATTCCTGAAGGGACCGACAGCTACAGCAATCCTTATCTTACCTCCTTCCGCGTGCGCAATGGCATTTTGCACAACCCGCGCAGCGATCGCCGGACGACACAGGGGACGTTCCATATCGCCGAAGGGGGGTTGCCAATTCCTGGCGATAAGAAGGCCGTGCCTCGCTCGGTTTTCACTGAGCTGTTTCGTCACGCTGTAACACCGGCGCCCGGCTTGATGGTCATACCTTACACGGCCAATCGGCCTCGACCTTTACGCACGTTTGTCTCGCTCCTGCTTCGCCCGATTGTCTGCCCGGAGGTTCCCGGGATCTGTTCCCAGAAGACCATGGAGATTCACTTCTTCGCGCCGGGGGGCTTGGTCAGCAACCTCGATTTCGTCGAGTCGATCTTTGGCAATGCCGGTGATCCTTACCTGCCCGAAAACGATGCTGGCCTTGACGTTGAACACTGGACCGGGCACACGGGATGTGTCATCCTTGCCCCCCACCTAACGCAACTTACCAAGCGGCAGCTTGGTCTACCAGCCTGGAACGACGCGACCAAGCGGCAACAGCAGGACGGGACGTGCTGGCACGATCCCGATGAGCCGTACAACGATGGCGGTGCCTTCAAGGTGACCTGCCGCTCTGCCGCCGGGGTGATTGTCACCATCATCGCGGATAACTACTACGGCTACTGCAAGAAAGAGGTGAAGACCCAGATATCGTTTGCCGCCAACCTCTTGGGCAATGTGGAGGAAGAGCATTCCGGAGGTGCGCTGGCGTTCGCCAGCTATTCGTTCGGCTACGAGTTCGAGGCCGAGAAGTATCGCGGCAATGGACGGTCACTCTCTGAAGTGGCTCGAGATGATCCCGACACCGTTGAACTTCAACCTGAAGGCCATGCAATCGACCGGTTGTTCCCGGACCTTGTCTACATTCCAGATGATGCCCGGGCGAGCATTGCGCAGCTCCAAGTCTGGTGGACGCACAAGGGGCGAGAATGCAGAATCCCTTTGTCGCCCGAGAAGATCTACATGACCCCCTCGGGGTACAAGCTGCGGCTTGAAAAACATCCCGGTGCCGCAAGCTGGCGGCTGATTGGTACGGTCGCCGAGGGGCTATCTTGCCACAAGCCGTGCACCGTCAGTGGCGGGGGAAAGAGCGAAATCTCCAAGAGCCTGCGCGACTACATGATCTACGGGCCGATTTTCGTGGCCGATGTGGATAAGGACTTTGATCTTGTCCAGCAGATTTTCGACCGGAATCACGCCGATCGCTGGAAGCTCGGGCGCAAGCCTGATTACTCGCGCAGGGTCAGCCGACCCGTGCTCAGCCCACTCCGATCGCTGGGTAGTGTGATCAAGCTGCTTACCCCCTCGGAAGACTATACCGACGAGTACAACGACTGGCTGGCATCATTTCCCAACTATATCTATCCGATTGTTTTTATCATCAAGCGTTTCGCCCCGCAGGAGACTCTTGGGCACTGGCGCGACATGTTCGGAGTGGATACCATCAACGGTTTCCCAGGCCATGAGCTGAAGGCGTTCGGCCGCCAGCTCGTCGGTACCTATCTCCGGGTGGGCTTACTCTCCTCGCAGGGCTGGCGGACCTTCAAGCTCCGTCAGGATTTCATTGGCGCGGTGAAGTTGCAGACGGAGGATGACATCACGGCATCGGTCGTCGTTCCGGCTAGCCAGCTCTATGCGAGCCCACCTGGTTTGCAGGCCGTCAGCTACAAGTACGCGGTCAACTGCGAGTCGCGGCTATTCCAGCGGCCCGATGATGCTATTCATCGTGGCCTCGACCGGCAGACGGAAGCCGACCTAGCGCGATCGGATAACTTCCTGTCCAACTTCGAGCCCCTCACGGCCCAGCAAGCTGGGACAATCGTGCAGCGGGTCACCGAATTCGACGAGTTCACTATCCCGATGCAGCAGCTCCTTCACAGCGCCGCGGAATCAGGAACCGGATACTTCGTGTGCTCGGCTAACCCCCGGCTGGTTGACGGACAGCCGAGTAAGAACCCGCGTTACCTTCAGACCAGACCCGACTTGCTTGACCCGTTTCCCCGCTATGTTGCTGAACGTGGTATGCGCTTGGCCTGGTCCATCCCCGCTGACAAACCCCTGGCAGTCCCCGTCGGTGCCGTGCTCGTTGGAAGGCGAAACAATCCGCCTGACCTGGTGGCGGGCATTCGTCCACTAGCAGTCTACGGTCCAATTCACTACCAGGAATTGCCCGAGCTGTTCATGGATTTCATCTGCTCGCTCACCGGCAAGAGTCCGTCGACCACAGGGGCTGGCTCGGAGGGGGCCTTGACCAAGAGCCCGTTCAACGCCCTCCGACCCATCGTCGATCTCAACGCCGCCTTGGTCTCGTATATCCTGACCGGTCTGGCTGGCTTCTCCACGGCCGCGGGTTACATTGGCCCGAAGATGCGGGTCGACCACGACATCAGCCTGCTAATCCCCGAAGTCTGGTGCCGGTTAACCCCGCAGGAGCGCAAACCGGCCTTTTTGATCGAGGGGGGATACCTCGAACCCCTGCGTGATTTCGAACATTCCGGAGCCAAGGTTCTTGCCAGTCGCCTGGGGTATCGTATTACCGCCAAGTTCGCACGCACGTTTCTCGGCCGGATCTTCGACCACCCAGCCCGTGTCTTTCCTGAAGAGCTTCTCCGTCCTGAAATCCAGGGTCTGGACGCCTTCGTGGATGGGATCCGCAACGTCGTCGAGGCGCAGCAGCGCGTGGCCTGGCAGTACTTCGAGGACCGGTCCATCGAGGATGCTTGCCCCCCGCTCCTGGCCTTGCTCTCGATCATGGCCAACGGGACCTTCGAGGGAAAGGATGTCCACCAGCCTGAGATTCGCCGGATGTTCACACTTGAGTATCTCCTCGAAAGCGACTGGTATCGTAAGCGACTCAGCGCCAAACAGAAGAGCGACGTCATGCTCTGGCAACGCCACCTGCGGTACGTCGATGAATGCCTTGCAAACCATGCGCATATGTGGGCAGAAAATTCTGACGAGCTCTTGCGCCGTCGCGAGATCGCAGTAGCCGAACTCGAACGTGCAAGGTCTTCGGCTTATCTCGACGTGTTGAACGGCACCCTTGGCCTTGACCCTAGCCTGCTGGTTTCTACCTCTGGCAATCCCGCATAGCTTCCTGGCAGTAGCTCGACCCACCGTCCCGCGCAATTGAGCATTTGGCAAGCAGATGCCCGGGCTTGATTTATGACACAATAGAGCGATTCCTGATTTCGCCTCCATGGAGCCTGCTTCCCTTGCCTCGTCGCCTGCTCGATCGAATTACCAACAAGCGCGAGTTCTTGGCCCGAGCGTTTGGGTCGCTGGGGTTCATCAGGCTTCTGGAGCAGATTGTCGCGAAGTGGCCAGCACTAGTGGTGCTGACCTATCATCGGATCGCCGTGCCCGGAAATACCTCCAACCCCTACTATGACCCGGTGATTTCGGCCACGCCTGACGCGTTTGAGGCCCAGATTCGATTCTTGTCCACGCGGTTTCACATTCTGGGTCTGGAAGCTCTGCTCAACATTGTCGCCGACAAAGGTACGAACCCCAGAGGCTCATCGAAAGCCGGAAAACCGGTAGCCTTGGTCACCTTCGACGACGGCTATCGCGACAATTTCGATGCGGCGCTGCCTATCCTCCGCAAGCTTGGAGTACCAGCGACGTTCTTCATCTCGACCGGGTTTCTCGACGCAGCGCGGTTACCCTGGTGGGACCACGTTGCCTGTGTGCTCAAGCGAACGCGTGTTCCGGGGCTTAGCTTGGAGCGTTGGCCTGGAGACGTTGATCCCATCGTCATCGACCTAGGACCAATCTCGAGCGGCCAGCAGCGCACCATGGCCATCACGATGGTTGTCCGCTCGTTTCTTGACGGTGCGATCGAGGATAAGCCATGGTTCCTGGCTCAACTCGACGAGCAGGCCGAAATGCCAATCGATTCGAGAACGCTTGGACGCGAGCTTTTCATGAATCTGGACCAGATCAGACAGCTTGCCCACGCTGGCATGTCTGTCGGGTCGCACGGTCAGAGCCATCGCGCACTGGCCGGTCTTGATGATTCCGCACAGCGCCACGAGCTGACCGAATCCAAACGGTTCCTGGAAAACTCGCTTGGCTTTGACATCAAAGCACTTGCATATCCCTTTGGATGGGGGGGCACCTTCACCGCGCGAACGATGCAACTTGCCATCGAGGCGGGTTACTACCTGGCATTTTCTTCCCTCGAGGGGGTCAATCGACCTAGCAATGCGGGATTCCAGCCTTTCGCCCTGCGCAGGCTGAACGTTGGCACGGGTGATTCCCCTTCTCTCCTCCGAGCCCGGGCTGTTCTTCATTCCGCGTTCGGGAAATCATTCCTTTGACTGGCGGCAGCTTGAGTTCTTCCTGGAAGCCGGAGATGGACTGACGATAAATCCGAGAGGTCGGTATTGCTCAGAGCGCACCCACTGATCGGCGGAGCCGGAACTGGTCCTGGAGCACGGCGTAGAAGGCATTGTAGTAATCGGTGTAAGTCTGGAGGCGAAGCGTTACTGCATCAAGAACCTCGGTGTTGTTGACAACCTGCTCGCGATAGCGTTCGCGGGTTTCACGTAGGTTTTCATCTGTGAACCGACAGAGAGGATGGAACAAGGGAAACTGGGTCTTCTTGATGTTGCGGTGTTCGTAGACCGAGCCGATGATGTCGCCAGCAATCGCACCCAGCATGCGTTTGTCCTCCTGCTTCGAGCTCATCACACTTGTCCATTGCCGCGCTTGATCTTACGATGAGTGACTGGAGCTGCCCAGAAGAAAGTTCGATCCAGTCGGGCACACCTCCTGAGGGGATGGAAACACGATGGGAAGCGGGCATGGCGGGTGGGCCGGGAAGGCGCTGACAGCAGTTGTGGTATCCCTGGTGACGGTCAGTATCGTGGTAGCTCAGGCACAACCGGGGCAGAACCGCGGTCGCATTCGCAATCAAGGCGGAGCGCCGCTCAAGAAAGCCCGCCCCGAAGCGGCTGATCCACTGGCCAAAGCTGATGGGGCCGATCCTAAGGGGAAAGCCAAGGCGGTCGCGGCTGGAACCTATCACTATACCTTCAAGCTGCACTCGTTCGACGGTAGTCCGCTGGCAGCCTCGTTTTACCCATCCAAGCTGGGCTCGACCGCGCCGGTTGTCATGCTCGTGCATGAGGCCAATCGATCGCGTAAGGATTTTGAAGAGCCCGTGGCCGAGCTCAAGGGGCAAGGGCTGGCCGAGCACTTACAAGAGGAAGGCTATGCTGTCTTCAGCATGGACCTTCGAGGTCAGGGCCAAAACCCCAGGCGGGCACTGAGTGCCAGCGACCGTTCCCTTTTAGCCTGGGATCTTCAGGCGGCGTATTTCTTTCTGCTTGACCGGCATAACCGGGGCGATCTCAACGTGGCCAAGTTCGGGATGATCGCGGTGGGTGAAGGAGCTAACCTTGCCGCGGCCTGGGCCTATCAGCCAGGAGCAGCCGTCTCGACCGAGGGCCGGCCCAGCGACCTCAATGCCTTGGTGCTCATCTCTCCCTATCCCGTAGGTTCTGGTTATGTGCTAGGGCATATTCTCCCGTCGCTCACTCCCCGAACCCCCCTGGCGCTGCTGGCCGGCAGCAAGGACAACGCCTCCAAGGATGCCGTGGAGTCCGTCCGCCGGCTGGTCGAGCGAGCGCGGCTCAACAAGATCGAACTCTTCCCCTCATCGCTGCACGGCTACAAGCTGATGCGGCTCGAACCCAAGGTCACGCCGGCCATCATGCGGTTCCTCGAGCCAACCATCAAGCTCCGCCCCATCGATTGGGAACCCAGGTATAACCTGATCCCTGTCACCGTTTCCGAGATCCAAACCGTACGGCACACCCCAACCCCTGAGAAGCCAGCGGCCAAGAAGGGCCAGGCCAAGGCCGCGGAGGCTCCCAAGCCCAAGGAAGCCGATGCAGCCGGGAAAGCTGGAGAGGCGGAAGAGAAGAAAAAGCCTGAATAGTGATCGCTGGCCAGGAAGTGAGGGGTTGCCGGTGATCTACCACCAGTGAGCCGGAGCGAAAAAACCTATCACCACAGGTTGGCCTTCAGTGAGGGGGGGCGAACAACTGGCGATTGACAACTATTCCGACGAAGCCATCTTCCCATCGCGTCAAGAACGGATAGAATCGATGGTATACGACACATGTCATAGACGGCGGATCGAGGGAGTAGCTCCCGATGACATTTCTCTCGGAAGATCCGACCTATCTGGCCGGGTTCCTCACACTTGTGGGCGTAGCCTTCCTGATGGCACTGAAGGTCACACAGCAGGGGAAGCACTTGGTCTGGGCACTGACGGCACTGGGGCTGGCCGTGGCGGTCGTGGTGATCGAGCGCATGTGGGTGACCGACAACGAGCGGATCGAGAGCGTGGTCTATGAACTGAGGCGAGCCGTGCTGGCAGCCAATCCTGAGGATGTCCTGGCGCAGCTAACGCCGGATGTTGAGTATGTGCAGGACGGGATATCACTTTCGGGAGCAGCGACTCGAGAATTAATTCGCGCGAACCTGGCTAACGCGGCGTTCGACTTCGTTCACGTCCAGGACTTGCAGACCAGCGCGGGACGGCAGACACGACGGGGAAAGGCCGAGTTCCGAATTTACGCCAAGGGAACGCTACGAACATCATTAGCGACGTACAATGTGGGTACGGCCAATTCCACATGGTCGCTGGGTTTTCAGGAAACCGAGCCGGGCGTCTGGAAGGTGAACCGGATCACACCGGTGTCCATGGCGGAAGGCGTGGCCTTGATCCCCCGATCACCGTCCTCCTCGAGAACCGGGGGCAGAGGCCAAGGTAATGCGAACCAGGGGGTTCCTGGCACGGCCGGTCCTGGCATCCGTCCCCGAAGCCTACCGTTCCATCGTCGCCCCAGCGTTCTCACTCCTGTCCCCGATAACAGCAGCGAAGAACCGCGTTGACAATGGCTATCCAATAAAGGTAGCAATCACTGGCCGAGCGGCTGGTTCTTGAGGTCTTCGTACTCGAGGATCACTAGCTTGTGCTCCTTCTCGTCGTAGCCGTACTTCTGGTAATAGGGGAGCTGGGGCAGGGCGATGTTGTTGGCCTTGATGATCTCGTTCATGAACTCATCGTAATCCCTGGGATAACGATCATTCTCGGCGTGGTAAAGGTCCATGGCGTGTTGCATGTTGAGAATCGATGTTTGGCCGATCATGGTGACATAAGCATTGCCTGGTAGTGTGATCGGATCCTTCGCGGTGATCTTGATCGTCGCGACAGTGGCACCCTCTTTCTTGATCTCGGTAGCGGCGTTCTTGATCTCCTGGGTCCGCTTGCCCACGATGAATTCGGGCTTGATAGGCGTCGACGATTTGGCCTTGGCCTGGCCGTTTGGCTTGTCGCCGACGTTCCGCTCCTCCTCACAGCCAGCAGAGAGAAGCAGAGCACAGAGGATCGTCAGGACAGACACATGTCGAAAGCCACAGCACCAGAAGGCACATTGTGATCGCGGACGCATGGGGTTCTCTCCAGGCTCAAGGTGCTTGTTGGGACGGTTTGCGGGCCCTCTCGAACATGCTAGCGCGGTTTGCTCGCGCGTTGCATACAGCAATCAAGAAAGGCCGTGGCGATCCTACCTTCTCCCCGCAGGAGAAGGTGCCCCGCAGGGGCGGATGAGGGATGAGATGCTAGCCTTGGCCCGCAAATTCCCCTCATCCGGCCGTTCCGGCCCGACCCCGCAAGCGGGGTTCTTCCCGCTCCCCGCGGGAGAAGGAGAGGACGTCCCGCCGCGTCTGCAACTCAACGGTAAAACGCGCTAGGGGTATTACTCGCCCCATTTCCAGCGGCTGACGTCGCCGATGAGGTCGTGGCGAGTCAGGTCAAAGTGCAAGGGGGTAACCGTGATGTAGCCTTCGCAAAGGCTGGAAACGTCAGTCTCCGGTCCACGGAGGTTATGCGGGGGATTGTAGGTTAGCCAGTAATAAGTGCGGCCTCGGGGGTCCTGGCGGCGCTCGAAGCCCTCGCCATAGCGGCCCAGACCCATGGGGACGACGCGGACGCCCTTGGGCTCGCCCCGTGAGTGCGCAGGCAGGTTCACGTTGAACAGCGAGCCGTTGAGTGGCTTGTGGGCCAGGATCTTCTCGATAACCCGTATGGCTTGTTTGGCCGCGTAGGGGAAGTCGAAGTGCTCGGACAGCTCAAGGGAGACGGCGATGCTGGTAATTTTGAAAAAGGCTCCCTCAATCGCGGCGGCGACTGTGCCCGAGTAGAGCACGTTGATCCCGGCGTTTGAGCCCGAGTTGATACCCGAGATGATCAGGTCCGGAGGCCGGGCCATTAACTCGCAAATGGCTAGCTTGACGCTGTCCGCCGGCGATCCTTCAACCATCCAGCCAAGGGTTGAGCCGTCTTCTTCGTCCACTTGCTTGACAACCAAGGGTGTGAGTAGCGTGATCGTATGCGCCACGCCACTTTGTTCCAAAGCCGGCGCCACTACCGTGACGTCTCCCAGGCACATGAGCTCCTTGCGCAGGGCTCGTAGCCCAGGGGCAAACACGCCGTCGTCATTGGTGAGGAGAATATGCATCGTTGCTACTTATACCCAGGGTGAGGCCCAAGTGTTCGAGCCAGGTCAAGCCATTAGTCGCCGACAAGTCATCGGATTCGAGCCGAGTTTGGATTTCCTTATGATTGCGGGCTCTTCCATGGCGATCGTAACGGCCTTGGCCGACTAACGTCAACCGGAACAGCGTTAGTGAACACTTGGCCCGCATCGCGGTGTCGCCAGTTCACCTGGCGTTTCGATGGCTAATCGGAGATTATGAGAACGAGCTTGCAGCCGCTTTCAGGGCTGGCAGAAATCCAGGAAGGAGATGAACTCGCCGATGGATCGACGTAAGTTCTTCAAGATCGCTGGTGTGACCGCACTGGGCTCGGTGACGGCCGCGGGTATTTACCCGTTTCTCGAAGCCAAGTGGTGCCGGCTTGCGCGGCGCACAATCACATTGCCGAACCTCCCGCCCACGTTCCGCGGCATGACCCTGGCGCTGATCTCCGACGTACATCACGGCCCGTTCGTGCCGCTCGCATACGTCAGAGACATTGTGGAGATTGCCAACTCGCTCGAACCCGACCTCGTGCTGCTGACTGGCGACTACGTGTCCCGACATCCCCGTTACATCGAGCCGGGAATTGAGGCCTTGGGCAAGCTCAAAGCCCGGATCGGGCGATTTGCGGCGCTGGGTAATCATGACCACTGGGAAAGCGCGCCGGCAACGCGTCAAGCGCTTGCCGAGGCGGGAATCAGCCTGACCGACAACACGGGACTGTGGATCGACCGTCAAGGCGACCGGCTACGAGTCTGCGGTGTCGGCGATCTGTGGACCGACCGGCAGGATTCTCAGTCCGCGCTGGGAGATGCCACGACGCACGATGCTGTGATCATGCTATCCCACAATCCGGACT